>Ga0075019_10001688_pt1 | contig 12561 bp, 10 predicted proteins | sample ColStrG_CSR_2013_FD_71473 | JGI IMG/M metagenome (GOLD analysis project Ga0075019, IMG submission 71473) | Freshwater sediment microbial communities in response to fracking from Pennsylvania, USA - Cold Stream Run_MetaG_CSR_2013 | ecosystem: Environmental > Aquatic > Freshwater > Creek >...
GTTAAACTCACCAGCAATGCTTTTATGGGGTACATTAACCAGAGTTTTAGAAATGAATACCTTAGTAAAAACTGGTTTATTTCTCTGGAAGTCGCTTTTAAAAAGATTAAAATTTGGTGTCAAGAATACAATCATTTCAGTCTTCATAGCTCATTAAAAAACCTATCACCGGAAAAACCTAATTCAGAAAGTATTAATTAACATGAAAAGAATAAATTTCTTTTTAAAAAACGAAAGGCCTCTGCTCAAAATTCAACCATATTTAGTGATACCTTAAAAAAGGGTGATTTTACCTTAGGACACTATTATTAAAGATGTATTTTTATAATTGGTAATACAAATTGCAGAAATAATTATTCAGATGATTAAAAAGAATAAACAAGAAAAGCCCCTTAAAAAAACGATTAGTTTTTTATCACTACAATTCCAATTGGCAGTGTTTTTTTTTATTATGGTTTGCGCAACTTTACGAATACAAGGTCAATCTAAACTTAAAAATAAGTTTAACTTTGGGAATATGGAATTTGCAGGATCTCCAATGAGTCAAGCAAAAATTCTTCTTCGCCAAGTGTTCCCATATGGGAAATTAGGGGAGTCCAAAAACCTTCCAAATATTTTAAATAAAGTTCTTTCGGGAGAAATTTCAACAGTTAGTTTGGAAAAAATAAAAATTTACCTGTTAAACAATCAAATAAACCAGAATGACATTGGTGGAGATTTAAACCTTCCTCTTTGTAAAAATAATGCAGGAATAACGGCTAATTATTTTGTTATACATGATACAAGTTTTCCATTAAATTCTGATTTAAAGGATTTTCCTAAAAATATAAATAATTCAAATTGGAGGGGGAATAGTTTAAAAAACCTGAATCACCCTCGGCCAAAAATTCCAGTACATGTTTTTGTTAATAGGATGGGTTATTCGGGAACACAAACCTCTTTCAATTTATCGTGTTTTGCAACAAAATTAGAAACTAATGGCTTCTTAGGAATGCGAAGTCACGGTGATTTTATTCATATTGAGATGATTCAGCCTCGAATATTTGATTCAAAAAAAATAGATGCTATTTCTCCTAATCCCGGTTTCACCCAACCACAACTTAAAAGACTTGCTCTATTGTATATAGTAGCTAGTGCTAGAAAAAAACAATGGCTTATTCCAGCATTTCATGCATGCCTTGATGAAGGAATTAAAAACAGCCATGATGACCCCCAGAATTTCAATTTAATTGATTGGTCAAACGAAATTGAAAATCTGATAATCGAAATTAATAGCATAAAAACAACCAATTTTAGCCCTTCTCGCAAAATAAATGTATCTATTAATGCCCCATACTTGGAAAGTATAAATTGTTTAGGGGTTATTAAGAAAATTAAACAAGAATTTAATGGAGGTGATGCTTCTTGGTCAAGAGAAATAAGTTTACCATACAAGGGTAAGTTTACTCTAGAGGCGCATTATGTTACTAAGTTGGACAGCTTCCCAAACGGGTATCCAAGTACTAGAAACGAAGGGTTAAGCAAACATTTAAAGAGATCTTTTAGTAATTATAAATTATTCGATCCTAATATTAGCTTTCTTAAACTTTATAAATATAACAATTCATGGACACCCCAAGAAAATGGTAAATTTGGCCAAGGTTCTATTGGTGAAAATCAAAACAAATTACTAGATACTGAAAATGAACTTTGGATGATGAATATGATGTGGGCACAGGGATTTAAACCGAAATTAAATTCTAAATTCCTTGTAAGCTTTGGTGGTAGAAATGTCGTAGTAATTTCAGGATATGAAACAGGTCCAAGAGATTCAAAGTTTTTAGGGGGATTAACTGGAGAAGTTCATAGTTGGCTTAAAACGAGCACGGAGTCAATCATAAGGATTATTTATTTAAAAGATCAAAGTGTTAAACCTGGTCCTTGTAACTGCCAACCTTTAGCAGGAATAGATTAAATTATTTTTGTATCCCCTCCAAATAATCGGACTGCTTGAATCTATAAAAATCCTTAAATTTAACCTTTGATTGAAAAAGAGTTAAATACGCAACCCGATTTAATAATCCAAAATAAAACTATTCATTGTAGAAATTATGATTCTACAAACTTATTATGAATTCCGTCAAAGGTTTGGCTTTCAAAAAAACTAACACTATTTGATTTCTTTAATTATCTTATTAAACAAACCTTTTTTGAATAATCTCTTCAGATTTTTTAAATTCTCCTAAAAGAAATTTCGTTGCAACCATGCTATTTTATTATTAAGTAAATTTGATTCACAAAGTCCATAGATTTTATGAATCTGTGAAAGTATTAGCATTCGGGAGGTAATAGGGTTTTTCGCAAACCAAAAAGCATAAAAAAAAATAAATTTAAATTAAACAAAGTGCTGTACACTATACAAAAATTATACGACGAGATTCAAGAGCAATATTTCGAGGATGATGGAAATATACCTTGGATTGTTGGTTTCAGTGGAGGAAAAGACTCTACCATGCTGCTACAAGCAGTCTGGATAGCGCTTCGGCAATTGCCTGAACAACTCCTTAAGAGAGACATCTATGTGGTAAGTAATAACACTCTGGTGGAAAATCCCAAAATCGTTCAATATACGGAACAGGTGCTTCAACAAATTGAACGGGCAGCGTTGGAACAATCTATGCCGGTATTTGTGATACAAACGACACCAAAACTCGAAGATACTTTCTGGGTAAATCTCATTGGAAAAGGGTACCCTGCACCAAACAATGCTTTCCGCTGGTGCACAGAACGCCTCAAAATAAACCCTACCACAGATTTTATCAAAAGAAAAATTAGCGAAGTCGGCCAAGCCATTATCCTGCTAGGAACCCGTAGTGAAGAAAGCTCAGCCAGGGCCGCAAGTATCAATAATCACACAAAGGAAGGCACAAGGTTACGGAAGCACGTGCTGCCTAATGCATTTGTTTTTAGTCCGATCCAGGATGTACTGGTATCAGATTTATGGGCTTATCTGAACCAGGTGAAATCACCCTGGGGTTCAGACAACAAACAGCTAAACGCCTTGTACCGCAACGCTAATGGCGGTGACTGTCCCCTGGTGATTGACGATACCACCCCATCGTGCGGCAACAGTCGTTTCGGCTGCTGGGTGTGCACCGTCGTAAAAAAAGATAAATCGATGGAAGCTCTCATCTTAAATGGCGACGACTGGATGGAACCGCTAATTGAGGTTCGCGATATTCTTGCCGAAAGTCGTAATAACCCGGACTGGCGTGAAACAACCCGGCGTGATGGAAGCGAAGGCATCGGCCCCTATAAGCCCAAAAAACGTGCGCTGATACTGGAGGAACTATTGAAGGCCCAGCGGGAGATTAAAGAAAAAGATGAAACAATTAGTCTGATAAACTACCAGGAACTTGTTGCTATTCAGGTGACTTGGTACCGGGACGGCATTTTCAATTTGAGCGTGGCGGATATCTATAACCGGGTAAACGGAACGGAATTTTCGGAAAATGACTTTAAAGACCAGCTGGTCTTTGAAAAACAGCTACTGAAAGATGCCTGTTCGAGCAATCCTTCGGATGTGAAACTGATCGAAGAGTTGTTAGAACTACAGAAAACAAAGATCCTGATGGTAAAAGCCAGGGGGCTGAACAGCGACCTGGAAAACCATTTGGAAAAACACATTAAAGCGGCCAGGGAGAATACATATGTTAATTGATCAGGTTATCTTAAATAATTATAGGGTATATCACGGATTGAATACTGTGCTCTTCGATTATGACCATGAAAAAAACATCACTATCATATCTGGCAATAACGGTTATGGGAAAACTTCTTTTTTAACATCGCTAATATGGTGTCTCTATGGCAAGCTGATGGCCGACGTGGACGACAAATACAAAAAAGAAATCTTTGAGTCAGGTGGCTACCTGAAGTATTGTGAAAAAAGCCTGAACAGAAACCACCTTCATACTGCCGGAAAAGAAGAAGTCAAATCGGGATTATTTTTTTCCGTCAGCATCGTCTTATCCAACATCTTTATCCCGGCAATTCCCTGTGACCGAATTCAGATCACCCGCAAACATCATATCAAAACCGGCCAGGAAACGCTGGACGTTCTGCTGGATCACCGGGTAAATGAATTGACAAAGGAATTGGGCCCGGAAATATTTATTAACGATTTTATCCTTCCGCGCGAAATCGCCAAGTTCTTTTTTTTCGACGCCGAAAAGATCGTTTCGTTGGCGGAAATGCGTTCAGTAGAAGAAAAGCGTCAGCTAAGCCGTGCTTATTCCGAAGTGCTTGGGATAAAAAAATATGAAGACTTAAAGAATAACCTAGAAAAAATTCGATTAAAACTGCGCAAAAATACCGAACTCGAAAAAGACCGCAACAAACTCGCAGAACTGGATACAGCCATCGGTAAAAGTGAGAAATTATATGAATATTACGAGGGAAAGATCAACAGTCTTACTGAAGATCTGGCGCGTAAAAAGTTGGATTCCGACAAATGCCAGGAACGGCTGATTCGTGAGGGTAGCACCATTACGATTGAAGAGCTCAAGGAACTGCGTCAGTTGCAAGCTAACACGCAGGAAGAAAGCAAAATGATCAAGGAACAAGTCGCCGACCTGATGGATTTTGCGCCATTTGCATTGGCGTTTAATAAACTCAACGCGGTTTATGAACAATTGCAGCTGGAAGCAGAAATGCACGAACAGGAATTGTCAAAAATTTTCCTTGATACCAAGCTTCACAAAATACGCAACGAACTGGCCCGTCAGCAGCCTGAGTTGAAAATAAAGAAGGAAGTTGCCGACCAGGTGTTTGCGCTCATTCAAAACACCCTGTTGGAAACCAGCGCCAACACGAATAGTAAAAGCTTGCTAAACTTCAGCAGTGATGAATGGAGCAATTTTGTAGCGATCCGGGATAACCTGAAACAATCTTATTCTAAAAGGTTAAAAGACCTAAGTCAAAGCTTGAAGATAAACCAAAGTACCAACTCAATCATCAACAATAAGCTCCGTGACGCGGAAACCAAGGAAAACGATATCGTGATTCGGGAAATCCGCAAGGAGAAAATGGGTCATGAAAAGGAAATTGCCCGGATAGAAGATGAACTTATTTCAAATAAGGCCAAACTGATCAACCTCAACAACGAACGCGGACAGCAGCGGAAACTAATGACCGAACTGACTAAGCGCGTAGTAGTAGAAGAAACTGACCGTTTGAAAGATGAATATGCTTCTCGCCTGATAAGCGAACTATCGATTTTTATACAGAGCTTAAAGGAGCAAAAAAAGAACTCACTTGAAGAAAAAATATTAGCTGCATTGCATAAATTGATGCATAAGGCAGATTTTATTCATAAGGTCGAAGTTTTGGTCAACGAAGACTTAATCGACATCGAATTGCTTGATCAGAAGGGTAACTTGATCAACAAAGATGGACTGTCAAAGGGTGAACAGCAATTGTATGCAACGGCCTTGCTGAAAGCATTGGTTGAAGAATCTAATATCCGTTTCCCTTTATTCGTGGACAGCCCGTTGCAAAAATTAGATAAACAACATGCCCGTAACATTGTGACGGAATTCTATCCGACAATATCTGAGCAAGTGGTCTTGTTTCCATTGTTGGAAAAGGAACTGAGTAATGATGAATATAGTTGGCTGATCAAGCGGGTCAATAAAGTTTATTTGATTGAACATCTTGATAAAAACGGTTCACAAATTCGCGCGATTGAGCCGGAAATGTTATTTCACCCAGACCAGGTAATTTCATAGAGATATGTTTAGCAGTATTAGAACATCACGGCAAAATAAGGAATTGGTACAGGAGCTGACGAGGAAACTCGGCTTGGGCTCTGAAAACGTGATCGCGCGGATAGCATTTACCTATTCGCTATCCAAAGACCGTTCGCTGGATATCAAAGACATCCGGGATGCCCAGGGCAAGGAATACAGCGCCAAAATACTTTTCGGCGAATATATCTCTTACTACGTTGCTTTGGTTGCTGTCCATTACAACATTTATAAAACCGACAAAGATATCGCCAAATATATCAAAATGCATGTAGATGACGGGTTGGAACTGATTCATAACGAATTCGTGAAATCAAACTTGAGCGGCATAGAATACTTGTTGCAGAAAATTGAGGTTGGACTTAAAAAAGCCGGAGGTTCCTGAATATGCTGAAAGCTGCCAACTTTAAACCAATTTATGCAACCGGGCAGGATGAACCGGTTGAATTTTTTCTGGAAGGGTTAATGAACAGCAGCAAGTTGGACTTGGGTTTGGGGTATTTCAGTTCTTCAGGAATCAATACCCTTGCCATTGGTTTCGCTTATTTTATCAAACGTGGCGGTAAAGTCCGTATCCTTATCAACGATTCTTTATCCCATGAAGACAAGCAGGCGGTTTTAGCTAGCACGGATCGTACGATGACGGGAGTAGAGGAAAAGATTTTGATTGATATTGTGGCTTTAAAGAAAACGCTTTCCAAAAGAGACCTTCACTTTTTTAAATGCCTGTCTTGGTTGATTGCGACCGAGAAACTGGAAATCAAGGCGATTGTACCTAAAAACAGTTCTGTAGGAATCGTTCACCATAAATTCGGGGCATTCAGTGATTTGAAGGGTGATAGCGTGGTATTTTCCGGGTCGGCCAATTTCTCCCGGTCAGCATTGCTTCACAATGTAGAAAATATTTGGTGCGAATTCTCCTGGAGCGAGTACCCGGTTTCAGAAATGCGAGTTAAATATTTTCAGGACATCTTTTTTCAATCATGGACGGGCATATCGGATGTGGTCAAAACGATCCCTATCGAAAGCGTGAAAACCGGTATTCATGAACACTTCCCTGTGACTACCTTTGAAGAACTGCTAGAAGAAGAAGCTGAATTGGCTCGGGCTGAGCTCCAGTCGACTGGGGGCAATGGGGCAGTTCATAAATTAAAGGAATTAGTCGATGCCCTGGAACATTCGGCCCCATCTGCACCTGAAGATGAGTTGCCACCTTTGCGCGGCTACCAGGTCGAAGCCATCACTAATTGGAAAGATAATGGTTATGTTGGCTTACTCGCTATGGCTACCGGGACAGGCAAAACCTTTACAGCATTAATGGCAGTACATAGGTTACTTGAAGAGAAAAAACGGCTCGTGGTAATCATCTCCTGCCCTTTTATCCATTTGGCTGAACAATGGCAGGAAGAAGCCCGAAAATTCAATTTCGATTCACTTTTGATCGGTGAATCCAAAGAGCTTTGGGAAGACCAGGCGATGCGCCAGGCACAGTTGTTTAAGCGCGGCAAAACAAATAAGGTCGTATTTGTAACAACGAACGCATCCTTTAGAAGCGACTCCTTTCAAAAGATCATCAGCCTGAACATCAAAAATACCCTGATCATTGTCGATGAGGCTCACTCAGCAGGATCAGAAACTGTCCGCCGGGCACTTCCGGTAGATTGCCCTTATCGCCTTGGCTTGAGTGCCACACCACAACGTTATGGCGACGACGAAGGGACCCGGGCATTGTTCGATTATTTTGGCAAAATCGTTTTCTCATTTCCGATTGAGAAAGCCATCGGAAAATACCTCACAGAATATTATTATTACCCAATTCCCGTCGAACTGACCGAAACGGAATTTGAAGAGTATTGCAGCCTGACAGCACAAATCGGTAGGTTTGCGGGCAAAACAGACGACGCAAGTACTGACCGCAGAAATAAACTGGCAATTAAACGGGCACGGGTGCAAAACAATTCGGTGAATAAATTAGATTGGCTTAGTGAAAATATTCGGGAACTACCACTTGAGTATAGCTTGTTTTACTCCGGGGAAATGATCTTCGATCAGGTGAAGGAACTGTTGGGGAAAAAATTAAAAATAAGCTTGCACGAGTTTACTTCGAGGCAGAGCCGTGCGGAAAGACGCAAGCTGCTAAAAGACTTCGCGGAGCAAAAGGTCAAATCCTTAATCGCAATGAAGTGTCTGGATGAAGGCGTTGATGTTCCGCCTACGCGCGTCGCTTATTTTCTGGCCAGTTCGGGCAACCCAAAAGAATTTATACAGCGTCGCGGCAGGGTGTTGAGGACTTTCAAGGAGAAGGAATACGCGACCATATATGATCTGATCTCAATACCGCCGAAGCGGTTTATCGAAGAGGGCAGGCATGGCAAAGAATATGGCGCAGTAAAAAGCGCATTTGCCAAGGAATATAAAAGGATACAGGAATTCAGCAGTATGGCGCTCAATCAATATAAGTCTCTAAATGAGATGTATGAAATGGCGAATACCCTTGACCTTCTGGATATAACTAAAGATTAAAATGCATAAAACACTTGGCCGACTGCAGGCAGTCCTGAATGAGATCGAGGACCCGGACCTGAACACAATTATTGACGAGGTTTTTAAGATAGAGGTCAGCTACCGCTCTATGGAAGCGAAGAACTTCCCGCGCCAAAAAGTGCGGGATGTGATCGAGGACGTAGCCAGAGTAATTGAAAACAAACAACCAGCCTTAACAGATGAAGTTACAAAAGCTTGAACTTCTAAATTTTGCTTCATTTTACGGTAAGAGTGGCGCAATCAGCTTAAAGGTAAGCTCTGAAAAACCGCTGATCATTTTCGTGGGTAGAACCGGCTTTGGCAAAACTTCCCTTTTTGATTCCATCAACTGGGCACTTTATGGCGAAGAATATGAAAATGACCTATGGATCAATAAAGAACGGAAAATAGAGGATTATGCAAATGAAATAGCTCTCCGGGAAGCGCTGAATACTGGCGAACGCATGGAAATGACCGTTACTCTTTATTTCGAACATATCGGGGAATCCCGAGGCCAATCATTACTCCGGGAATACTATATCACGCAAACCCTGGTAATAAAGGCTGTTCAGCAGGAGAACGGGATTTTGCCAAAGGTGGTCGACCGACAAACGCATCTGAGGGAGATCTCGTCGGGTGGGGACCATAAGGAAATCGAATATACCAAAACCTTTTTAGACGAAATACTTCCGAACAACGTGAAGAGTTATTTCCTTTTCGATGGTGACCGAATACATAACCTAGCGAAACCAGGCAACAGCCAACAAGTAAGGGATGCGATCTACCGGGTGGTCGACCTGGAGATTATACAGAACGCTTCCGAACACCTCAATGATGTAGCAGTTGAATATAATAAAAGAGCGGCAAAGTCCGCGACCGGTAAACTGGCAGAGGTTGAGGCGGCCTATAGTGACGAGTTGACTCACCAAAATTCGCTAAAAAGACGAATTGGCGATATTAAAAAGGAAAAACAGGCGATCAAAGATCAGATTGCTATCATCGATCAGAAACTGACTGATCAACCGGAGTCCAGCGCCCTTCAGGAGCGGAAGGCTTCTTTGACGAAGGACATTGCTGAAAATGAAAGTTCCCAAAAGGAGCTAAAAAATCTAATCCGGGATGCCGCTGCGACCACCGGTTTGTACCTAGCCACAGAAGCGGTTACAGAGTTAAAAAACTTGCTGCATGAAAAGCGTGTTCGGGGTGAAATTCCAAAGCATGTTCGTGAAACCTTTTTTCAGGATTTGTTCGATATGGGGGAATGTATTTGCGGCACCACCTTTGAAAAGAAGGACAATGATAGGGTCTATCAAAACCTAATGGCTCGCCTCGAAGTGGAGAAAACGCGCTCCCAAGAGGAAGATCGATTAGTGGACCTGTTCCACGAATTAAACCAGTCGGAGTCGCTTATTGCGGAGGCGAAAAATAACCTTCAGGCGATGGATGACCAACTTATCGATCTGGAAGAGGGCAACCGCAGTCTGCTCTTTCAAAAACAAGAAATCGACAAACAACTGGAAGATATTCCGGTCGAAGATATTGCCAAATTGTGGGCTGATCGGCGGACACGGGATGAACGCGACAAAGAGTTACTGGTTGAGCTACAAAACAAGACAGATCAGCTAACCAACTCGATTCAGAAATTGAAAGATCTTGACACAGAACGCACTCAGCTGACCAAAAAACAAAAAGAAGCTGAAAATCTACATTTGCGTGCCAACCTTGCAAAGAGGGCGGCCGACGAACTTAGCGCCAAATTTGAATCATTTGCCGAACAAAGCCGCTCAGAAGTCGAGCAACTGACCATTCAGGAGTTTAAAGAATTTGTTACCTCGTCCTCTGCATACAAAGTGGCGCTTGGAAAGGACTATTCGCTCGAAGTTATGGATTCCAACGGGAACCGCGCTTTGCAGCGGCTTTCTATGGGACAATCACAATGTCTTAGCCTGTCTTTCATTACGGCCATATCTCGTGTTTCCAAAAAGTCCCCACCGTTGGTAATCGACATGCCTTTCGGACGCCTTGATCCCACCGTACATGCAGCCATTTCGAGACGGCTCCCAAAACTATCTGAACAAACGATTTTATTTCTGATACCTGGTGTGGAGTGGAACGAAACGACTATTGCAAATTTATTCAACAGCGCATCGCAAGTTTACGAAATGTCATTTAATGAATCGTTGAGACAGACTTCATTAATGGCAACTAAATAGGAATTATGAAGAATTTAAGAATATCCATCGAAAAGGATAAACACGAAATCTATGAAAAACTGACCAAACGGGGCAATGAGAACCCGGATGACTTTCCTTTTCAGACCATGAAACACTTGTTTATGGTTGCCGCATGCCTAGGAGCGAAACGCGGCGCGTACAAGGAGTTCACATCTGGTAGGGATATTTTTGGAACAGATGTTTTTGATGAAAAGACCGACCTGCCGATTATAGCGGCTTTGGCTTATAAAAAGAAAAAGGATCTTTCGGTATTATCCGATGAAAAGGGAATGCTCGAGATTACTGAAGCTTACGCGAATGGAGGTATCGTTTATATCCAGCAAGAAATTATCGCTAACCCAGGGCGTCCACTTGACAACCTTATCAGTTTGCTATTACAAGACAGTATTTAAAATGGAAGCAATATTTAACTTTTTCCGCGGCATTTGGAGATTTATTAAGCGTCATGCGACAATCTTAGGATATTTTTTGTTAGCAATAATCGTTTTTGGCGGCCTCGGTGTGACAATTCCATATCTAATCGACCCAGGCAATATGAAAGACCTTAATCAAAATTTGATTACCTATTATTTAGCGCTATTCGCTGCTGCTTGGCTAGATTTAGTTTTGATAATTCTCGAAAAAGACTCGATCGATAAAAAGGCGAGTATAATTTGGCTATTGTTACTGATTTTAGGTTTTTCTATTGCTTCCGGCTTCTTTTTAAAGAATAACCTTCACGAACTAAAAGGCACGTCTTCTACTTGGGTCATAGTCTTCACAATATTCTCCTGGCTTTTTTGGTATGGTGTTCACTACAAGGACCCAGCACTAAAACCTACAAGTTCATTAGGTGGTAATACTTCAAATCCAGTAACAAATCGATAAGATGAAAGCAGAAAATTATCTAGAATTAATTGCCCTAAAGGTAAGTCAACCACTAGGTGACTTTTTCGTAGTGACAATTTCCGCTAAGAATCTTTTAGAGCTTTCATACGCAGAACCACTACGCTATATTGACGCTAAAGGCACCGTACAAGGAAATCAACGAGTGCATGACGATGCGCGGCTAAGGTCAATCGCAACATATATTGGATCGGTAGAAATGGCCTTTCCTAATTCTATCATTTTGGCTGCAAATTACACAAAATACGGTGCGATCAGTAAGGATGAAACGGAGCGTTGGAAGATCATCGAAGATCCGAAATGCGGTGTCTATAAAATGATCATCCCCAAGAAGATAGCACTCGCCGCAATCATCGATGGACAGCATCGCCTTAAGGCGTTTCAATATGTCGCTGAAGAAGCTGTTGAACGTATTCAGTTAGTATGTTCGGTGTATTTCGATTTACCTAACTCTTATCAGGCATTTCTTTTTGCGACAATCAATTCCAATCAAAAACCAGTTAATCGCAGTTTGGCGCTTGAGCAATTTGGGTACAATGTTGATGATGAACCTGAAAAAGCCTGGACGCCTGAAAAGTATTCTGTGTTTTTATCTCGAAAATTAAATATAGAAGCCGGATCGCCCTTTTTTCAGCATATCAAAGTAGCACCGCTAGATGTAGATAAATTGTTTCCAAATGGGGTAAAAATGACTTGGGTCGTTTCTACCGCAACTGTTGTTGACGGAATTGGGGCGCTGATTTCTTCCAATGTAAAAAGAGATCGCATACTCATGCAGCACGCGGGAAGATTTAGTGGTCGTTCCAGAAGTATGCTTAAAGACATTCAGGACATTTCGCCCTTACGTAAACAGTTTATTGAAAATCAAGATAAAACCATTTATGATACAATTATTGATTATTTCAATGCCTTTAGCGCGCTTTTTTGGAAAACAGCCGGAAGCGAGTCCTATATTATTAAAACTGTCGGCGTACAGGCAGCATTCGATCTGTTGAAAATAATTTTGAATAATCTGAAATAGTCAAAACTTAATCTGACAGTTGCGAAAAATTAAAACACGTAACTTAGATTAGTATTATGACAACACAAGCGAAGATCATCAAAAACAAGTTGGGCATATTGGAGCTTGCCCA
>Ga0075019_10001690_pt1 | contig 12557 bp, 9 predicted proteins | sample ColStrG_CSR_2013_FD_71473 | JGI IMG/M metagenome (GOLD analysis project Ga0075019, IMG submission 71473) | Freshwater sediment microbial communities in response to fracking from Pennsylvania, USA - Cold Stream Run_MetaG_CSR_2013 | ecosystem: Environmental > Aquatic > Freshwater > Creek >...
GCGGCGGGATCAGGGTGCGGCGGGGAGGGCGGTTGAAAGCGCTCCATCACAGGCCAACGCGGAAGTAGATCCAGCGGGGCTTCCTGCAGGCCGGCGTCAAGGCAAACATAGACCGGCGCCATCGGCAGGCTGCGTGTGATCATGTCGGCGCGGCACATCGCCTCCACCAAAGCGGCAGGGGAGGCCGGCTGGTTGTCGAACTTCACGATGTCACGGATCATGCCGCCTTGGTCGGCGGCGGTGTGGGTCCAGTCCACCCAGGGCCGTCGTTTGGCGGCATCGACCGGGCCGGTGGCGCCGAGCACGAACATCGGCACCCGGTCGCACCACGCGTTGAACAGCCCCATCATGCCATGCATCAGCCCGACATTGCTGTGCAGCACACAGGCCATCGGAATGCCGGTGGCCTTGGCGTAACCATGCGCGATGCCCACGGCATGGTCCTCGTGCAGACACAGCAGAATGGCGGGGTCGTGATTGCCCAAATGATTGACCAGGCTGTCGTGCAAGCCGCGAAAGCTGGCGCCGGGGTTGAGGCTGACGTAGCGATAGCCCAGGCGCCGCAGCATCTGCGCTGCCACGTCGCTGCCCCAGGCGACTGTGTGGTCAGGCGCACCGTGAGGTGTGTCGAAGACCATCAATCGCCGGTGTACTGACGAAACTCTGTGATCACGTCCTGTGAGACCGAGGCCATGCTTTGCTTCAGATACTCACCCAGATCGGCGCCGGTATTGGGGCTGCCGGTGCCGAAGCCGCGCTTGGTGGCGAGGTCGATATACTCCTTGCTGGTCACGGTTTTCACATAGGCGTCGCGCAGTATCTTGACCTTGTCAGCACTCACGCCTGGCGGGGCCACGACGGCGAGGCCGACATGCAACGGGATCTCGAAAAGGGCCAGCAAGGCCTTCTCGCGCGGATTGGTCGCAATGTCGGACGACAAGGGAATGCCAGGCTCGATTGGAAACGTTTGGAAAATCGGCACGGCGAGGCCGCTTGCCACCGGGTCCGAGGAGAAGCTGGCGCGTTCGGTGAACATGCCGTCGATCTCGCCGGATTGCAGCGCCAGCGCCTGTTCGGCGGTGCCGGGGTAGCCGCGCACCACCTTGAAGGGGAAGTTCTCATATTTCGCCATCAGCTCCGGCACCACCGTGTCGGAATTGCCGCTGCCGCTGCCGCCGATCACCAGCGTTTTCTTGGTCTTGCGCAGCTCGTCGAGGCTGTTGATGCCGGCGCCCTTGCGGATCCAGAGAATGAAGTTGCTGCTGGCGGCACTGCCGATCCAGTTGAAGTTGGGAAGCTGATATTTCGCGTTGGCATTGCCGGTGACGGGCGCCAGCAGGAAGGCGGTACGGCCAGGCACGGCCAGCGCCAGCCCATCCTTGGGTGCGACGTTGTAGAGGTAGTTGCCGAGCACGATGCCGCCGGCACCTGGCATGTTCTGCGCGATCACCCGCGGGCGGCCTGGGATATTGGCGCCGAGGAATTGCGCCACCAAACGCATCTCGCTGTCCACGCCGCCACCTGGCGGGCGCCCGGCGTAGAGCGATATCACCTTGCCGGCATAAAAATCCTCGGCGTGGGCAGGGGGCGAAACGGCAGCGGTGGTCAACAGCAGGGCTGCGGTGCCGAGCCAAAGCGTCAGAGCTTTTGTCATCCCGGACAGGTCCTCGATGTTTGGCCCTCGATCTTTGGGGCGTTCTTGTTGCTGGCGATCGTAAAAAGTCCTCACAAGATGTCAAATGAATCGTGCAGGAGAGTTACTCTCTGTCATTGCAGCGCCCCCGCGCGTGGGGCATGGTTTGGTCCTGGGATACGACAGGAAAAAATCTGGGAATGGACGTCTTGCACGCCGCCGGCACGGCATTCTTCCTGATCATCGAGCCACATCGGCTGATGTTTCTGTGCGCGGGTGTCTGCATGGGCCTGGCCCTCGGCATTTTGCCGGGCATCGGCGGGGTGGCCGGCACCGCTTTGCTGCTGCCCTTCACCTATGGCATGGACCCGGCCACCGCCATGGCCTTGCTGCTGGGTCTCGGTGCCGCCACCACAACGGCTGATCCGATTTCGGCGATCGTGCTGGGGGCACCCGGCCATGCCGCCTCGGCGGCGACCACGCTGGATGGCTACCCCATGACCAAGCGGGGCGAAGGCGGTCGGGCGCTGGGGGCCTCGTACATGTCCGCCATGATGGGCGGGCTGTTCGGGGCGGCCTTGATGGGTGTCACCTTGCCGGTGATGCGGCCGCTGATCCTGCTGATCGGCTCACCCGAGTTGCTGTCGCTGGCGGTGTTCGGCATTTCGATGGTGGCTGTGCTGTCCGGCAATGCACCCTTGCGTGGGCTCACCGCCGCCTGCTTCGGCATGATGCTGGCCATGATCGGCTCCGATCCGCAGTCCGGCACGCTGCGCTGGACAATGGACACGCTGTATCTGTGGGACGGACTGCCGCTGGTGCCGGTCACCCTCGGCGTCTATGCGCTGCCGGAACTGTGCGACCTGCTGATCGCCCGCACCGCGGTGGTGCAGAGCGGGCAGATGATCGGCACGCGTGAGGGGCTGATGCTGGGGGTGAAGGATTGCTTCACCAACTGGTTCCTGGTGCTGCGCTGCTCCTGGATCGGCTCCGCGATGGGCGCCATTCCGGGCATCGGCGCCTCGGTGATCGACTGGATCTCCTACGGCCATGCGCTGCGCACGGAAAAAGGGGCTAGCCTTACCTTCGGCACCGGCGACGTGCGCGGGGTGATCGCGGCCGAAAGTGCGACCAATTCACGCGAGGGCGGCGCTTTGGTGCCCACCGTGGTGTTCGGCGTGCCGGCCAGCTCCGGCATGGCCATCCTGCTCGGCGCCTTCCTGATGCACGGGCTGGTGCCGGGGCCGGAGATGCTGACCAAGAACCTCGACATCACCTATTCCATGGTCTGGTCGATCGCCATCGCCAACCTGGTCGGTTCCGGCCTGTGCTTCGCTCTCAGCGGCCAGTTCGCCAAGATGGCCACGCTGCGCTACACGCTGATTCTGCCGGTGGTGCTGTGCCTGGTCTATATCGGCGCCTTCGAGGGCAAGCGGCAGTGGGGCGATCTGTATTCGCTGCTGTTTTTCGGTGTGCTCGGCTGGGGCTTCAAGCATCTGAAATGGCCGCGCCCGCCGCTGGTGCTGGGGTTCATCCTGGGCAGCGTCATCGAGCGCTATTTGTCGATCTCGATCCAGCGCTATGGCGGCTCGTGGATGCTGCGGCCGATCGTGATGGTGATGTTCGCCGCAGCCGCCTGGAGCCTGCTGCGGCCCTTCCTGCAGGATGTGCGCTCGCATGGCGGCATTCGCGGCATGCTCGGCGATTTTGGCAAGGCCCGCTTCACGCCACAGGCCCTATTCCCCTTGGCGCTGCTGTGCCTGCTCGTGGCCATGCTGAGCCAGGCGGTGACCTGGAACTTCAGCGCGCGGATCATTCCCATCATCGTGGGCACCGGCGCTGTGCTGTTCTGCGCGCTGACCTTGGCCAACGAGGTGTTCAAGCGGCCGGTGGTTGTCGATACGCGGCAGGACCGTGTGATCGGTGCCATTTCGCAGAAGATCCACATGGACATCGCCAGCAACGTCTCGCATCTGCCGACGCGCACGATTTTGCTGCGCGGTGCCTTCTTCTTCGGCTGGATGGTGGCCTTCCTGGCCAGCATGGCGCTGGTTGGGCTGATACCGACGGTGCCGCTGTTCATCATCGCCTTCATGCGCGTGGAAGGGCGTGAGCCCTGGCGCATCGTGCTGCCGATGGCGGTGATCATGATGCTGTTCATCTACGGATTGTTCGACCAACTGCTGGCAGTCCCGTGGCCACCGACAGTGCTCGGCGACCTGGTGCCGGCCTTAAAGGAGATCGTTCCCAGCCTTTGAGTGCGGAGACCATTGAGGTGAACGCCATCCTGGTGCTTGCTGCAGCCAGGGTGAGTTTGCCCTCGATGCGGTGATCCGCGCAGTCTGGGGAGTGGGTGCATGTTCGACTTCGCCATCGATGCGGAAGACCAGGCGATTCTGGACACGGTGGACCGCATGATGGCGCGGCATCTGCCGCCGGAGAAAATCCGCGAATGCGATGCAGCCCACCAGCCGCCGCTGTTCATGCGCCCGATCATGGCAGACGCCGGGCTTTTCGCCCTCGCCATTCCCGAGCAATACGGCGGGCTGGGCCGGGACTGGCGCACGGTGGCGCTGGTGAAGGAACGGCTGGCCTATCGTGGTGAACTTGGCGGCATTTTTGGCGTCACCGTCAGCTTCGGCATCGCCAGCCTGCTGGCCTATGGTTCGGAGGCACAGAAACGCAGCCTGCTGCCCGCCATCGCCGCGGGGCACGCCGCTTTCGCCCTGGCGCTGACGGAGCCGGGTGCTGGATCGGATGCTGGCGCCATCACCACCCGGGCGCAGCGCTGTGACGAAGGCTGGCGCGTGAACGGTGCCAAGATCTGGATCAGCAACGCCGACTGGTCGGAATATCTGGTGACGGCCTGCCGCACCGAAGCGGGCTCGACCGGCCCGCGCGGGGTGTCCATGCTGCTGATCCCGCGTGACACGCCGGGCCTCGCCATCACCCGCATGTCCAAGCTGGGCCACCACGCCATGTCCACCTGCGAAATCGGACTGCAGGATGTGATCGTGCCGGCTGACGCGCTGATGGGTGAGGAGGGCCAGGGCTTTGCCAACCTGATGACCACGCTGAAGTTCGGCCGGTCGCTGCAGGCCGCGGGGGCGGTGGGGCTGGGCCAGGCGGCGGTCGACATAGCCGTGGCGCACGCGCAGCAGCGTGTGCAGTTCGGCCGCCCCATCGGCAAGTTCCAGGCGATCCAGCACCGCATTGCCGACATGCAGATCCGCGTCGACCAGGCGCGGCTGATGGTGCAGCATCTGTCCTGGCTGATCGCAACCAATGCCGAATGCCGCAGGCAGGCGGCGCAGACCAAGCTGGTGGCCTCCGAGATGCTGTGGGACGTCAGCGATCTGGGCATGCGCGTGCTGGCCTCGGCCGGCTATGACGATGAAAATCCGATGCAGCGGATCTGGCGCGATTCGCGGCTTTTGGTGTTTGGTGAGGGCACCAACGACATTCAGCGCAACATCATCGCCAAGGAACTGGGCCTATGAGTGAGAACATCATGGCGATCGACACGGTCGTGAACCTCTGGACACCCGAGGTGCTGGCCCGGCGCGGCGAGCTGACGCGGGAGTTCTTCACCGACAAGATCGGCATCCTCGACCAGCAGTACCAGGGCTATGCGCTGGAGACGATGGTGCAGATGATGGACGAGGCGCATATCGAGCGCGGCTTCCTGGTGGCCGCCCGTACCCATCGCAAAGGCTATGGTCCGGACACCGATCTTCCCTATGAATGGGTGCACGCGGCGATCCAGAAATATCCCGACCGCTTCTCAGGTCTCGCCGGCATCAACCCGACGGCAGGTATGCAGGGGGTGCGCGACCTTGAATACGCCGTGAAGGAGTTGGGCTTCGTCGGCGCGCATTTCTATCCGCATTGGTATGAAATTCCGCCCAACCACGCCCGCGTCTATCCCTTCTACGCCAAGTGCTGCGAGCTGGACGTGCCGGTGCAGATGCAGGTGGGCCAGTCGCTGATCTACCGCAAGGATTTGCCGCTGCGCAGCACCGGGCGGCCGATCACGCTTGATGATATCGCCTGCGATCTTCCGGAATTGAAGCTGATCGGCATCCATGTGGGCATTCCCTGGACGGCGGAGATGATCGCCATGGCCTGGAAACATCCCAATGTGTACATCATTTCGGACGCGCATTCGCCGAAATACTGGCCGCCGGAGTTCGTGCACTACATCAACAGCTATGGCCAGGACAAGGTGATGTTCGGCACCGACTTCCCGGTGCTCAACTTCAAGCGCACGCGTGAGGAGATCGCTGGGCTCGAGCTCAAACCGAAGCCCTTGCAGAAATTCCTGCGCGACAATGCCATGCGTGTTTACAAGCTATGAGCGACGCACCGGCCATGCTTGAGAACTATGCCGATTATATCTCGGTGCACGCCCGCGAGACGCCCAACAAGCAGGCGGTGTCGGACCGCACGACGCAGCTCACCTACGCCGAGCTGGAGCATGCCGTGACGGCCGTGGCCTTGCGGCTGCGCGGACTTGGCATTGCTGTCGGCGAGCTCGTCGGCGTCAGCCTTCCTGACACAGTCGATCACGTCTGTGTCCTGCTCGGCATGTCGCGGCTGGGGGCGGTGATCGTGCCGATGGATCATCGCTGGCTGCCTTCGGAGAAACAGGCGATCGCGGCACAGTTCGAGGTGGCGCGGGTTCTCACAGCACCTGGCGACGCGCCGATCCCGGGTGTGACTTGCATTGCCGTCACACCCGATTGGAAATTCGGCCCGGCGCATGCGGATGAGTTCCCGCATGATCGCAACATGCCCATGCTGCTCTCGATGTCCTCGGGCACCACCGGCCGGCCGAAGGGTCCGATGTCGAGCCAGGCGGCACAGATCCGGCGCTCCGTCGATGGCGTGATCCAGCCGAGCGACGTGGTGCTGACGGCAACGCCGCTCTATTTCGGCGGCGGCCGCGGCTTCGCGCTCGGCGGGCTGCTGAAGGGCGCCAGCGTCATCCTGTTCACTCCGCCATTTCGCTCGGAGGAGCTGATCACGCTGATGCAGGAGCGTGGCGTCACCTACACCTTTCTGGTTCCCACGCAGACACGCCGGCTGCTGGCCCGGCCCGATGACGGCAAGCTGTTGTTTCCGAAGCTGCGTATCCTGGTCTCCTCCGGGGCGGTGCTGCATGCGCATGAGCGAGCCGAGATCATGCGGCGCATCTCGCCGAACCTGCTGAACATGTATGCCTCCACCGAAAGCGGTGGCATCGCCGGGCTGCGCCCCTCTGATCCGCCGGAGAAGCAGGCTTCGGTCGGGCGGCCCAGCGCCGGCGTGCAGGTGCAGATCGTCGATGCCACCGACACGCCGCTGCCCGCCGGTGAGATCGGCCGCATTCGCGTGCGCGGCCCGACCGTGCCCGACGGTTTCTACAAGAACCCGGACGAGACCGCGCGCTACTTCATCGATGGCTGGTACTATACCGGCGACCTTGGACACTTCGACAGCGACGGATATCTGTATCTCGCCGGCCGTTCCAAGGAGATGATCATTCGTGGCGGCATCAACATCTATCCCGGTGAGATCGAGGAGGCCCTTCTCACACTCGCCGAAGTGCACGACTGCGCCGCGGTGCCCTGGCCCTCGCCGATGCTGGGCGAGGAGGTGGCATTGTTCGTGGTGCGGGAGGGCGAGATCGACGAACAGGGCATTCTCGATGCCTGCCGCGCCCGTATGGCGCCGTACAAGATTCCCCGCGCTGTGTTCTTCATCGATGAACTGCCGAAGAACTCCCACGGCAAGGTGGTGCGGGGCCAGTTGGCCGCGCTGTTGCCGAAGCTCGACTGAAACCGCCGAAAACCGCACAGGATGCCGACAGCCATGACCACTGCATACACGGGGCGACGCGAGGACGCGCGGCTGCTGACCGGCGCCGGGCGCTACACCGCCGATTGGAACCTTCCGGGCCAGTTGCACGCGGTGTTCCTGCGCGCCGATCGTGCCCATGCCAGGATCATTGCCATCGACGTCGCTGCCGCGCGTGCGGTGCCGGGTGTGGCAGCCGTGCTGACGGCGGCCGAGATGTCTGAGGCCGGCTACAACCGTGGCCATGCGCATATGCCCTGGAAGGGCCGTGGCGAGGCCTTGAAGGCACCGTTGTTTCCAGCCCTTGCCAGCGACAAGGTGCGCTATGTGGGTGAAGCCGTGGCCATTGTGGTCGCTGAAACCTTGCAACTGGCACAGGATGCGGCGGAACTGATCGTTGTCGAGTACGACGATCTGCCGGCTGTGGTCGATCCGAAACAGGCGCTCGCAGCCGGCGCGCCGCTGCTGCACGACAGCATTCCCGGCAACCTCTGCTTCGATTTCGATTTTGGCGATGCGGCAGCCGTCGATGCGGCCTTTGCCTCCGCAGCCCACGTCGTGCGGCTTGAACAGGAAAGCGGCCGGGTGGTCGGCAATCCGATGGAGCCGAAGGCGGCACTCGCCGCCTGGGATGGCGACACGCTGGATTTCTGGAGCCCCAGCCAGGGCATGACCGGGCTGCGTGACAGTCTGGCTGCGCTGACCGGGCTGAAACCTGGCCAACTGCGGGTGCATGCGCAGGATGTCGGTGGTGCCTTCGGTATTCGTGGCGGCGCCTATCCGGAATATGCCGCCGTGGTGCTGGCGGCGCGGCGCATCGGCCGTCCGGTCAAATGGGTGGCCAGCCGTTCCGAGACCTTTCTCAGCGACTACCACGGTCGCGCCGTGCAGATGACGGCGGAGATGGCGCTGGACGCTGAGGGCCGCTTCCTCGCCGTTCGCCATGACTGGGTCTGCGACATCGGCGGTTACCCCTCCGCGGCCGGACCCTTGACCAACACTTCCAACGCCTCGGTCATGGCCACCGGCGCCTATCGGGTCGGCGCCGCATATGGCCGGATTCGCCTCGCGGTGGCCAACACGGTACCGATCACCGCCTATCGCGGCGCCGGGCGTCCGGACATGGCCTATATCGTCGAACGCCTGGTCGACGAGGCCGCGCGGCAGACCGGCTTCGACCGTTTGGCGCTGCGCCGGCTGAACCGCATTCCCATTGATGCCTTCCCCTACAAACTCGCCACAGCCGTGATGCCCAGCGCCTATGACAGTGCGGATTTCGACCTGCTGCTCGACACCGCCGTGGCGGCGTCGGACTGGTCAGGCTTCGCCACGCGGCGCGCTGAGGCCGCTACCCGGGGCAGGCTGCGCGGCATCGGCTGTGCCCTGTTCATTGAACCGGCCGGTGGCGTCTCGCCCACCGACGAGATGGCGATCACATTCGAGGCAGACGGGTGCATCCTGTTGCACGAGGTCGCGGTCGCCTCCGGCCAGGGGCATGAGACGGTGTTTCCCGAGGTCGTCGGCCGCGCCCTGCAGATCGATCCGCTGCGCATCACGCTGCGCGGCGGCCGGGCCGATAGCCCGGCGCTGAAGGGTGGCGGCGCCTTTGGCTCACGCAGCATCATGTCGCACGGCTCCTGCGGCGTGGCGGCGGCGGAAATGGTCATTGAAAAGGGCAAGGTGCTGGCAGCCGACGCGCTCGAGGCAGCGATGGTGGACATCGAGTATGGTGAAGGGGTTTTTCGGATCGCCGGCACCGATCGCGCCATCGATCTGGCAAGCCTGGCCCAGCGGTTTCCCGGCGGGCTCGACAGCACCGCGGAACTGCCCTCGCCACGCGCCTTTCCCTCCGGCGCCCATGTGGCGGAGGTGGAGATCGACCCAGACACCGGCGAGACCGAACTGATCCGCTACATCTCGATCGACGATTGCGGCACGGTGCTGAACGAGACGCTGGTGGAGGGCCAGATCTGGGGTGGGCTGCTGCAGGGGCTCGGCCAGGTGTTCGGCGAGATCTGTGTCTATGGCGAGGACGGCCAGATGCTGAGCGGCAGTTTCATGGACTACACCATGCCGCGCGCCGAGCTGGTGAAGCGGGTGACGATCCGGTTGCTGCCGGTGCCCTCGCCCAGCAACCGCCTGGGGGCCAAGGGCGTGGGTGAAGCCGGCACAGTGGGCTCGCTGCCGGCTGCCATGAACGCCATTCTGCACGCGCTGGAACCAGCCGGCGTGACGCATCTGGACATGCCGGCCTCGGCCCAGCGGGTGTGGCAGGCCTTGCAGGACGCCTGATCTTAAGGCTTGGCGGGCTGCAGCTGGATGACATCCTTCACCTGCTGGGCGCTGAGGGGTGCGGCCAGGAACTTGAAGGTGACGCCATCGGTCATCAGTGAGTCCAGACCCACGATCTGGTCGGGGCTCAGTGTCGCCTTGGGGAAATACTGGTCGCGCATCTGGGTGGCGATGTCTGTTGAAACACCAGAGAACTTGGCGAATGTGGGAATGGCGTCGGGGCTGCTGTACATCCAGTCCAGCGTCTCGCGGTAGGCCTGCATGAAGCGTTCGATGGCCGGGCGCTTGGCCGCGAGGATTGCCGCGTGCACGATGTTCACGCGCACGGTCTGGTTGCGCGCCGCGTCGATCTCGGCCCCGCGCACGATCACGCGGATCTTGCCCTGGTTCAGCGCTTCGATGCCGAAGGGGGCGGAGGCCCAGCCGGCATCGATCTGCCCTGACATCGCCTGGGTGAATGTGGCGGGCAGGCCGCCGCTGGCCACGGGATTGAACGCCACCTTGTATTGCGCCTGTGCCATGAGAATGACGGTGTTGGTCGATGATCCCGTGGTGGAATAGCCCACGGTTTTGCCGGCCAGATCCTGTACCGTCTTGATCGGCGAGTTCGTCGGAACATACCAGTAGAGCTCGGGCGCCCCGGTCATCTCCGCTGAGATGATGCGCACAGGTGCCCCTTTCGAGGCCGCCCCCAAGGCCCCCAGCGAGCCCGCCGCGGTGCCGATGTCGACGCTGCGCGACAGCACCGCCTGCTGCGTCTCGCCGCCGCCGGACGTGTAGAGGATATCCAGCTGCAGATCGTGCTTCTTGAAGATGCCGGCGATCTGGCCCAATTCTGGGATTGCCGTGTCCCAGTTGCCGCGCTGGCCGACGGCGATCTTCAGGGTCTCCGCCTGCGCCATCTGCAGCGTCGCCAGCAAAGCCGTGGCCCAGATCAATGCTTTCATGAACTCTCTCCCGTTTATGTTTTTGTTGGAGTGGCCGCGCGCTGCAGCAGCTGGTTGACCCCGGCTGCCATGCCGACCGAGACGATGAGGAGCCCATACATGCGCGGCATGTCGAAATGCTGATAGGCGTCCATCACCATGAAGCCCAGCCCCTGCTTGGACAGTTTGGTTTCCGCCAGCAGCACGCCGATCAATGCCACACCAAACCCCAGTCGTGCGCCGTTGAGCAGCGGTGCCACCATGGCGGGCAGATAGATCTTCAACAGTTTCTGATCCAGCCGAGCACGAAACGAACGGCCCACCCGCAGCAGCACCGGGTTCACCCCGCGCAGGCCGGCGGCCACGCTGATGGCAATCGGGAAAAAGCACGACACGGCGCCCATCGCCAGCTTCGATTGCATGCCCACGCCGAACATCAGGATCAGCACCGGAAACAGGATGATCTTGGGTGTGGGCCCGAGATAGTCGATCCAGCGTTCGAAGGCCGCCGCGGCGAAGCGGCTGCCGCCGAGCCAGAGCCCGACCACCACGCCGGCGGCGCCGCCCACCAGAAGTGCTCCGAGCAACTCCACCGATGTCACCAGCAGGTTCGCGTAGAAGTCCGGGCTGGTGAAGACGCCCGCGAGCCCCCTGGCCAGATCCTGCAGCGGTGGAATCACATCGCGAAACAGCAGACCCGACAGCGCCAGCGCCTGCCATGCGCACAGTATGACGACAGCCGCGACAATGCGCGGCAGCATCACCCCGGCCTGGTTCAGCTTCGCGCGCGCAGCCATCGCTCGCCTCCATCCAGCATAACGAAGAAGCAGATGCTGACACCCACCACCAGGCCGATCGAGGCCCAGGTTCCCGGTAGGTCGAACCGCTCGGCCAACTCGTTGATCAACTGGCCGAGCCCGCCCAGGTTGATCAGAAACTCGACGCCCACCACGTTGATCAGCGCGAAGATGAGTGCCAGGCGCATGCCAACGAAAATATGCGGCAGGGCCGCCGGCATCAGGATCATGCGGAACTCATCGGCCGGGCGCATGCGCAGGCTGCGGCCGACGTTGATCAGCACCGGGCGGATGGCGGTGAACCCTTCCAGCGTCTTCAACACCACCGGCGCCAGCGCTGAGCCGAAGGCGATCACCACGATGGTCAGCGAACTGCGGCCGAACAACACGAGAAACAGCGGATAGGCGAGCACCAGCGGTGCTGCCGCGAAGACGGCAACCCAGGGCTCGAAGGCGCGTCGCATGCGCGGCCAGCGATACAGCCCGGCCCCCAGCGCCACGCCCACCACCAGTGCCAGCAGCCCGGCCGAGAGGGTCTCGCCAAAGGTCACGCCGAAGCGCGCGACAATGTGCTCCTCCGCCACCAGGCGGGGCAGGCTGGCGAGCATGTCGGTCGGCAGTGGAATGACATAGGCGTCGATCCACTCCGCCTGAATCGCCATCTGCAGCAACGCCAGCACTGCGAGGATGCACGCCATCCCGAACACGGCAGCGGCCCGGCGCATCTTCTAGCGTTCCGCCGCCATGCCGCGCGACGCCTCCACGCGCAGATCGTTCCAGATGTCGGCGACGGTGGCGCCGAATTCCGGGCTGGTCACCACATCGGCGTTGCGCGGTCGCGGCAGGTCCACCCGCACGATGCGTTTCAGCCGGCCGGGGCGGTATGACATCACCAGAACCCGGTCGGACAGCTGCACCGCCTCGGTGATGCTGTGGGTGATCAGCAAAGTTGTCTGCCGCAGTTCCTGCTGGATCTGCAGAACCTTGTCGCCCAGCAGCAGGCGGGTCTGCTCATCCAGCGAGGCGAAAGGTTCGTCCATCAGCAGCAGCCGGGGCTGGGCGGCCAGGGTG
>Ga0075019_10001694_pt1 | contig 12542 bp, 14 predicted proteins | sample ColStrG_CSR_2013_FD_71473 | JGI IMG/M metagenome (GOLD analysis project Ga0075019, IMG submission 71473) | Freshwater sediment microbial communities in response to fracking from Pennsylvania, USA - Cold Stream Run_MetaG_CSR_2013 | ecosystem: Environmental > Aquatic > Freshwater > Creek >...
ATATTATATCCTATATTACAGATGATGTCAAGCAATTTTTATGACGAGTTTCGAATCCGTTTATTTTTAGTGTAAAGAAGATTCAGCGGTAGTTCTTTAGAGAGCCCAGAACGCAAAGGAACATACTGCTGCGGCGCCAGGAGCTGTAACTCTATGACGCCGTCGAGAAAGTGTGGTTTCGCTTACATTGGATACGTAGTGGTGAGGAGCCCTGGTGCGGCTGGCCTCTAAATAGTTTTTTGAGGCCTTAGTGGTTTGGTGCCACGGTGTTTACTTGTCGCCGTGGTTTTAGTATAAAATTCGTATAGATTTACGTTGATAATTAAAGGAGTACTATTATGGCAACAACATCGTTCACAATCGACACTAAGCTTGACGCGACCCTCGAAACTCTTAAAGAGCACTTCGGCGCATCATCTAAAGCTGAAGTCGTTCGCAAAGCGATTGCGATGTTAAGTATCGTCAGCAAGAACGAGGACGAGGACGGTGTTGTGACTATTCGCAAAAATGGTCAAGACATTAAAGTTGTCTTGAAATGAGTGAGAAGAATGGCGTTCCTGGTGCGGCGACCGGTACTGTTGAAGCCGTCGATTTATCTTCATCAGCCGCATCTGGCTTCACCGTCAAAATCGACGACATAGAAGAAGCAGTCGGCAATCTAACGGGTCTCGAAAAAGCACATGCACTCAGCATTACTGCAGACACTTGGTTTCGCGGTGTTATGGTCCTTGTAGTTTGCGGCATCTTTATCTGGCTTAACTGGAATGTCATGTCATTCGTGCGCGCCGCATTTGCCCAAGACAACCTGAATCTGGTTGCCAAACCGCCAATCCCGGCGTCAGACCGGCTAATCACTTCCAATGTCGTCATGACATTAATCGGCGCCACTGTAGTTCAGACCGGCGTCGGGTTTGTTGCTGTCATGTCGTATTTGTTTCCTAAGCGGGCAGCTGGCACCGCCGGCTCAGATAATCAGGATTAGGAACCAGGCGCTACGGCGCCATGCAAACTTACAAGCTTTCTTTGTGTTTTGCCTATCTGGTCCGAATACGTAATCAAATATGGAACCCAGGAAGGGTTTGTGGCGCCGGGCGGGGTGTGGAAGATCGCTGCCACTTTTCGACGGATTGCGGATGCAATTTCCAAAGATCAAAAAAATCGCGGATCGTAGTACCACTTCTTAACGATCGTTGCGATTACCCGTGTTGTATCGGGATGGTGCGGATTAATCAAAACGTTATTATCATCCGGCACAATGACGGAAGGGACGACAAGTATTGCTGAAGTATTGGCAGCGATCCATTGATCTCCAACTTTTCGGCTCGTCAGTCCAGAAGGGACTGCATCCCATCCTCCCGGTAGCGGGTCCAATATTTCCCGGGAATTCCAAATATCATCTGGAATATCGATTCTCACCAAGTAACGGTTGTATGGAATTGGAGCAGTCCGAATGTAAATGATTGTCTCAAGGGTGGCTAGAGAGACATTCATTGCACAGTATACGATCGGCGTGCCAATACTGTTCCAGCGGCCACCGCTAATTTTAGCGCCGGTTCCCGTCAAATCATTGGCTGTATAGGTTGGTGCTTCTACGGCAATGCGCCATACCGAAACAGTCACGCGTAGGCTCCGCTTTGTGATGTTGCTAGGATGTTCGAAACTAGCTTCTGCCCCTCGACGGTATCCATATAACTTGCTGGAGTCTTACCACCGAGCGCCGGCAATGGTGTCTTCAGCCAATTAGATACCCACTTGGCCGCATCAAAACCATCTGGCTCTCCGGACTCGTTAACCATTGTGACAACCTGTCCAATAAGAGATTCAATACCTAATACTCGTTCTGATTCATCTTTCGACAAAGAAGCTTCTTTGCTCACCTTACGGGTGATTGTTGCACGCGCAAGCCCCAAAGTTTCGAGTAGGACTGTTGTAGTTATGTTCATGCATTCGGCGAGATCATTCACGCGCTTGGCCGACACACCTTTTTTAATCTCGTTAATTCTCTCATTGGGAGGAAGGAGATAGACCAGCTCAAATATTCGTTCAGATGCAGGTCTGACGATAACGCGGTGTCTCGAAACCCTAGATACCTTTGTATGCGCGTGCGTTTTCTCTTTTTCTGAGCTGTTCGCAGGCAGTAGGACATTTCTAGCAGATTTTTTAGTACCGGGTTTTCTGGCAGTAGTGGTAATTGTCATGATTAACTCCTTTGAGTATCAAGTGTAGCTCAAATGAGCAAAAAAGACAAAAAACAGTTACAGCGCCCTGAATCGACATAACAAGAAGTATTCGATGACGCATTGTTTTTTGTGGAGCCTTGACGATTAGGTTACTTATCGATAAACCGATTTGATGGTCTCTTGTCGTTAAGGTGTCAATGCGATATACGAAAACACACAGGTTGATTGACACCACTTTGGATTTGATGGAACCAAGACATTGGTCCTTGGCAGTTTGGTGTCTTTTCGATATACGGAGCCATCAATCTCATTGTCACCAATTGAAGCACAAACGAAGTACATATGGAGCTCTTTGCAGTCCATTTGTGCAACTCAAAATTCCAAGTAATCATTCGTGGCACATTCAGAGTACAAACGTGTCTCATTGATGTTCAAATGTAGTACAAGTGAGCAACAAATGAACAATTCAAAAAATGAAGTTCATCATTTGTATTACGAATGATGTACATACGATTCCCTTTGTTACTCGATTAGCGCACAACCGTTCACTATTCGTACTACAACTACGGATTCATTACCAAGTTGTAAACATTCATCACATTGAGACCGATTTAAAAGCGCTATGGCGCCCTTTCCTTCCTTCTCGTCACTTGCCGCGGTTTCATCCCAACGGCGCCGCTACAGCTCTATACGAGGCCTCTATCCGGCTTTAAAACGGTTTCAATACATCGAGAATCCGTTTAGAACGATTTAGAGGCCCGTAGAGACGTTTTTATGGTCTCTGGCTACTCACCCACCAACTTTTGGTCTCGTATACCTTGCCGGGGCTCCTTTGGGCCTTGTTGAGCCCTTTGTAAGGGCGTCAGGAGCTTTGCTATGGCTTCGTGGATGTTTGGACGCCTGCTCTGGTGCCGCTGCGGGTTTGTGGGCTCATAGGGGCTATGTTGGCTTGCTATGTGGATTCATTTGGGTTTGCTGGGTTGCTACGAATTCTTTGCAAAGATGGACGCGTGAATTTTAAAGATGGACTCGTGAAAATAGGTTTCGGTACCAGGCTATGGTTTCTGGAACCCTACTGGGTTTGTGGGGGCCTGGTGGGGTTTGTGGAGCCAAGATGGGTTTCTTGAAACCCTGCCAAGTTGTCTGGGGTTTGACATGGCACCAATTCATTTTTGGTCCCATTGTTTTTTTTGAAAACTTTATGGGTTGGAACCGTAAAGGGGTTTCATGAGGCCTAGGGTTTGTAGTGGGTATTGATACCCAGGAAAGTTATGGATCCATTGATTCATAGATTCGTTCGAAGTAGATGTATCGGCGTTTTCTTTGGATTGGTATCGTGATATTCAGAATGCTTTTTACAGCATTGTTTCGAGTAAGTTTCTCGGCATTTTGTTTGACCAGATGCCCGGAATGAGTGCTTTCGCGCCTATCGGCATCAGCGGTAAGAAGCTGGTATCAAGCTAGTGAAATGCTGGCGATATGCTTGCAAGAAGCTTGTGTCCGCTTGCATGCGGCTTGTAGTGCCGCTTGCATGGGTGCTGGTATCGCTGCTTGTGTAAAAGCTTGTGCCCGTTTTCGCAGTTTTTATTTTGATACCCGGAAATGGACCCAAAAACAGAATAATATGATATCAAAAAGAAAATAAAGAGTACGGAAAAAGAGTGGGTGATCTTCGACCGGGAATCATGGCTATGGAACCAGAGTTATGGACTCTCTCTCATAGAGAAACAAGGACCTACAGTGAATTAAAAGAAGAAGAAAAAAGGAAATAAAAAGAAGGGAAATTACGGTATCGAAATTCAAAGTCAAAAACCACCCCGATAGTGGGAGCCGAAAGGGGAAAAACACCCCTTTCTAGTACCACACAACCGCAACTTCGTTGCAGCCGCAGGCGCCATAGGGGAAACCACCCCTTTTTCACGTTTTCCGAACCTCATTTTGACCCCACGAAAAGTATACTTTGACATCCTATAGAAAATCGTATATACTATACCGTAATTGAAGAGTTCCCCTATGAAAACACGAAGGAAACTCAAAATTCTGGGACCAAAAAATAACGTATACGATAGTTTTATGGCAACAGCGGCAAAAATGGATACTTTTAAGCAATTAATTCAAGAGGTGATGAAAATGGCAACAACTAAGAAACCAAATAAGAAACCAGTGGTAAGCCGCAAGGATGTCGTTAAATCGGTCACTTTCTCTTTCAAGATTTCAGAAAGAGACGCTACTAAATTCGATGAAATTGCTTCTTCAAAAAGTCAAAAACGCAGTGATTTATTAGCGCGAATTGTCGCTGAATATCTCAATGATGAAGGCCGTTTGAAGGCAGTTGAAGAACTAGTTCGCGTTGAAAAACGGGTCAATTTAGAGCGTGAGATTGTGGAAAAAGAGTTGCTTGAAATGAAAAACTTTCTAGCTGGTGAAATGCGTAGCATGCATGAAAAGCTCGATGATTACATCGCCGCTGGCACATATTGAACATAGAAATTTTGTTTTTATAATAATATATTATATAAAATATCGTAGTATAAATATATCGATTTAATAAGGATAAAACATGACAGCTAAAGTAAATGTGCTCACGGGAAGTGGTGCACAGAAGGCAGATTATAGACAAGCGGACAATTACGAGATGGGTTTGCCAGCGTCATATAGGACAACCAATACAAATTATGAAAATACAATCTACGGCAATTTAGCCGAAACGTTGCATATTCATGAATATTCACAAGAAGTATTTGTTGAGATTTTGGATGGTCATTTCGGTGCTTACACCGCTATTCGTAAAGATTATTCGAAGTCTAATGCGGCAAATGCTGTTAAAGATGTTGAGGCAGGACGAAAAAAAGGTGGAAAAACTCGCGAAGCTAGAATCGGCGTGGAGATGAATTACGCACCCCCAAAGTCTATTTCAATTCATTCTTTACGCTTCGGAAGTACTGCGGCACTGGATTCTCATTTAGCGGCGTGCCGTCGTGCTAATCAGTGGATTGAAGCCAATCTGCTCGAGGCACGAATCAATATCAAAGATATTCAACGCTTGCAAGCGGCTGGCATGGTGTTTGAAAATATTAAAATGGTTGACCCTAAAAAAGGCACTTGCTTAGTAAAAGCGGATCAGGCTGTCATCATCAGCTGTTTACACACAATTGCGAGGTTATCAAAAGACGGAAAATCAGGCGGTCAGCCGCAAGTTCACAATCACGATACTTTTGGAACTCACACACTGATCGGAGATGTATTGTGCGCGCTGGAATGGAAAAAAGTATTTAATAATCAACATTTGATAGACGCTGTATATAAAGCGGCTTTGCGTGAAGAGCTCGAGTCCCGCGGGCTACAAGTCTATGAAACCAAAGATGGCTTTGAGCTCTGCGGTTACACACGAAATGATGTGCTGGCTTTCTCCGACGCCGCAGCTCACCGAATTCCGCAATTCATTAAAGAAGAAAACGAACGCCGCAAAGATCCAAGCCACAAGTTTCATGGCACATACCTCGATCCGTTGAATTCAAGTCACAAAGACCACGCCAACGCAATGTCGCGCGGCAAAAAAGCTGACTTCGAGAAAAATGATAAATCAGAATTGGATCATGACCACGGTGGTGGCGCCATGTCGTTAGATGCCGCCCGCGCTTGGTGGGACTACCGCGCTGGGTTGCCGTTAGCCGAAGGTCAAATGCCAGTCAACGTTGAGGAAATGCGGTTACGTGTCGAGGCGGCTCAAAAAGAACGTCTTGAGAATCCACTGGAAAAACGTAGCGTCGACATGGCGGTATCCATGGCGATTAATCAACTTTCAAGCCGGAAGTCTTATATTAAAAACGAATTTGTTATCCTTGAAGAAGCCATGCGTCATGGACTCCATCAGCACACTCCAGAGCAGATGATTGAAGCAATCAGGAACCGCATGGAAAAAGGGGAGCGCTTTATCCGTCCAGGCCAAAGCCAGCATGGAGAACAGTTAACTACTTTTGAATTGCTTCGCGCTGAAGAACGGTCCACTGAACTCTTCATGAATGGCGTCGGAGCAAAGAATCCATTGAGCACAAAAAAGTTTGTCAACGAAATGATCCAACAATTCGAAGCTGAAAAGGGTTTCAAATTGACCTCGTGCCAGCGTGATTCTGTCATGAGCCTTTGCACGTCTAAGTGTTCTACAAATCTAATTTTGGGATTGGCCGGGACCGGTAAGAGTACGTCCATGGAGCTGGTTATGCTAATCGCAAAGGCTAACGGAAAAGACACCTTTGGTTTCGCGCCAACAGGACAAGCCACAACTGAAATCGGAGATGCCGTTGAGCATAAGGGTGACAAATTAACTGAGGGCGACAAATACAAAGACCGTGCTTTCACCGTTCAATACGCTGCGCTATCGACAGCGGTTTGGGAACGCATGAAGCCCGGCGATATTGTTATTCTCGATGAGGCTGGATTGGCGGGATCCAAGGAACTTCTGATAGTGCAAGAACGCGCCAACAAAGCCGGTGTCCACCTGATACTTTGCGGAGATTTCGATCAACAGCACTCAGTGACACCAGGGTCAACTCTCGAGATGCTGTTCACTAAAGCTGATGAAATCGATAAAAAAGCAATTGCTGAAGGCAATGAAGTCTTGGGTTGCTGCACGACACTGAAGACTATGACGCGCGGAAAAGACGACGATACAAAAGCCTTGCATAATTTGGTCTATAAATCACCAGCCGACGCTATCTTGTCTCTGCAAAAGTCCGGTGACATTACCCACATGACGGACGAGGCGGAACTTCGTAAAGCTATCGCTGAAGAATATGCAACGATTCCTGAAGCTGCGCGCGACCATTCGTTGATTTTGACAGAGCGAAATGCAGAGCGGATTCTTATCAATGAAGCCGTGCGAGCACGACTTGGTTTCGATAAAGAGCCTGCATCACTTGAATTCAATAGTATTGAAAATTTTGCTGGCATTGGAATCAGCGACAAAATGAATGCATATAACTACGAAGAAGGAATGATTATTACATTCAATTTGCCGTCAGAAGATCATCGTTTTAAGGGCAACGAGCGAATTGTCGTTAAAGAAGTTGTCGGTAGAATGTTGAAAGTAGAACGCACGAGCATTGTTGACGGCGTCGAGGTAAAACGAATCGAAAATTTCAATCCTGAAAAAGAATCTCTTACCTCTAGTGTCGGATCCGTTGAGCGCATGAAAATTGTTGTCGGCGAGCGTATCCGCATGACCGCGACAGTTAAAGGCTCATATAAAAATGGCGATCGCGGTGTTGTCACTGCAATTGATAATAAAAAGCAGACAGCAACAATCCGCTTTGTTGGCGGCAAGACCAAAGAAATCGACTTGAGTGACAAAAAAGGTATACCAATGAGATACGGATACGCCCAGACCGGTCACTCGGCGCAGGGGATCACCGCTAAATCAAAAGGCAAAGGGGATGTGAATGCAGGTCGTGTTTTGATTCAGTTAAGCGATACGGCAACTTCATCGTTCAATAAGATGTATGTCGCTATCACTCGTTCCACTCTTAATAAAGTAAAAATGTTTTTGACAGCGGACGGTGCGGACGGTATCGGCAAAATATTAAAAGCAGCTAACAAAAAGCAGGAATACGATCGCGCAAATGAGTTGCATAAAGATTCTAAAAAGCGACTTGAGTCGGAGCCAATTAAAAACACTTTTACATCAAAAGACGGATTGAAAGGAAGTATCGTTCAGGTCGCTGATAAGTCAAGACCACTTATCGACCAGATTAAAGCTGCAGCAAAGGAATTTGGAGGCGAGATCGGCGTGTATGGTCATTCACGTTTTTGCAAAGGAGTAGTCGACGAAGTTGTTAAAGCTGGACTTGAAAAAGAAATTAATATTGTTAGCAAGGAGCTTCAGAAATATAAAGAAGAGAAAATCCAGCAACGTGATGATGAAATTAAATCACGCGAATTGGAAAAGACTAAAGTTATTGCAAAAGAAGACAGCCCTACTCCAGCTAAAAAAGATGCTCTTGAGCCGAAATCACCGGTTGTTGCAGAACCGAAGGTTGAGCCTAAAGTAGAGCCAATCAAGAAAGAAAACATCCAAGCTGGTAAGGCAGAACTTGATAAACACACTAAAGACGTTCTAGTCAAGAAAGAAGAGAAAGTGGAACCACCACCACCTCCTCCCCCTCCACCGAAAAAGGAGCGCGATTACATACCCCGCATGTAATTAGAAAAGCCCGCGAAATGCGGGCTTTTTCTTGATTAGGGTTTTATTGATTTTTGCCTCGCCGCTAAACGTATACATTGGCATTCTTAAAATCTTTAATCTGTTCAATCACTTCTTTTTGCGCAACAACCAGATCACGCAATGCCAAATGAAACATCAATTGCGCGGACCAGCCACTTCGAATTTTCATTTTGTGTCTCAGTCTTCATTGAATCCAGCTTCATCAATAATTTTTAGAAAACGATCGTGAATCTGAACTTTCGATTTTCTCAAATCATCCAATTCACAGCGTGTCAACATTCGTGCTTTATCTTGAATCTCAGGGTCTTTTTGAATCGAAACTATTGACGGTTCGAAACCACTGCGCACTGGAACGATTTCTTTTAATCTACGAATGCGCTCAAGAATTTCAAATTTGCGCTCTATGTTCATGTCTTCAACTGAAACTCGTTGTGATGGTTTCCTCAATATTCCCTTCAATTCCATTAGCGAAGCAGAAATGGATCTCTTTGCTTGAGACGTTGACTTCATGAGTTTTCTTGTTGCCCTTCTCAATTTCCGCGGATCCATAATTCGATCAGACATCTCTTGCTCAAGTCGCTCAAAATCCGGACTTCCGAATTCATGCCCCACCGGAGCCATATTCAGCCACTCTCGGTCTTCATCGTCTTGTTCAATCGGTTCCATACCATCCAATAGGTCTTTAAGCTTGTAGTGAACCCGCGTCTTACGTCCCCGCCAAACAGCATACTTAGTTGATTTACGGCGCCTGATTTTCATCAGATCCCCAAAACAAAATTAGGGTCCCAATCAAAATTCTCAGGCCCGCCGCTCTTGTTCATGTAGCCAAGCGGATTACAGACAACCCGACATCCCTCGATCATGTAATCACTCGTTGAATGCATATGACCGTGGATCCATACATCTGCATTAGCAACTAGGTCATCAAGATTGGACGCATAACAAGCACTAACGATGTCACTTTCGAACTCACTGGCTACAGACTTCATGGACGGCGCCATATGCGTGACGACCACGGTCTTGCCGGCAAATGGTTCCATCAACTTATCCTGCAACCATTTTTTATGGTTCGCATGAAATCGTGCGGTATCAGCGGCGCGCAATTTTCGATACCCGCTCTCTGCGAGCCGAATCAATTTGTAATCATTCATCGCGGCTTCACCGGCACGCATTGCTGCCTGCCTTTGATCGGAACCGAACAGGCAGAAATCAGTCCACAAAGTGGCTCTAAGAAAACGTACGTCATCTAAAATAAATTCATCGCAATCAAGAAAATGTACGTTTTCGGTTTGCGCGCAGGCGTCACGAAGTTCTTTTTGGACACTCTCAATCTTGCCGCCGTAGTATTCGTGGTTACCAGCCAAAATGCATGTAGGAATTCCTTTAAAGTTCTCCGCTGCCCAGGCTACAGACCGGGCGCCTTTATCGATGTCACCTGCGAGAATCACCACATCCGGCTTACTTATAGACGTGTCAATCCGCGGCGCGTATTGGCGCCAAAGTTCGCGATGGAGATCAGATAAAACAAGTATTCTCATAAATCTATTTTCAAATTAAGTGACCGCGCTGATCTCTAATCAGTTTTGTCTGAACCGACGTTCCACCAGCTAGAATGCTGCACTTTACCTTAAATATCAGCTCAATAAACTGTCGATAGTTTTGGAGATATCTTCAAAACTATCAAAGTCGGATTTTAAAGACAGAAGGTAGACAAACGACTCTATATATGTCAACGTACGAGACTGCTAATCGTTACACAAGATTGAATCTAATTCCGTGAAAATATTGGATATTGCTATGCCGCTTATTGAATTAATTTTGCCAGGTAATCACCGAACCACAGTGATTCCATTTGCTGAAACCTATCGAATAACTGTTGAGCGCAATGACGGAATAGCGTGCTCAGAAGTTGAGGCAGCAACAGCAATGAGCACGTTGTGTGTGCACGGTAAAATTGAAGAAATGAAGGCGAATAAAAATGAGCGCAAAAAACCCCTGGTTCCAAAACCACCAAAAGAAATCCAACCAAGCGAGCCCTAAAGGCGGATCGCTCGATCTCGCTTATCTCGAATTCTTATCTACTACTCACCGTTGCCAAGACGGCGTATATCGGCAACATGCCCGCGATGATTTCATTGAGACTCTGCGGAACCTGCATAAAACACCAAAGCTGCTTCCTGAGAATATCCGGCGCCCTGCCCCTCACGATCTCAGCGCATGCTTATCCGGAACCGATAAGTCCTTCAAGGGGCGCGTGTTGTGGATCTCGGATTTACACCTTTTCCATAAGAACATCATCGGTTTCGTCGGCAGAGAACGGCGTCCGTTCGATTCTATGGAAGACATGAACGACGTAATGGTTGCGAACATTTTGAACGCAATTCAGAAGGAGGACATTGTTATTTTTGTCGGGGACATTACATTTGAAAAAGTGGAACCGGATGGGACGTTTCCATTGACGAATGAAATCTTGAGGAAAATCTGGAGCCGCTGCGCGTGGACTATCAACATCTTGGGTAACCATGACGTCAACAAGCAAATGCAAATCATGAATCTTCACTTTGATGAAATCTTGCCCTCGTTGACACTCGGTTATCGTGGCCGATCAATCTTTGTGAGCCACTATCCAGTTGCCCTCGATGTACTGGACACAAATCTGGGCTCACTGAATGTACATGGCCATACACACTGTATGAGCCATGAGGCACCTATTGTTCTTGAAGCGCTCTACCCTACTGGTTTCACTGGGCCTTTTCGGCATCTTTCCGCCTGCGTGGAAGCTACGGAATTACGGCCAATGACTTTGGAAGAGATGATGGCTAGGCCGGGACCGAGGATGCTGGTATGAGACCTATTGTGTTTTTGGATATCGATGATGTGATGGTGCTCAACAAAAAATTTGGTGGAAGGCACGTACTTAAATACTTTGACCGCGGCGACGGCGTTGGACTCGATGATTGGCCAGAGCTTTGGTCAGAATTAATTTTGCCTGCGGCGAGAGCTAATCTGCGCGCTTTGCACGATGAGTTCAATCCCGAGTACGTCATATCATCTAGCTGGGTAAAACATTTCGAAAAAGACCAGCTCATTGAGATTTTCGAGCGAACCGGACTCCCATTTGTTTCTGAGAACCTGCACAAGAATTGGATGCCACCGTGGAAGATGTCGAGCCAGAGAGTTCACGAAATCTGCTGGTGGCTTGATAAAAACGATGTCAAGCAGTACGTTGTGCTCGATGACTTGAACTCTGGGTATAGTTTAAGAGATGCGCATTTACTGCATCCGACTCTTGCTGAGCACGTGGTGTTTTGTGATGCCGATATTGGCTTTGTATACGATAAATATGCTAAGGCTAGAGAGATTCTGAGTTCAGCGAGTTGATCGACATGCATTTGATATCGGACCAAATGAGAAATTTTTTTAATGATAATTTTTATCGATACCGAATTTTCTGATTTCATCAATACTGAACTCATATCTATTGGTATGGTGGACCAGCTTGATCGCACATTCTATGCAGAGTTGCCGTGTAATCTGAAGGAGTGCAGTGATTTCGTTCGTGAAGTGGTAATCCCGCAACTTGGAGAAATTCACGGGGCGCAGTGTACTCGAGAAGAGTTGAAGATCAGACTTCTTGATTGGTTGAGTGCATACAAAGACGAGCCGGAGCCCACTGTAATCGCGTACGACTACTCTGGCGACTTTTCTTTATTCTTAAATGCTCTAGACAATGAATTGCCAAGCTGGATCCGCGGTGCCAATATCAATGGATACATAAACGCGCTGCGTGACGAAATCTTCTGGAGGGATTCAAAACTTACTAGGCACCATGCGTTGCATGACGCCAAAGCATTAAAGGCTTCGTTTGTACTCGGCCGCGCGGAGAGTCGAAATTGGTTAGCTCAGGAATGAATGGGATAAAAGAGGCCGCACCGTATGAAAATTAGACTACTTTCCGACCTTCACCTCGAGCACCAACCGATGTCGATAACCCAAGGCGACGAAGACATCGTAATCTTGGCTGGCGACATCCATAGCGGCTACTTCGGTCTCAACTGGGCCCGGCTGACATTCAAAGAGATACCAATAATTTATTTATGCGGAAATCATGAATTGTACGGCCACGATGCCACCTTCATGCT
>Ga0075019_10001696_pt1 | contig 12541 bp, 10 predicted proteins | sample ColStrG_CSR_2013_FD_71473 | JGI IMG/M metagenome (GOLD analysis project Ga0075019, IMG submission 71473) | Freshwater sediment microbial communities in response to fracking from Pennsylvania, USA - Cold Stream Run_MetaG_CSR_2013 | ecosystem: Environmental > Aquatic > Freshwater > Creek >...
TTCCTGAACGCCGCCTGATCTCACGATAGATCGACGAAGGCTCTCCGTGTCCTCTTGGCTCACCAGCAGTAAATTGCAAGCGGCGTCACTGCGCTCGGCTTCGGGTAGCTGACGAATGGAGTAGCCCACCCGAGGATTCGACGGGTCTAGTCTGACTTCATTAGGGTCGACCTCGATCAGCGACAACGAAACAGAATTTCCTTGAATATTCCTAACGTAGCTGGTCACGCTATTCTCCCTTTTTACCAATGTCGCAGAGTTCCATGAAGTTCCCAAGCGCCTCATTCAGCTCTTTGGTGATCCGCCTCGCCTTTGTGGCGCCCGGTCGCCGCACTCTCTGTATGTCATCAAGCTGTGCTTTCTTGAGCGCTTCTGTCATTTCCACCATCTTCCTGAATAGTTTGGAAGTGGCTTCCGGATTGTCTTCAGCTATCGATCGCTGAGCCGCAGCGAATCCGTCTTTGGACAAAACCTTTATCGCAATTTCGCTTTCAAGAAGCGCTGGTAACTCCCTCACATTAGACCCGAGCGGCAACAATCCTTTACCAACCCAGTCAACGAACTGCGACTCCGCGTCAGGCTCATTGGCGATCCATTCTCGCAGGATCGGATTTTTATACAGCTCTTCGAAGTAGCTGTACTTCTTGATGCTGGACGACGCCGGATATTTCGGCAGGAAGGTGTTTTTCATCACCTCAAATGCTCGGATCACTTGATTCACTTTCGATTTCGACATCCGAAGGCGTTGAGCGATTTCGTCTTGCGTGAGCGCAAAGTCCTTGTGGAGTCGATAAATGTGGCCACCTTTTTCGAACGCCGTCCATGTGTTCTTTCCGGCAACGTGCATCTCCCCAAGCAAAATAGCGATGTCTCGGTCGCCAATATCGGCTGGAAGCACTCGGGCAGGGATTCGCTGCCATCGCGGTTCAGTCTTAAATTTCTCCCGAAGCTTTCGATAGACGACCGTGCGGCAGTTCCCCTCGACAGCGGTGCCATCCTGGCGAACGATTATTCGCTCGACAAGGCCCTTGTTAATGAACACTTGTCGATACAGATCGTGGACATCCGAATCATCCCACAGAAGGTCTTCCAACTTTTTCTGCAACGCAGCGCCCTCCAGGGTGACAGAGATCGCGACCGTATTGGCTATTCGAGGATTTTTCGGGTCGAGTCGAACGTTGTCCAGCGGCAACTCGACGTTCTGCACCTGGACCTTGCGGCCCTCAAGCGTGATTTCATCAACGACGAGACGTTCGTTGATTTCGGTATCGGACGGAGTTGCCATATTCAAAGTGCGAAACCTGCTGTCTTAGCAACCTTCTCGATTGCAATGGACAATGCGCGGAGCAGTTGCTGTGGCTTTCGCTCCTCGCGAATTCGCTGCAGCTCCGTTGACCGAAGCTCCTGGAGTATCTCAGTCAATTCTTTGATCTTTCGGAATGCGACTGAATCCGCGGTCGGATCCGCCCGGCCGACCACTGCCTTAGCTTCCTTAAAACCTGTTTTCTTTAGGGCTTTGGTGGCGCCTGCGTGCCTAAAGATTTTTGGCAAGTCGCGAACTTGGGCGCCGTGTTTGATTGTTTTATCTACCACCAGGGTGACGAATTCGTCGACATTGCTCTCATTGGTGCGATATTCCTCAAGGTCCTTGTTCTTATAGAATTCTTCGACATGACTCCAACGATCAAGACCTCCGCCACCCTTGATTTGGGGCAGCACTTTTTCACGCATGGTCTTGTAGGCTGCCAAAGTGCGTGTAACGACCCTTTCTTGCAGTCCGAGCGAGCGGGCGATCGCCGCAACGCTCATCTTCAGGTCCGTGTGCATGGTGTGTAGATGCCCGGCTTTCTCATAGGCGCGCCACTTATTCTTGCCGGCCACATGAAACTGGCCCTGCAGCACCGCGACCTGTCGGTCTGTGATCTTCGGGACCAGGTAAACGGGCACGGAGGTCCACTTCGGATCTTTCTTATTCGGGCCGTGAAGCCGCATTATCGAGGCGGCGCGGCAGTTTCCTTCTATGATTCGTCCATCCGACCGGACATGAATAGGCTCAATCAGGCCACCATTGTCGCGTATAGCTTTGAAAAGATCGGAAACCCCGGGTTGCGCAAGTATCAGTTCTGCAAGCGCTTCCTGAGTTAGGGGTGGGCCGCCTTTTCGCTTTTGTCTCACAGCGTGCTGAATTCGAGGGTTGTCGGGATCGAGAACGATCTTTCCTATCGGGACATCGCGACGTTCGACCGCCAGTAACTCCCCCTCGATCGATATGTGTCCCGAACCCGAACCAGCAGCTGAGGTCCCCGATGCTGCGCTCCGAACCATAAATCAAGCTCCTTATTATGTTCAGTATCGCGATACTGGTCGATACTGATCAGAACTCCTTGTACTCCTTGGAACTATCGGGAGTCAAGTTTCCTTGCTGGAAGATCGACTTTTGGCATGCCTATTGTTAAAGTGCATCATCGTGGAGGCAAATATGCTTTCGGGTAATGCAATTTGGCGCCGTAAGAGCAGGGAGGCCTGGTGAATTTCCATTGTATCCGCGGTATGTCCGCTCAGCGTCCCGTTCTCATGGGTTTCGCGCCGGCTTCCCTGCTAAAAAGACTAAGTTTCGCTGACGTTCTCGACCAGGATTCTCAACGCGGCTATCAGCGACGCTTCAACACGCATCACAGCCTGGATTTTCGGCGCTACATCCAAACCGAACACGGCTCGACGATCCCCCTCACTCTCAATATCCGACCTAGGGAAGACGGCGCCTGGAAAATTGTCCCGTTGGATGGCCAGCGGGTGCAATTGGAGATAGCCGAAGGCGCCACGGAAATCTTCTCTCAAGTTGACTGCCAACATCGCCTCGGTCATTTGGCTGATATAGACCTCGAGCTGCCTTTCATGTGCTTTATAGGGCTTGATGCCCGAGAAGAGATGGAGATATTCAATGTCATCAATAGCAAGGCGAAGGGTCTGAGCACCAGTCTCCTCGATTTTCATGATGCCCAGCTCTGCAAGAATTTGGCATTAGATCGTCCAGAGCTATTCATCGCACTTTTCTTAAATCAAGACTCTCGTTCGCCCTGGCACCGACAGCTCGACATTGGCGGTACGACGACAACTGGGCCGTCTCGACGCGCCTCGCTGCGAGGAATGCAGAAAGGCATCAAGCGTTTCCTTTCGAAAACAAGCATCTTAAAGTCCAAGTCAACCGAGGACGTCGCTGAAATCGTCCTCGCCTTTTGGGCGGCCATCTCAATAGTCTTATCGAACGCTTGGTCCAAACCGAGAAATCACGTATTGACCAAAGGAATAGCCGTTTACGCCTTGATGGATATCGCGTCAGATATGTATGCCGAGGCCAAGCAACAACACTGCGACCGAGATTACTTCGCCGCGGCGTTATCAGATTTCGCGTTAGATTTTGACTGGTCTACAGATGGTCCGCTAAAGGGTTTTGGTGGAGAAGGCGGTGTAAAGGAAGCTGTGCAACTCATACGAGATGCGCGGCGAAAAGGTCGATTTAGGATGGTATCCGGTGGCTAACAGAAACATTCTTTTGATCGAACCCAGCTACAAGAACAAGTATCCCCCGTTGGGCTTGATGAAAATCGCCCAGTATCACGGCCCACGCGGGAAGCGGGACAAAGTTCGGTTCATCAAGGGTGAAGACAAGTCGGTGCTCGGCACCGCGTGGGATCGCATTTATATCACCACACTTTTTTCGTTTGAATACGAAAGGATCGCCACTGCAATTGACTTTGCATTGACAGTGGCCAATGGCCACGCAGACAAGATCTTTGTCGGTGGGATTGCTGCCTCGTTGATGCATCAGCGCTTTCTAGACGAGCCACGATGGCACGGCATCCGGTTCATAAAAGGCCTCTTAAGTACTTCTCCGGCCGCTTCGTTGCAACTAGATGATTTCTCCGAGGAATTATATTCGGACGACATTTCTAGCCTCCCTATCGAAGATCTAGTTCCTGACTACAGCATTCTTGAACAGATCGAATACGTTTATCCCGTTCGCGATGCGTACTTTGCTTACACCTCCCGCGGTTGCATCCGAAAGTGTGGATTCTGCGGCGTTCCCAAACTTGAAGGCGCGCAGCGCGATACTGAATCTCTCACCGCGTTAGTTAAATCCATCGAATCGCTCTACGGCCCCAAGAAAGACCTCATTTTGATGGACAACAATGTTGTCGCGTCCGCGCGATTCAAGGACATAATCGCTGAAATTCGTGACCTAGGCTTCCTCCCTAACGCGAAGATCAAACGTCCGCACGAGCGTGCAGCCGTTCAACGCCGCGTGGATTTCAATCAAGGAGTCGATGCTAGGATTCTCTGTAAAGACCCCATGTACCTTCGCGAACTCTCATCGATCTGCCTGAGGCCACTACGTATCGCCTTTGATCATCTTGGTCTAAAAGGCCCCTACGAAAAGGCGGTTCGGTACGCGCACGAGTTCGGCCTGACTGAGCTTTCGAACTATATGCTCTACAACTTTCATGACACTCCCGAAGACCTGTTCGAACGGATGCGCTTGAATGTGACACTTAATGAGGAACTTGGTATCCGTGTTTGGTCGTTCCCGATGCGCTTCCAGCCAACAGACCGGCCGGACCGCGGCCATGTAGGAAAGAATTGGAGCCGTTTCCAATTGCGTTCTATGCAAATTATTCTCCAGGCCACACATGGAGTAGTCAGTGGTGCTCCAGAATATTTCAAGCGCGCATTCGGCGATACGCACGCCGAATTCGAGCTAATACTCATACATCCACACGACTTCACATTCAATCGTGATTGGTATGAGAACCAAGATCCGAAGAACGAAGTCCACGAATTCCGATCTGAGATTGCTCGGCTAGACTCTTCGGATCGCCAAGAACTTATCGTCCTACTTTCGTCGTGCGATCCCAAACACTTCCACACACTGGGGAGCAAGACTGCAAATCGGAACGTTCAGCGAATCCTGCCTTATTACGTTCCGAAGTCTAAGGACGAGTTATTCCGCATCTGGGCCAACCAGAAGTCGAAGCAGCAAACGGAAGTACAAAGCGCTTGGGTATCAGAGGAAGAACGCGTAGAGGATGCTGGTCTTGACCAGGACCTGTCACTCGACGTCGCGCCAGAAATCCGGAAGGCCGCAAAAGTAAAAAGAGCAGCAGCATGAGTGAAGCCTTGACAAGTCGAGTATTAACAGCACGCGAGAGCGCCACTGAAGCTTCGGAATGGTCTGCTGCCAGTTCTGAGATTGTGGTGGGCAAGGACATCCTCGAGCTACTGAGTTCGTCGATGTACGTCGATCCCATGACGATATACAGGGAATATACACAGAATTCTGCGGATGCTATTGATGAAGCGCGCGGGAACGGCTTGCTCAACACTAAGACCTCGGGTCGTGTTTCAATCACCATCAATCCAGTCGGCCGGGTAATCCGAATTAGAGACAACGGCACAGGAATTTCATGGTCTGAGTTCTTTCAACGACTAAGCAGCCTGGGTGCGAGTAAGAAGCGAGGCACCGAAGCGCGTGGCTTCAGAGGCGTTGGGCGCCTGGCCGGCCTTGGCTATTGCCAAGAGTTAATTTTCCGTTCGCGCGCTAGCACCGAGAAGCTCGTATCAGAGATGCGGTGGGACTGTCGGGTTCTGAAGTCCGCACTCAGATCTTCCAACAACTCCCAGCGCCTCGCAGAAATCGTTCAGTCAATCGTGGGCGCACGCCGGGTACCAGCCAATGACTATCCGGACCACTTTTTTGAAGTAGAGCTAAAAGGCGTCATCAGGCATCGAGACGACCGCCTATTGAATCCAATGGCCGTCGCTGAATATCTCTCCCAAGTTGCACCAGTGCCCTTTTCTCCGGAATTTGCGTTCGCTTCTGAAATCGAGGCCGCTCTCGCGCCACACGTCAATCTTGCGAACCTAGACATTCGAATCAATGGTTCGGAAAGTCCAATCTTTCGCCCTCACCGCAACTCGTTCCCGTTAAACGAGGTTGCAACGGACAAGACCACCCAATTGGAGATCGCCGCGCTCAACGACGTAGACGGAAACGTAGCGGCAATAGCCTGGGTCGCCCACCATGGATACTACGGTGCACTGCCCAATAAGGCGCTTGTTAAGGGGATCCGATTGCGAAGTGGTAACGTTCAAGTCGGCGACAACAATTTACTTGAAGGCATGTTCAGCGAGACTCGCTTTAATGCTTGGGCAATCGCGGAAGTGCACGTAGTCGACAAGAAAGTCCTCCCGAACGGACGACGTGACCACTTCGAGCACAGCTCACACTTGGACAATCTTCTAAATCAGCTGACTCCAATCATCAGGGAGATCGCTCGTCGATGTCGCGATAGCTCGATCGCCCGCAAATGGATACGAGAGTTTGACACGCACAAGCAAGTAGTCCTTGATGAATCAAAAGTCGTTCGAAGGGGCGGTCTCAGCAAGACCGCTCTTAAGTCAAGATCAGACTCTATCGCAAAATCGCTAAAGGCAATCGACAAGATTGTGGCGACACGCCATATTGACGAAGGAACACGGAAGGACTTATCCGAACAGGCAGCGTCCCTCCACGCAAGCGCGGTACGAGTTCTCAAGGGCGATGCCACGGAAGTGGATCCCCTCCAACACTTCCGCCCGGTTGAAAGGCGAGTGTACCGCAACATAATTTCTCTGATCTATGAATGCAGCGCCAATCGAGCAGCTGCCTTATCTCTAGTTGACAAGTTGCTAGCTCGATTAGGCACTACCAACTTGTCCAAAACTCCAAAAAAGCAAAAGCCGACGTCAGCCCCTCAAAGCCGTAAAATAACCAATAAGAGAGGGAGACGGTCCGCCAAACGCTAAAGGCAGACTATCGACGTACGTGAAGCTGTCTGTCGACATCGCCGGCAGCCGATGCGTCGCCAAGAATTACGGTCTCGCATTTAAAGATACCCGCGGAGTATTCCTAGTACCTCTCCCGCGCATCTGGTACTGAGCTGCTGTTCAAAAACACCGATCAACTCCCGAATAAGCTCTTCTCTGGCTGCCGTTTGAATTTGCTCCAAATCGGGCGGGCTTGGGTCCGCCCCGATCTTTGATAGGCATTCTCGTTTTATGTCCCCTAGCTCGCTATTGATCGCCTGTAATTTTGCGATCGTAGGCAAGTCCGCTTCTTGCGAAGCAATTGCAATTCGCTTCGCATGAGAGGTAATTTTCTCCGTCAATGAGATAACATCGTCCACGTCTTTGAACCCCGCTTTGCGGAGCTTCGTAATTTTCTTCTGGGCATCTTTCAGATTCTTTTCTAACGATGCGACCGTCAACTGAGCGTCGTTTGACACATCATAAGACTGCCTTCCGAGGGTCTGAGCCACCCCTGAGAGTTCCTCCCGCATTGCCTTCCAAGCGATATTCTCTTCAAATCCGTCGCGGCGGGCGTTCGGGACAAGGAATCGAGGATCCGCAAAAATCTCGCCAATGAACCAGTCCTGAAAGCGTGTATACGATGCGGCATGCTTCTGAAATACGTCCCTCATAATGTCCGTACCATCTACCTGAATGTTTCTGAGTCGAACACGCAGGCCACGCACCAAAGGGTCCTTATATGAACCGGATTCCTTCTTTTTTCCTATCCAGGCCCACCAGTGAGCGCTCTCTGGCGTGAAAATATCCACGTCTTCAAGTATCACCCGTCCAGACTCGATCAGGTAATCCGCTGCATAGGGTCGAAAGATCTGGCTCGGTCGCTTGTCACCATCCCGAAGCCATAGGTTGACGTCATCGATTGAGATTTGGGTCTTGGCCGCGGCCGCCAATATCTTTTCTTTGAAGGGAAAATCAGGGCTGTAAGGAAGTGGAGCAACCTGACAAAGAAACGCCTTCATTTTGTTGAAGTCAGTGCATTCGGGGGGCGCCTCGACTAGCCCTCTCAGCTTGACCTCAAAGAAATGGCTGTTTGGCTCAGCGCTATCAACAATGGTCGCGGTCACACATTCAGTCAACAGCTCTTCAGCGGAGCGGGAACCGCCTACCCCAGGCGCCATAGCCTCCCTCAACTTTCTTCCGTCATAAACAACAATAGTTTGCTCCGGCTCACCTCGAACCTTTGTAGTAAAGGTAATTTCATCGCTGAAAACGATTCCAGCGAGCCGGCCAATGCCGCGAAAACCCGCATTTGTACGATAATCTTTTTTTGACGCACCGACTGATGTCAACGTATCGACCGCACTCTTGGCGGAGATGCCGACTCCGTTGTCTCTTATTGACAGCCCGCTTCCATCTGCGGTCAGTGTTACTTCGATCTTTCCGTCTTTGCGAGTTAGGAGCCCTAGCTCTCGTGCTCGTTGGATGGCGTCAAAGCTGTTTTGAACGTATTCGCGTATCGCGTTTCGGGATTCCCCGTACATCCCGATCGTTAGCGTTTCCAGAACAAACCCGCCAAAAAAAGGTTGCACCGAGACTGCCTTAGAGTTAGCCATCAGACGTCTCCAGATACTTGGCAGAAACTGAATTGGGAACCTTGAATCCAACATTGTCGGAGAAGTAGAAGGTCCTCTCGAAATCGTCGACTAGTACGATTTGGTCGTAAGGTACGGCGAAGATTTCGCACGCCTTCTTGATTAATTGTTCGCCTGACGCGCTTCGTTCCGGGAAAATGTGCGATAGGCGTAGCTGCATATTGTCTTGGGCCGGCGTCAATACCTCGACCTCTGCAATCCTAATACTGCCAATCTGCGGTGGCCCGTCCGCGTCAGCAATGACCGCCAATTGCGCCTTTAGCGACGGCCTCGCCGCTGAAGGGATGTACAGCGGACGCGTCGTCGCATTCTTGAGATGGGAATTCATAGCCTCAAGGGGTAACTCTGCAAAGTTTGCAGTCTGATTGGACAAAAGCGAAGAAGTGATAATGCTTCGAGGCGGAAGTTTGGGCTGGTTAGAGGTCCGATCAAGGTAACTGGCGACTACTAGCCCAAAATATAGGCAACCCGCTGTATTCACAGGCAATCGGACAAGGGCGTCGCTCAAATCCACCAGGAGGTCTTGGAAGCCCGCTTCCCCCGCCAATACACGATCGTGGAGCTCGCGCGCAAAATGAACCAAAGCCTTGTGATCGAAGTCGCCTAAGACGGCTGCACTTGTAACCGGGTTTCTCGTTGACGGATAATCTGCGACAGGCCTTGCCATTTCCAATGCCATTGCGATTGCTGGGGGGCAAGGTTGACGACTTTCGAACAGCGCCCTGCGCAACGACGCCAGAGTGAACACCACGTCGGTCCGATAATTCGCAGCGCCGTCATTAGCCGCCGCAGAAGCAGGTTGTGTGGGTGGTGCCCTCGACAGCATTTCCTTTTGCTGAGATTTCTTCGTTTGGGCGCTTGGAAGCTCCGTGAGCAACGCAACATCGGAAAACCCCTCGGCGCGGACGTTAGGCAGCGTTCTGAGAAACTCTCCGAGATAAGGACTATCAAGCAACACAACATCGATTATCCCAGCAGCTAACTCCGCTTCATAGCGGAGCATATGGTGGGCAAGTGGCACAGCCTTTAGATGACGTGTCATTGGTGCTCCGCCGATTCTGTCGCGCTTTTCGCCGATAATCGTTGAGTACCAGTCGGATTTGCGGTCGTTTGTGAGGATCACGACATGCTTCGCGCGCACCTTCTTCGCATGCTCTAACGTTTCTTTCCAAAGGATGAGATCACCCCATCTGTTGCTTCCCGAGGGAGCGCCCGATTCCTTGGCGTCCTCTGATTCTGTGTTTGCCAAAGCAGGACTACCCTTTTTGTGGCGATCCTCAAATCCTGGCGGTATTCGCCCGGCGAACCGACCGGATCCAATTGCGTCGATGTCTGCCATGTACCCAAAGACATCGCTGTTGGGCAAAGTGATCTTGTTTATCAGGGTTAAAATCTCTGAAGCATGGGAAGCGTAATTCCGCTCCCATTTGCAAACGTCTCGTGCAATTTCGTCGAGCTTTGTCAACGTCGATCTCGCCGATGTCTGCAAGGTCGCTGCGTTGGGCCCCGCTGAATCAATATCCTCATCGAGAAAGGGCCTTAGATATCGATATGTCTGGCGTGCGGTGCGTTGAAGCTTTTTTGTGCAATTGGTTAACATCGTCGGGATCGTGCGGGCAGAATGATGCCGAAGGTATTCGTGTGCCGCCCATACCGGCACATGGAATCGCTTGGTCAGGGCCGTCTCGAGCCATTTTATTAGCTCGGAGCGAGACTTACTTCCAATAGTCGTCAACCACATCAAGAACGATGTGTCCAAGTAAACATGTGTTGCTTTGTCCTTGAGGACAGGCTGGATGCGAGCGAAGAAATCGTCAGCGCGTTCCGGAACAAGAGGTACTCGCAGTCTTGCCGTTCTAGCCATCATTCCCTCGGGTGGGAAAACTGTGTTTGGGCCGTCATTATTACTGCGATACTCGGATTGTCATAGATCGGAGGTTCCGGGTTCCGGCAGCCGCGCACTAACTTGAAGAGTTGCGTATCTGACATCCTTGTCCGGCCGACAAATTGTGTTGGTGAGTAGGTTTGCGCTCTTGAATCCACGCGTAACCAAACTGCAGTCTGTTCCCTAGCATTGAATGCCAACTGAATATACACAAAACATTACTATGTCGTGAATCAGCCTGGCTAGGAGCTATTTCACGGTTGCTTAAAATAGCTCGTCGGAATTCGGGGGGCACTCGTATCACTGGAATGGCCATTTTATACCTTCTCAGGCTCTGATTAGTCGCGGCCCGTTGCTTTCGCCGCCCTTGCCATTCCTGACCTCGCTGCGTTTATTTGCTCCGCATACTGCAAGGGCATTCGCGTCTATTTCCACCCGCCCGCCTGCGTGATCGCCGCGAGGTCAATATCAAGCGCCGCCAAGTCCTGTGTGGCGCCGACCCTCGTTGAGTGCCCGCTCACTCGGTCAACGACGCGCTTTGGCATCCCTATTGATTTCCATCGGAAATGCATCCCGAGAAAATGTCCGAACAGTCGTCCAAATTTCCTACCTTGAAGTGTCTCGGGATGCCCGCTCGCGATAAGTTGGCGGAGGTGATGAATTCAAATTTGCATGCAAGAGAGTTCTTGTACGATCGGCTATGCCTGAACGCATTGTCTCAGCCATGCGGCCTTTGGATACTTCGCAAATGGAATTGCGCCAATTACAATATTTTGTTGCCGTGGCGGAAGAGCAGCATTTCTCAAGGGCTGCAAGAAGGATTGGAATCGAGCAATCGCCATTGTCTCGTGCAATCCGAGCACTCGAACACGATCTTGGGGTAGTCCTTCTTGATCGTTCCACGCGTGGGTCGAGGCTAACGCCGGCAGGGGATACATTCCTTCGTCACGCACGATTGATCATTCTGGCGATAGAGTCGGCGAGGACCGCGACCCTGTCGGTTGCCCAACGGTGATTCGATTCCGTGCAGACTAAATTGAGGGCGGATTCTGGCGTGACTTTCGCATCACACGAAATCCGCGGTCCCGATCGATAAACGACTGCAGCATGTGCGGGATGAGGGTCACCGCGTCTACTTGTCGGCCACCGGTCTGGCTGTGAATCCGAGCGTACTCATCCAAGAGTTCCTTTAGTTCTGCGGAGACTTGCACTAAGAGCCTCACCTTCTCTGGATTCGGGAGTGGTCCGATCTTTAGCTTCATTTCAATCACCCCGGTCGACTTACGAAATTGGCCGAAGGACGATGTCCTTGTTGACGATCACATTGAGGGGTAGTCCCGGCCGAGCCGTTAACGTCGGCTGAAGGCTCAAATTCTTCCGGGTGATCTGCTGCCCGACCTGGTTGACCGAGTCCTGCGCGCTTTGCCGGGTGGCAATGACGATCGATCCCGAGTTCGTGTTGGTGTTTGCGGCGACAAGCTGCGCGTTGACGCCCAGCAATGTCGTGAGCGCGGCACCTGCGAAAATCCTGCCCCAATGCCAATTCACGCCGTCCTCGACGCCGGAGTATCCCGCGCCATCGACGCCCGGTAGGCGTTCGAGCACGATGGACGATCCGTCTGGCATTAGGAGTCGCGTCCAGACGAGCAGTAGCCGCCGCTGGCCATACGTCACCTGGCTGTCGTATTGACCGAGAAGGCGTGACCCCTGGGGAACCAAGAGGTACCGGCCGGTCACCGTGTCGTAGACGTTTTCGGTCACCGTGGCGATGATCTCCCCCGGCAGATCCGAATTGATTCCGGTCACCAAGGCCGCAGGAATAATGGTCCCCGCCATGAGTTGAAATGGTGATCGGGGGGTCTGAAGTGACGCGCCGGTGTAGATCTTGGGGTCGGGGGCGCGATTGACGAACAACTGCTTGTGATCCTGCTGGTTTTGCTCGGTCCCGTCATCGCGGGTCGCCGTGGGACTCCCCGCATTGGGTTGCGCGCCCGTCATGCCTGGCGGTTCCGCCGCCACCGGCGTCGGCGGCGACGGCGCGGTCTCGGACAATGTTCCGGCGTTGCGCCCTTGCTTCCCCGTCTGAAAGAAGACCTGTGCCTTCGCGGCCGCTTCCGCCTCATCCTGCTGGCGAAGCCTCGCCACCCGATCGGCATCG
>Ga0075019_10001697_pt1 | contig 12536 bp, 7 predicted proteins | sample ColStrG_CSR_2013_FD_71473 | JGI IMG/M metagenome (GOLD analysis project Ga0075019, IMG submission 71473) | Freshwater sediment microbial communities in response to fracking from Pennsylvania, USA - Cold Stream Run_MetaG_CSR_2013 | ecosystem: Environmental > Aquatic > Freshwater > Creek >...
ATGGCCCAAAATGCGGCGCCTTTTTGATGATCTCCACAATGCTTTTTTGAACTGACTGCCCCTTTGCATTCACTGCCACTCTTGGTACAAAATTAACGGAACAAAACAAAAAACCCCTGCCTTTCGCCTAGGACAAATTTTTTTGTTCTTTGTCATACCATTTTGAAGCAGCTGAAAATACAATCAACCCAAACCGCTCATCCAGAAAAGACTTTTCCATGGAAGCACCTCTCAGACCTGAAAATGAAAGTCTCCGCCTGAAAGCCCTGCAAGGTTACCAGGTGCTGGACACAGCTGCAGAGCAAAATTCAGATGATATTGTCGCGCTTGCTTCGGCAATCTGTGGGACTCCGATTGCTTTGATCAGTTTGGTGGATGAAAATCGTCAGTGGTTTAAATCCAGAATTGGCCTGAGTGCGACTGAAACACCCCGCGACATTTCGTTTTGTGGACACGCGATCAATCAAACTGCTGTTTTTGAGATCCCTGATGCGTCCCAAGATTCCCGCTTCGCTGACAATCCCCTGGTGACAGAGGGGCCCCGAATTCGCTTCTACGCAGGAGCCCCGCTCAAAACACTCGATGGCTTCAATATTGGCACTTTGTGTGTGATCGACCACGAGCCGCGAGTTTTAACGCCCCAGCAAAAGCGAGGCCTTGAGGCGCTTGCCCGGCAGGTGATCGCAAACTTTGAACGTCAACGACTTGCCGCGGTCTTGCAGACACGCGAGAAGTTTATGGCCCGTATCATGGGCGCTCTTCCTGATTTGATTTCCTACGTCGACACCGATTTCCGCTATCTCTATGCCAACCCAACCTATACCAACTGGCTTGAGAGGGAGAACCAAGAGATCATTGGAAAAATGGTCGTAGATGTCATTGGCGAAGCCGCATTCGCGATCGTCAAACCTTATTTCGACAAGGCAATGAGCGGTGAGTCTCAGCAATTTTTTGCCAAACTGCCTTATCGTGTGAACAGCGGAACTCTCACCCGCTCGGTGCATGTCCAATACATCCCTGACAAAGATGAAAACAACAAAGTCTTGGGCGTGAATGTCGTTGTACAAGATTTGACGGCCATTCGCAAAGCGGAGCTGGAGGCTCGCACCACCGAGGGCTATTTTCGCGCGATTTTTGAAAACTCACCCCAAGGTATCATCCAGTTGAATTCTCGGTTTCATTTCATAGCCGCCAACAACAGCTATTTAAACATGCTCGGTTATACGTGGGATGAGCTCAAAAGCAGGTCGATGATAGACCTGACTCATCCGGCAGATCGAGGACTCAGTCAAACAGCGGCGCAAAGTGCAGGCGAAAGTATGAGACCCGTCAAACAAATGGCAAAACGCTACCTTCGCAAAGACGGCCAAACTGTGTGGGCCAAAGTGTCCAGCCGACCCGTGCGCTTGAGTGAATCGGATGAGGTGATCTATGTTTCTGTCATAGAGGACATCACAGAGGAAAAGGCGAGGGAAGTCGAATTGGAAACCGCACGTGCCTCCATGGTCAACTCATCGCGTATGGCCGAGCTCGGTGAAATGGCGAGTGGTGTCGCCCATGAAATCAACAATCCGCTGGCCGTGATTCAAGGCAAATTGTTTCTGATCAACAAGTGGTTGGAACAGGGCACCGTCGCACCTGACAAACTCAAGTCTGAATTGGACACAATTCACAAGACCTCCGATCGAATAGCAAAAATCATCAAAGGACTGCGTTTTTTTTCGCGTGAATCGGGCGATGACCCACTGGTTCCAACGACGCTCACGTCGATCGTCGAAGAGACCATGACCCTGTGCCAAGAGAAGATGCGCCTCAACAGCGTCGAGGTGCGGATCACCGTGCCAGAGGAGCTCGTGGTGGACTGTCGCTCGGCCCAGATTGGCCAGGTGCTTCTGAACCTGCTGCACAACTCGTTGGATGCCATTGTCAATCAGCCTCAAAAATGGATCGATATTCGCGGGTCTCGGAAAGATCAGCACATTGAACTGCGGGTGACTGACTCGGGCCTTGGCATCCCAACATCGGTGCAGACAAAAATGATGCAGCCTTTTTTCACCACCAAAGAAGTTGGCAAGGGGACGGGACTGGGATTGAGCATTTCCAAAGGGATCGTCGAGGCCCACGGAGGCGAATTTTACTACGATGCCCTTTCCAAGAACACCTGCTTTGTGATCTCAATGCCCGCTTCGGCGGCAAAAGCCAAAGCCGGGGATCGGGCTTCTTGTCAGTAAGGTGAATTTCAATCCAACCTGATAATTTTTTCATTCGGTGCTGGGCCTAGCTCTGGTGATGATCGAGGGAATCAGTCTGAGTGTGGTGCACAGTGTGGGCAGTGGTCGTCCATGACCACCACACCAAAGCAACCCCGGCGCCATCAACACACAGGGGGCCCAGCTTCGGAAAATTAAAGTCCACACATCTTCAAAAACTTCCGATATTTAGCAGCATCGACACCCATGTCGGTGAGAAGTGCCACTTGCTGTTGGTGGATCTTTTGTCCCGCGGGCGTCAAGGCGCCACTCGGCGACATTTGCGGTTTGATCTGTTCTGTCAAAGCGTCTAAGGCCAACCGATCTTTGGCGTAGTCCGCAGCATACGCATTTTCGATCTCTTCCATTTTTTCGCAGTGGTCTTCAGTGACCCCAGCAAAAACGGATCCGGCTTTACCGCTGGCCTGAGCCCGCTCAGGCAAACTGATCAGAGCAATCGCAGCAGCCAAAAGAAAAGAACCGACCAAGCTCATTTTTTTCAAAACTCTGAGTCGATAAACCACAAGACCCTCTTTCTTGGATATTTAATCTTCCGTTAGTTGTCGCAGTTTTGGTGCATCACTGCACACTCCTGAGATTTATAGGGGTAACCATTCGTTGATTTGACTGAATTTCCAGCACTCGCTCCAGTCGATCCATCTACTTTTTTCAGCTGTGACAGAGTCGCCGGTAACCCCACAATCCAATCCACAAAAGGGGCTGCCTTTTCGATTCCTCCGACTTGCATATTTTTGAGATTCTTCGCGAGATTTTGCTCAAGATCACTCTTGTCCGGATCTATCCACGCAAAGACGACCGAGGTCGAAATCTTTTTGGAGTCTGATCGGCTGTAGCTTTGCAAGAATGACACACTTTTAGATTTAGTCGACTCATCCTGAACCAAAACACCCAAGAACTGGGGCTGTCCATCCGGAAAGACTTCGGTGTAGATTCCGTTGAAGTTTGCACCCGAGTTGTTAATCCACGTTGTCGAATAAAGCGCTGGGTTGTGCAACCCGAGATTCGCTCCAATCATATACCCATTGCGCGTTTTAGTCACCAATGCGGCCATGGAATTGGTCTCATTCGCGACATTGGGCGGGGCCGACGACACACAGTTTGGCGTCCCGGTGCAAACAACCTGAGCCGAGCTAATAATGTTGGTCGTGTTGGTAATTTCCAGCAGGGCTTCACGGTTGACCATGACTTTGCCGACGAAATTGGCCGTGATTTGGGAGTTGTTTTGTTGGTTGGTAAATTGGCCCAACAATTGGCCAAGCTGAGAATGAAACAACAGACTTAGAAAACCGGAAGTCGAGGGTCCTGGCGTTCCGCCACCGAGACTGAATCTGCCGTTGTTGAAATTCAATCCCCAGTTTGTGCCATCATCGCTTGAAAGATTTAAAGTCTGCGCCATGATATGAAGTTTAACGGTTTCTTGTGCGAGAGCCGCTTTGCTTTGCTGTGCGATACCTGTCACCAATTTGTGCAAAAGATCGCCCACGCATCCATCTCGCATCATCAGTGTACAAGTGAAGGCAGTTGTCGGTGCTGCGCCGGTATCGGCTCGATTGGCGGAGCCCAAAGCGCCGGACTGTGAAAATGAAGCTCGAGGGCCAGGATCTGCTCCGGCAGAGCAACTGAAACTGACGACCTCAGGAGCCAGTTTGCCACCCGTATTCGTGCCCGAAAACATAGTCGCCAGCATTGAATTTCCAAGAGCCGTGACTTCGGCAGCAGTTCTTGGATTTTCGATGACCAGGTCAGCCCAACCCGCTTTTTCTTTGCCTGCAGGGCATTCCTGACTGTTTCGTGTTTGAGGCAAAGAGATGTCAATGGGAGTCACGTCACGATTTCGATCGCAATACTTAATTTCTTTTCGGGCTATGGCGAAAACTCGGATGTCACTGATTGAGGAGTAGTTCACGCACTGACCCGAGGCCACCGTTCCTGCGCCCATTTGACTTTTTCTTTCAACCATCGACTGAATTGTTTCAGAGCAGTAAGCATTCGCAGCTGCGACCTTCACGGGGTGCAACACCAGTGGAGTCGTGTCCTGGGTGAACAATGCGGGCAATTGGTTGGCAATGTTAGGTTCAACTTGACTGGCACGACTCAAAACTTCAGACAGTTGTTTCAATGCTCGGTCCAGTTGCACTGAATATGACATGCGAGAGGAACCGTCAAAGCCAGGAATCGGCTGGGAATTGCGCGAGCCGATTGCACCAATCACAAAATTAGCAAGATTTGCAGGTTGATAAGCAAATTCAGAGACCGGCGCTCCATTCGGACCGATCGGTAAATTCACGGTTTCGCCCAGATCGTGATCGTCTACGATGTCAAATTTAACGCCCCAACTGGTCTCAAACTGACTGATCAAATCGCTGACTGTCGTCCGACCGCTTTCAACTAAGATGTCACCCATTTTTTGCTGTCGACCGAGACATGCCGGCATGACGAAGTCGTCCGGCAACACTGCAGAAGCCACTACAGTGTTTGTCTTCTGCGGAAAAGAGATCAGACTGCTTGACGGTTCGCTCACGGAATTATTTCTTGCCGCAACCGAGCTGGGCCCGTCGTCTGTTAAATTGCAATTGTCCCAGATTCGACCGTAATTTCCATCTTTGATCGAGCTTTGGCAGGCGAAATACCGCGCCCTTTTGGACGTGAGAACCTGAGCCTCTTGACCGACGGCCTTGCTTGGATCGAAGTCGACTCCGACCAATTTAAGCTTGTCGATGGCTTGGTTTAACAGAATATGGTTTTGCGCCGCAAAATCACCTTTCGACACCTGAACAAAACCGGCTGGATCGTCCGTGTGTCGTCGGCAGAAAGCAAATTGACTTCGGGCTGTCGTTTTGCATTTTGCGAAGACATGGCCTTGAAAAATTTTGTCGGTCGAGTTGTTGGCAGACCGAAAATAAACCTCAGTTAACCGAATCAAGTTAACTTGATTGAGTGGAAGTTTCGGATTTTCGCCGCGACTCCATTCTGCAACTGGAATCACTTCAATATTTTTCGCGGCCGCTGCCGCCGTGGCACCCACAGGCCCTGTGAGAATCGCAGTTGCGAGCAAAGCCAGGCACTGATTGAGAACCACGACCGCACTGCGCTTCGAGAGGCTTTCCAAGGGTGCTGAGTCCATAGATGTCATATCCTTCCAAGTCTCAAATGAATGTTCAAACCGCGTTTGAAATGAGTGTTCAAACTGCGTTTGTTTGTCTGCTGTCAAACTTCCTTCAGTACACGGGGCGTTCCCGAGGCTTGCGAACTCTATACCATCGCTTGGCGTCCTCAAAACTCCTACAATCGTGGGAATTTTAAATTTGATTTGAATTGACCGCAATTGCCGGTCTTGTGACTAAACAGTGAACACTTTGACGCTCCAATTTTTATTTCAGAATGGCCCGAAGCTTGCATTTCGGGCCGGTCTTGGCGTGATGATGAGGTATATTTTGGCTTTGATCTCGGCCAGGCTTAAGAAGGAGACCGCAGCTATGTTTCGACAACTTTTACAGAATGGTGCCTGGCCAAGCGGCTCCACCAGAGCCAAAACTTTTCCCGTAATTTTAGCCGTCATAGGTCTTGTTGCAGCTGGAGGCGTCGCAACGGTCGATGATCCCGCAGCTTTGAAACTGCAGTTGGATCAGTACTTGTCAGGTAAGACCTCCTCGAGCTTGTACACAAATCTCATGTCTTGGTTGACCGGGACACCGGCACCTCAGCCGCTCGGGATCGCGGCGATTACGATTGCCTCGGGTGATGTCGCAGGTTCGGCGGCCACGCAACGTCCTATTCCAGGGGGAAATGCCTGGATTAACCTTTCACCAGGTACGCTGTCACTTGATCCTCTGGTCACGACCGCACTGCTCATTCATGAAACTCAGCACAAGGCCGACGGCCTGAATGGCGACGTTCTCCGTGCGATGCAAGTGTCAGGAATGGAATACGTGGGCTCTGACAGTTTTGCAATTACAGAAGTTGCGGCCTACATGCAGGAAGGTTTGACCTTCGTTCAGTTTGCCAATCAGGCCTTGGCGGCCGGGGATGTCATTGCTGCAAATTCAATTCTCGCAGATATGACTTTTTCCCAAAGCCAACAATCAGCCATGTTCACCTACGCGGACCGACAGGTCTCCTTGGTGCTTTCGACTCCCGCTACTCAAGTGGGAATGCTCTACAACAGAGACTCAGGTTGGTTTAATGTGGCGACTACAAACGGAGGTTGGCTCCGCCTTCACACTTCAGCCAACGCCAACGTTTGGAAGGCTTTTACGGGCAATCAAACTGACGGGAGCCCAGCGGCTGTCAATGCCTGGCTGATTCGAAATTCCGATGCCTCTCCTTCCGGGCAGGGACTCTATCTTTTGAAGGGCTCGGCGCGAACTCATTTGCTGGATCTGTTGCGACAGGACCGAGACGCCTTGCGGTCCTTTCAACAGGCCGGCAGCCTGGTTCTGAATTCCACTCTGGCCTCAGTCAAAACTGCACTGTTGAGTCAGGCTCCCAAAATTATGAAAGCCCCAATGGGTACGGATAAGACCCCTGCTTATAACGTCGTGCTAAAAACAATTCCGACAGGCTCGACGCTTGTTCTTGAAAACTCCTCTAAACTTGCAAAATCTTATGGTGGTTATGGCTTCACTTACTTTTTTGGAGCGACTTCGACGAACCCGGCCACTCATGTGAGTTCGACGACCCACTACGGCTGCAAAGATGGTGGATTGTGCTCAATTCTATCGAACACAGATCCGTCGAACTCGGGCCCTTCGGCAACCACGGGTTGGTTCGGCGCTGTGACTCCTGGAATTCGCAACGTCATTTCGCCCTATTTCTCGAAGCCAGAATGGTGCACAGGTTGCGGACCGCGAGGAACTCTCGCCCAATATCCTCCACCCAATATCAACTCTCTCCGCAATGGTGTTTTGATCACTCCTCGGAGCACAGGTGGAAATTCCGTCAGTCTCAATTTGAACAGTGTCATTCCGAACACGGGAGGACAGATTTCATACACACCTGTGAATATGCTCGTAAACGCACAAACTCCACGACCTGTTGGAACTTTGCCTCCTGTCACGATCATTGTCCCCACCACGGGTCTGGGCGCGCAGGTCGATACCGTTGTTCGCTGGGTGCAAAATGGCGTGATCACAGCCCAACAAGGTCTGGATCAGGTGACACAGATCTTTGGCGGCAATCTGAACAGTTCATCGCTGAGTCCTGATGAATGGACCGACTGGTTCAACTTTATGGAACAGCATGCACCATCAACCCCTTACGAACCCTAAGAGAAGGCTCTATGAAACAAAATCATTTTCTGAGACCGCTCTCTGCCTTGAAGAAACCTTTTCTGTTCTTCTCGACAGTTGCCTTTTGCTTGGTGCAGATTGCGCCTTTGGCTAGTCAGGCCCACCTTGTGATTCCAAGACCCACAATTTGCAGTCCGCCAGATCTGATTGCGACATCGATTGTTGTGGATACCAATCTCAAAGATATTCCGATGACACGAGTCAAACAAGGTCGGCACTGGGTCTTGCGACAGCTCAACCACGCGAAGGTCAGCGTGGCTCTGCCTCCCCACAGCTATGCAGATATTCAAGGCTACGTCAGCTGTGAAATGAAAAATCAAGCGAATGGATTTTCCAATCCACTCTTTGTGGACTATCTCAGTGAAATTCTCTCAGTTGTTTTCTTGGAAAAGCTCGACGGACCCATGCCCCGAGCAAAAACAACGGGAGTTCGAATCCAGCCGATTTTGGGTCCCTTCCTTTACACGCTCAATCCAGTCTATGAACCGAACAATCCTTTCCTCGCACGAACGGACTCGGCGGATGGCGGCCAATTTCTCAATGACTTGATTGTGTCGTTGCGCAATCAGGTGCAAGCGCAAATTCATCCCGTTTGCCAAGACGAGAATATCAACGGCGTCCCCGTCCACATCTGTGGAATTCGTCCCGGCGAGGGTGCGCCGGTTGTGAAAAATATCATTGATGCGCAGATCGCCAGTTACATGGTGGATCCCGTGCGATTTTTTCAAACGCGAATCTTACCGATGGAACTCTACTACTTGGCAACGGATGCCTTTTTTCTGGTGCAAAATGCCAACAACAACGGTGGCAAAGTTGACCAAGCTCGTGTCGCGACCTTGAATCAACAAGCCGTGATGACCTTGGCTGCAGGGGCGTCCTTACCTTTGGTTCAGTCCTATGCCAAGCGTGCTCAGAATTCTGCAATTTACGAGTACCAAAAAAATATTGAAGCGGAAAACTCGTGCAGTGGACTCGATTGCATTGGAACATTCCTCGACAACCTCCTCTCGCATCCCGACAAACTGCTGGAAGCGGCTGCACTCTTTGTCGCAGGCGATTACGTGGGATCCTACCTCACATTTCTTTCGGATCTTCAGTATGTGCAAACAGCGGTGGGCATGGCGATGGTTCAAGGCGCAATCAACTTGGCTCACGGAGAGCCTCTGGGGAATGTTGTGGTCGACATCACGAAGGCTTACGCGACTGCAGAAGTGGGAGAGTTTCTTTCCGCCAGCATGCTGACCCAACTTCAGGGAATCGTTTCACCTGAGAACATCAAGCTCCTGCAAGGTCCCTTGCGCAGTGCAATTATTTCTTCACTCCAAAATATGCACAATGGAGATACAGTCACAGGTGTCGTTGAGGGCATGCTGAAGGGGCTTGTGACAAACCTTGCGACACAAGAAATTTTGCAGCAAATCGGAATTAGCAGTAACAATCCGGCTTGCCAAGGAAGCGCGGGGCAAATCTTGCACAATGGTCAGGGTTTGACATGTGCCAGTGCAATCGGTGCAATTTTCGCAAATGAGCTTTTGTCGATCACCACATATCAATTGATCGGTTTGATGACGGGAACAATTCAACTTCCAAAGGCTCCTCAGGCGCCAAAAGCACCGCCTGCACCACCACCTCTTCCCAACGCCTGCATCCTCACACAGGTTTTCAGCGCCGTGGCCTGTCCCCAGTACTTTTCAAATGGCCGGCTCTCGTTTACCACTGGAGCGCAAGCCGAATCCCTCTGCATGCAACAGGCTTTGAATGTGGCCGGTACCTGCGGCGCTGTCATTGAGTCTTTCTTTACCGCGGGTCACTTGGATCTCTCTTCGATCTACATGTCATCCTACAACCCCGCACTACCAAAGGTCCCTGAATTGGTGCCAACTCCGATCGCGAACACGGCGGCACCAGTTGTTCAAAAGCCAACGCCAGGGGCAGCGCCTTCACCCAGTGTGTTTGCGCCGCCCGCTCCAGTTCCAACTCAGAATGGCACTTCCGCGACGATAGCAAACAACGGGTCGGGCCATAAAATTTCAAACGGCCCGGCGGCACCCGTCCCGCCAGTAAAAAAAGTCCTGGCAGGTGGAGGAGGAGTTCCTGTGGCGAAACCGGCTGTGCCAGCAGCCAAGCCTGCCCCGCCAGCCCCTCAACCAGGAGCACCGAAGGTTGCTCCTGGGAAAATCGTAAATGATCTTCCACCGGCACTGAACCCGCGACTTCACCGGGTTGCCAATTGAGGGCTTCGAACTTGTGAAAAATTCGCCTGTCGGAATTTGGACAGGCGAATTTTTTCAAGGCTTCACGTAAATTCACGGTATGAGTCAATTCGCACTTGTTTTCTGGATTCTGGTTGGTTTTTGGGGCACCTCTCGCGCTCGAGCTGACGAATCAGTCATTCGCATTTCTGCTGTTGGCGATGTCATGATCGGCTCGAGCTACCCACAAAACAAATTCTCGCAGCACGACGGCCTTGAGTTTTTCGGCTCGGCAGCGACAATTTTGGGAAACTCAGATATCAATTTTGCCAATTTCGAAGGAACTTTTTTCGTCGGTCGTCCACAGCAGGATGGAAAAAGCCCGGGAGCCAATCACTATCTTTTCCAAACACCACCGGAATTGGTTGAACGCTTGCAGGAAGCGCATATCAACGTGGTCAGCCTGGCCAACAATCATGCACACGATTTCGGAGCCACTGGCTTTCGCATCACAAAAGCGACCCTCGCAAAGGCCGGAATTCAGTACTCGTCAAAAGATGGTGAGGTCGCAAGTTTTGAAATCCATGGGACCAAGCTCGCTTTGATTGCGCTCGATTTTTATCCAGGCCGGCGAAGTGTCGTCGATTTTCAGTCGACACTGATTGAGATCGATCGCTTGAAGCGTCAACTGGGCTTCGATATCATCATTGTCTCGGCCCATGTCGGCGCAGAAGGTGACTCGGCCATCCACGTGCAAAATCAAAATGAGGTTTACCTTGGCGAGAATCGCGGAAACTCGATCAGTTTTGCTCATGCGGCAGTGGATGCCGGCGCCGATTTGATCTTGATGCATGGTCCCCACGTCCCCCGAGCGATCGAAATCTATCGTCACCAACCGATTGTTTACAGTCTGGGCAATTTCGCCACGTCAACAGGCATCAGTTTGTCGGGACACGCGGCAATTGCACCACTTGTGAGCATCGACCTCAACCGTCACGGTCAGTTTCTACAAGGCCAAATCTACTCTTTCCACCAGGAGCGTGGACAGGGAACCCAGCTTGATCCCAGTCACACAGCTCAGCGGCTGATTCAGCAACTCTCGGCTTCTGATTTTCCAAATTCGATGCCACATTTTCTTGACGATGGTCGATTCACAGATTGAGACCTTTGGCCAAATTTGTCTACTCGTCAGATTTTTGCCGACGAAATGAGCGAATCTCTCCCCCCTCGGCCAGATAAAAGATTTGAATGGGGCGGCAACACACTTCACAGTCTTCGATGTAGGTCTGTTCACCATCGACACTCACATCCAGGAGCATCGATATTTTTTGCAAACACGAAGGGCATTTGAAAAACTTTTCAACTTCATCCACTTTTTCAACCCTCACTTTTCCGGAATAAAAAGATACTGCTTCGAGGTGGCAATTTCAGTGTAACCAATTTGGGCATAGATCCGATTCGAGGTCGGATTTGCAACATCCGTATACAAAACACAAAATGATTTGCCTTTTGCCAATTGAGTCGCACTGGTGTGTGCGACCACGGCAGACGCAGCCCCCTGACGTCGAAATTCTTTTGGCGTGAAGACTCCACTGATGCTCACACCATTGTCGGTGGGCCGACCACTCAGGCACATGGCCATTGGCCGATCGTCAAAGCCAAGCCAAAGAAAAACTTCCTGATTCTTCACTTTTCGCTCAGCGAAGGTGAGCGCCTGGTTTTTTGACAGAGGCTCATGGGGCAAAGCCTCGTTCGTGTAGTCAACCAACCAAGTTGCCAGGGTCGCGACATTCTTGTCTGTCGCAAGACCGAATCGTCCCGGCACTGGTGGCGGCCATTTCACTGCGGTCAGTTGATAAATCTTTTGCGACATACCAAGCTTTCGCTGCTGCAAAGCGAGCTGGCTCCAGATTCGCGCAAAGGAATCTGCGCTCTGTGCCGGGCCTACAGCCGCTGGCAAGACAATTTTTTGAGCCTCAAGATTTCGCGCCAACTGCAAAAGCACGGGTTCCGGCATTCGGGTCAAAATCAAACTTTTTTCTGTCAAAACCGCAGCACCCAGGACAGTCCCGGCTTGCTGCACGAGATGACACTGATATTTCACACCCGCCGTTTCGCTGCGAAGTTGCGACTGGCAGAGCCCTAACATCAAACTGTACTCGGCTTCATTTTCCAGCAGCAAACCCGCCGCCTGCAAAAAGTTGTGCCCATTCTCAAAGGCGGTCACTTCGACATCTGGCAAGATTGGCAATGCCAGCAGGTCCTCACCCCAGGCCACCTCGGGAGGGTTCTGCCACAGAGTTCCCGATACCGAAGACTGCTCATTCCAAGTTTCATGCAGCGGGTAGAAAATTTTTTCCTCTGATCCACCGCCACTGGCAAGCCCGACACTCAAGTATTCAACATCCTGACCACTGTCATTGATCAACACATGCGCAAAATTTGTTGCCGGTGGAAAAAAAACACAATCACCTGGGGAAAGCCGCTGGCTCTCACCATTCAGCCAAACCATGGGATGACCTCGCAAAACAACTGCAAACTCTTCTTCTTTCAGATGAGCATGGGGCCACGAGCTTCTTTTGCCACTGGGTAAAATTTCGTGCCAAACACCCAAGGATTTCAACCCTACCGCGTCTGTCAGTCGAATCCCGAGACCAAATTTTTCATCGTCGCCCGGATAGGAAAATCCAGATTGTCGTTCCAATTGACTGAGAGTTTTGACGAAGGAAAGTTCACTGACCGGTCGCAGATGCTCCAAACGTCCGGCCGCCCCATCATGGGGACCC
>Ga0075019_10001703_pt1 | contig 12519 bp, 10 predicted proteins | sample ColStrG_CSR_2013_FD_71473 | JGI IMG/M metagenome (GOLD analysis project Ga0075019, IMG submission 71473) | Freshwater sediment microbial communities in response to fracking from Pennsylvania, USA - Cold Stream Run_MetaG_CSR_2013 | ecosystem: Environmental > Aquatic > Freshwater > Creek >...
AGCAGGCTTGCGTCGGTCTCGGCACGGGCGCCCAGGTGCAGCAGCAGCGTGGCGTCGCCGCCATCGTCCAGGATCATGTTGCTATAGCCACCATCGGCCCATTCGAATATACGGTGGGTGTAGTCCCAGTACTCGGCCAGGGTTTCGCCCTTGACGGCAAACACCGGCGTGCCGGCCGCGGCGATGGCTGCCGCAGCGTGGTCTTGCGTGGAGTAGATGTTGCACGACGCCCAGCGCACCTGGGCACCCAGAGCCTGCAGCGTCTCGATGAGCACCGCGGTCTGGATGGTCATGTGCAGCGAACCGGTGATGCGCGCGCCGCGCAGCGGCTGCGTTGCCGCGTACTCGTCGCGTATGGCGATGAGGCCGGGCATTTCGGTTTCGGCAATGGAGATTTCCTTGCGGCCCCAATCGGCGAGGGCAAGGTCGGCAACGATGTAGTCGGTGAATTTCTGGTCTTTTGGCACGGCGCTCATCTCGCGCCTCCTTTCATGAAAAGGCAGGTTCGCGAGCGCCGTTACCGCCGCAGCGCCGGGCGGCGCCACGTGCCCCGAGCCTGGCTCGCCATCCCATCACGGGCGGCGGTCGCAACGCTCCTCGAAGCAAACGTGAGTATACGACGGCCTGCACCGGTCCGGCACGCAGTCAACCCCCTGCCGCGCACGGAAATTGGCCGGTAAAACACCCGCAATTCAGGGGGTCGGACGTGACTTTCGCGTGACGGCTATTTGCAGTTGCCGGTGTGAGGCCACGGGGTCAGGTTGTGAATCGCCGGATACCGATCGATCATGCCCCGACCCCAGGCCCTGCCGGGACTTCTCAGCCCTTGAGGCCGGCCGCTTCGCGCAGCGCTGGAGCCTTGTCGAGACGCTCCCAGGAAAATTCCGGCTCGTCGCGGCCAAAGTGGCCGTAGGCGGCGGTCTTGCCGTAGATGGGGCGCAGCAGGTCGAGCATCTGGACGATGCCCTTGGGCCGCAGGTCGAAGTGCTGGGTGACGAGGCGTGCCAGCACGTCATCGCCGACCTTGCCGGTGCCGTCGGTGTTCACGGTGATGTTGATCGGCTTGGAATAGCCGATGGCGTAACTCACCTGCACCTGGCAGCGGCTCGCCAGCCCGGCGGCGACGATATTCTTGGCCACGTAGCGGGCGGCATACGCGGCGGAGCGGTCGACCTTCGTGGGGTCCTTGCCGGAAAAAGCGCCGCCACCGTGCGGGCACGCGCCACCATAGGTGTCGACGATGATCTTGCGCCCGGTAAGGCCGCAGTCACCGTGCGGGCCGCCGATGACGAAACGGCCGGTGGGGTTGATGAGGTACTTGGTGTCCTTGAGCCATTGCTGGGGCAGCACCGGCTTGACGATCTCCTCGATCACCGCCTCGACGAGCGCTTCGTGGGCGATATCGGGATCGTGCTGGGTGGAGAGAACCACGGTGTCGATCGAGTGCGGCTTGCCATCGACATAGCGCAGCGTCACCTGGGACTTGGCGTCGGGCCGCAGCCACGGCAGGCGGCCGTCGCGGCGCAAATCGGCCTGGCGCTCCACGAGCCGGTGGGCGTAATAGATGGCGGCCGGCATGAGTTCCGGGGTCTCGTCGCAGGCAAAACCGAACATGAGACCCTGGTCGCCGGCGCCCTGGTCCAGATCCAGGCCCTTGCCTTCGTCAACGCCCTGCGCGATGTCCGGGCTCTGCCGGTCGTAGCAGACCATCACCGCGCAGCCCTTGTAGTCGATGCCAAAATCGCTGTTGTCGTAGCCGATGCGCTTGATGACCTCGCGGGCTACTCCGGGGTAGTCGATGATGGCATGGGTGGTGATCTCGCCCGCAAGCACCACGAGGCCGGTGGTAACCAGGGTTTCCGCTGCCACACGGGCGCGCGGATCGTGCGCGAGGATTGCGTCGAGTATGCCGTCCGAAATCTGGTCGGCCACCTTGTCGGGGTGCCCTTCCGAAACCGATTCGGAGGTGAAGAGAAAATCGCCTGCCATGTGAACTCCCGGGTCAAACTGCGCCCCATGGCCGCTATGGCGGGTGACGCTTTAGCAGATGTTTCCGCCGGCAGCTCATGCTGCCCGCCCGAAGCGCCCTGCAAGTTGACCATTAAACCGGCGTTCCGTGCGCGCAGTATAAGCGATCGCCCGCTGGCCAGCCGGTCACCGGTGGCGCAGCCGGCGTTCCTTGTTTGATATTCGTCAGTACTATCGCGCCTTGCCATGCTGCCACCCCACACGACACCGTCGGCTTGCGCCCGAGGCACCGCCCCCGCGGCACGCGCGCCATGCTGATCGCCGCCTTCCGGCTATTGGGCTTGCTGCCGCTGCGGGCGCTGCACGCCCTGGGTGGCGTGCTTGGCTGGGTGGTCTACGGGCTGTCGCCCTCCTACCGGCGCCGGATCGCCGAGAACCTGCCCGCCAACGTGGCCGCGGGACCCGCCGGGCGCCGCCGCGTGTTGCACCGCGCGATAACCGAAGGTGGCCGTCAAGCGCTCGAGCTGGCCTGGGTCTGGACCGCGACGGCCGAGCAGATCCAGGCGCGCGTGCAGACCGCCAACCCCGGCGTGATCGACGACCTGCTGCGCCAGGACCGCGCGATCCTGATGCTCACGCCGCACCTGGGTTGCTTCGAGGTGATCGCACAGCACCATATGACCGGCGCGGCTGGCCGGGCGCGGCCCATGCTGGCGCTGTATCGCGTGCCCCGCAAGAGCAGCCTGAGGCCGCTCTTCGAGCAGGCGCGCATCCGCCACGGCTTGCTGCTGGCGCCCGCCGATCTGCACGGGGTGCGACTGATGCTGCGCGCCCTGCGCAACCGCGGGATCGTCGGCCTGCTGCCTGACCAGGTGCCGTCGCGCGGCGAAGGCGTGTGGGCGCCATTCTTCGGCCGTCCGGCCTTCACGATGACGCTGCCGGCCCGTCTGGCGTGCGCCCACGACGCGCTGGTCGTGCTGGTCTACGCGCAGCGCCTGCCACGCGGCGCCGGCTACCGCATCCACTGGCAGCCCCTGGAGGCGAGGCTCACGGGAGATCCTCAGGCCGATGCGGCAAGCATCAACGCGGCGATGGAACACGTCATATTGCGCTGCCCTGAGCAGTACCTGTGGAGCTACAACCGTTACAAGCGGCCGCCCGGTGTCGCGGCGCCCCCGCAAGCGGGCGATCCACCGCCGGCCACGCCCGCGGTGAACGCGATTTCACCGTGAAATAGGACCCCGATGAGGCCGGCATGAACCCTCTGTACCGCGCCGTTGCCCACGCCTGGGTGGCCATCATCACGGCCAGCGCGGGCTGGCCGCGGGCGCTGCGCATGGCCATGGCGGCGGTCATCGGCGACCTGGGTTGGCTGGCCGTGGCAAGGCGCCGGCGCATCGCCGATGCCAACCTGCGCGCCTGCTTTCCGCAGATGACCGGCACGGAACGCCGGCGCATCGCGCGACGGATGTTCCGCCATGTCGCCCGCGGCCTGCTCGATTACGGCGTGCTGTGGCAATGCGACGCCGCGCGCCTGCGGCAGTTTGTCCGCGTGGAAGGCGCCGAGCACCTGGAAGCGGCGGCTGGAGCGCCGCTCATCTTGCTTTCGCCGCACTTCGTGGGGCTGGATGCGGGCGGCTTGCGGCTGACCACCGAACGGCGCATGGCAACGCTGTACGCGCCGCAGTCCAATCCGGTGTGGGACGAGAAGCTGCGCGTCGGGCGCGCGCGCTTCAACGAGCCGGTGCTCATCGCCAAGCGCGGCTTCGATCTGCGCACCGCGCTTCGGGCGCTGCGCGACGGCCTGCCGTTCTACTACCTGCCGGACATGGACATCGGCGGTGTCAACTCCATCTTCGTGCCATTTTTCGGCGTGCCCGCGGCCACCCTGCCCATGGTTTCGCGGCTGGCCCGCAGCACCGGGGCACGCGTCATGATGGCCGTCACGGAGCAGACGGCTGAAGGGTACGTCGTCCACCTGGAGGCACCGTGGCAGGATTTTCCCGGCGCGTCCGTCGAAGAGGACACGGCCCGCATGAACCGCGAGATCGAACGCTGGGTCTTGCGCATGCCCGAGCAATACCTGTGGACCCATCGCCGCTTCAAGACACGCCCTCCGGGCGCAGCCGGGATCTACGGCTGAGCCTGGGGTGCCGGCCAAGGCTCACGCGGGCCGCGCGCACGCATGAGCGATAATGCCCGCATGAAAATTCGATTCACAAAGATGCAGGGAGCGGGCAACGATTTCGTGATGCTCGACGGCGTGCGTCAGGCCCTGGACCTGACGCCAGCCACGCTGCGTCACCTCGCCGACCGCCGTTTTGGCGTTGGCGCCGACCAGATACTGGTGGTGGAAGCCGCGCCAGACGCCAGCGCGGATTTTCGTTACCGCATCTTCAATGCCAACGGCGGCGAGGTGGAGCAGTGCGGCAATGGCGCGCGCTGCTTCGTCAAGTTCGTGCACCAGCTGGGCCTGACCCGGCGCCCGGTCATCCGCGTCATAACGGCCGGCGGTTTTATCGAACCGCGCCTGGAAGAGGACGGTACGGTCAGTGTGGACATGGGGCCGCCGGATTTCCGTCCGCAGGCCTCGGGATTCGACACGCAAGGGCTCGCGCCGCAACACCACGGTGGAGCGCAAATGTGGCCGCTGGCGGTTGCGGACCGCGAAGTATCGGTGTGCATCGTATCGATGGGCAACCCGCACGCGGTCCAGGTCGTGGCCGACGCGGAGACGGCGCCGGTGGAGGTATTGGGGCCGCTCATCGAGAAGCACCCGCGTTTTGCCAATGGCTGCAACGCCGGCTTCGTGCAGATCCTCGACCGCAACACGGTGCGCCTGCGCGTATGGGAGCGCGGATCCGGCGAGACCCTCGCGTGCGGAACCGGCGCCTGCGCCGCGGTGGTTACCGGCATGCGCATGGGCCTGCTCGATTCGCCGGTTCTGGTGCACGCCCGTGGTGGCGACTTGCGCATCGAATGGGAAGACCGCGAGGGTGGCCCGAACCGGCCCGCCTCTAGCCGCGCCGACGACGCCGCGCAGGATCGACATTGGGGCCGCCGGGCGGGAGATACCGCGGCGGTGGCGCCCGTGCGCATGGCCGGTCCGGCCGTAAAGGTGTTCGAAGGGGAAATCGAACTGTGATCATGACCAGCACACGCGGGCGCTGCGTCCGCCTGACCTGCGCTTGCGCGTATACGGTCCGGCCGTGCGGAGCGCGCCATGAGTGATGACGATGTTGTTCGCTACCTGAACGACAACCCGGATTTTTTCGTCCGGCACCCCGAACTCTTCACCGAGCTGCTGCTGCCCGATCCGCACGAGGGCAAGGCCGTATCGCTGGTGGAACGCCAGGCCGCGCTGCTGCGCGAACGCGTCAAGACCCTGGAGTCGCGTCTGTCGGAGCTGTTGCGCATTGGCCGCGACAACGACGTGCTGGCGCGCCACCTCGTCGAATGGAGCAAGGCGCTGCTGGTCCAGCCGCATCGCGACCGCATGGCCGCCGTGGCAGCCGACGCGCTCAAGCAGGTGTTCGGCGTTCCCCTTGCGGAAGTGCGCATCTGGGGTGCGGCGCCGGCCAGCCACGACGCGGCCGCGGCACGGTGGGCGGCGAGCCTGCCCGCGCCCGTGTGTGGCACCGGCCTCGACCTGGGCGCACTGCAGGGCCTGGCCGACAGCTGGTCCAACGCGCGCAGCGCCGCGGCAATTCCCTTGCGTGCGGGCGACGCAGCGCCATTCGGACTGATCGCCCTGGGGTCGTCGGACCCGGCACGCTTCGACGCCAATCTGGGAACCGCCGTGCTCGCGCGGATCGGCGAGCTGGCGAGCGCGGCACTGGTGCCCGCGGAGCCGGCGTCAGCGCCGTAACGATGGCGACGACGACGGCGTCTGGCGGCAGCGTGCTGCTCAAGGCCGGCAAGGAAAAATCATTGCAGCGGCGCCATCCCTGGATCTATGCCACTGCCATTGCCCAGGTGATCGGCACGCCGGCCAATGGCGCGCTGGTGGACGTGCGCGGCAGCGATCGGCGCTTCCTGGCATGGGCGGCCTACTCGCCCGGGTCCGCAATCCGCGCCCGCTGCTGGAGCTACCGCGAGGCCGATGTGATCGATGCCGATTGGCTGGGTGAGCGCGTGCGATCCGCCGTGGCGCGACGACTCGGCCTTTGGGGATCCACCAACGCGGCGCGGCTGGTCTTTGGCGAGGCCGATGGCCTGCCCGGCCTGGTCGCTGACCGCTATGACGACACGCTGGTCGTGCAGATCCAGGCCCCCGGCGTGGACAGCCATCGCGAAACCCTGCTCGACGCACTGTGCGCCGCCACGGGCTGCGCCACGGTGTTCGACCGCTCCGATGCGGCCCTGCGCACCCGCGAGGGCCTGTCCTCCTCGGGCGGCGTGCTGCGCGGACCGGCGCCGCCCGAGGTGGTGCGCATCCACGAACACGGTGTGCAGTACGCGGTGGATATCCGCCGCGGCCACAAGACGGGCTTTTACCTGGATCAGCGCGACAGCCGGCGCGCCCTGGCCGATCGTGTGCAGGGCTTTGTCCAGCGCCACGGCCGCGGACCGCGGGTACTCAACTGCTTTTGCTACACCGGTGGGTTCAGCCTGGCCGCGGCCCGCGCGGGCGCGGCGGAGGTCATATCCGTGGACTCGTCGGCGGACGCACTGGCGCTGGCCCGCGGCAATGCGGAACTCAACGGCCTTACCGGCGCAGCGGCGCAAGCGTTGCACTGGATATGCGGCGACGTCTTCGAGCAGTTGCGCCAGTTGCGCGACCAGGGTGAGCGTTTCGACTTCGTGGTGCTCGACCCGCCCAAGTTCGCAACGAACCAGCACCAGGTGGACCGCGCCGCTCGGGCCTACAAGGACATCAACCTGGGGGGGCTGCGGCTGCTGCAACCGGGCGGCAGCCTGCTCACTTTCTCGTGCTCGGGCGCCATCGAGGTCGATCTTTTCCAGAAGATCGTGGCCAGTGCGGTCATCGATTCGGGCATCGACTGCTACCTGCGCGGACGCCTGGGCGCAGGTCTGGACCATCCAACGCTGGTCACGCAACCGGAAGGCGAATACCTCAAGGGTCTGCTGCTGGAGCGCGCGTAGCGCTGGAACGCAGCCACCCAGGCCGCAACGGCGCCGGATTTACCCACCAGCCGGTCGCCGGCGATTGATTCTCAACAACTTTTTCCTGCCAGCGGGGGCCCGCCCTGCGGCGGAAATTTGGTCTACACTTCGCGCCCCGCAATTTTTTCCCCGCCGAAGCGCCTGATATTGGCAGCCCGGCGCGACACGGGTGGCCTGCCTGCGCGGCGTAGCCCTTCCCGGCACCGGATTCCACGCAAGCGAGCAAGCCGGGGGCCCGGCAGCAGGCGGCGATTGCAGTAAGGTTTGCGGCGGGGTTTACAGCGGGGATTGCACAGCGGGATTGCAGCAAAGGTTTCAGCCGGGATTGCAGCCGGACATTCAATCAACCATCGGAAGGTGGAGCAGAACGTGGCGGACAAGCGCAGCAATGCAGCAACGGACCGGTCGGCGGAAAAAGCCGGCGCACGCAGCTTGATCCCCGTGACTGTCCTCACCGGCTTCCTGGGCGCCGGCAAGACCACCCTGCTCAACCGCATCCTCAGTGAAACGCACGGCCACCGCATCGCCGTGATCGAGAACGAATTCGGACCCGAAAGCGTCGACAACGAACTGCTGGTGCGCGATGCCGGGGAACAGATCGTCGAGATGAACAACGGTTGCGTCTGCTGCACGGTGCGGGGCGACCTGGCGCGCATCCTGGGCGAGTTGTGGGACAAGCGGGCTGCGGGCACCATCTCCTTCGACCGCGTGGTGATCGAGACCACGGGCATGGCCAATCCCGGGCCCGTGACCCAGACGTTCTTTGTCGACGAGGCCGTGGGCACGCGCTACCGCATCGACGGCGTGATCACCGTGGTTGACGCCAAGCATGGCCACCAGACACTGGACACGCAGACCGAGGCCCAGAACCAGGTGGGCTTTGCCGACCGTATCCTGATGTCCAAGACGGACCTTGTGGACCCCGACGAGGTCAGCTCACTGCGCGACCGGCTGGTGCGCATGAATCCGCGCGCCCCCATACGCACCGTGCACATGGGGCAAGTACCCGTTGGCGAGATCTTCGATATTGGCGGTTTCGACCTGAACTCCGTGCTGGAACTGGACCCTGATTTCCTGGCGGCCGAACACCCGGATGCCCGGCGCGACCGTCAAGCGTCCGGCAAGCACGATCACGGGCATGACCACGGCAACCATCACCACGAGGAAGAAGGTCACGTGCACGGCCCGGATTGCGGTCACGATCATGAGCACGGCCATGAAGAAGGCCATGGCCATCATCACCATGACGACGCAATCAAGGCGTTTCTTTTCACGTCGGAGCGGCCCTTCGATGCCCGCCGGCTGGAAGAAACCATGAGTGCCTTCATTCAGGTTTACGGACCCGACCTGCTTCGGTATAAAGGCGTGCTTTTCGTTCGCGGGTCGGGGCGACGCATGATCCTGCAGGGCGTGCACATGTTGATGGGCGTAGAGCCGGGGCGCGCCTGGGAGCGCCGCGATACACCATCAAGCAGGATGGTTTTCATCGGGCGCAATCTGCCCAAGGAAATTTTTGTCCAGGGTCTCGAATCGTGCCTGATTCGCTGATGCTGGCTTCAGCAGCACCCCGCAACGCCGCGCACACGTGCGGTAGGAAAGGTTGATCGATGGCTACGAAATCCAAGGCGCCCGCAAAGTCCGCGGGAGCGGCAAAGACGGCAAAGACACCTGCCAAGCGCCCCGCCAAGCTCACGCCCAAGGCGGCGGGCAAGTCGACTACGTCGGTAGCACACAAATCCGCTGCCAAGGTAGCTGCCAAGCCGGCAGCCAAGAAGACTGCGCCGGCTCCTGCCAAGGCCGCCAAGGAAGCGAAGCCGGCGCCGGCAGCCAAGGCCGGCAAGGCGCCTCCGTTGGCGCCCGTCAAGGCAGCCGCGAAGCCGGCGCCCACCAAATCCACGGGCCGCGGCAGCCCACGCCTGGGCGCCGTGCCCGCCGCGCCCACCAATGCGGTCGGGTCGGTGGGGTCCATCGGCCTGCCCCCGCCCAAGCCGCCGGCGCGGCAGCCGGTGGCGGTCAGCCAGAAGGACATTGCCACGGCCACCGAATACCTGCTCCGCCGCTCGGCCGGCCGCAGCGAAGCGCCGGTGATCGTCGACGGCAAGCCCCTGCCCACCGAGGAGCAGATGCTGGCCATGCCCGATTCGGACTACATGAACGAGCGCCAGTTGGCGTTTTTCCGCTACCAGTTGCAGGAGATCGAGCGGCAGATCCTCAGCAATGCCGACGAAACCACCGAGCACCTGCGCGAGACCGTGATCGTCCCCGACCCGGCCGACCGCGCCACCATCGAGGAAGAGCACGCGCTGGAATTGCGCACCCGCGACCGCGAGCGCAAGCTGCTCAAGAAGGTGCAGGCTTCGCTGGCGCAGATCGAGGCGGGCGAATACGGCTTCTGCGAGGAGACCGGCGACCCCATCGGCGTGCCGCGCCTGCTGGCCCGGCCCACCGCGACACTGAGCCTGGAAGCGCAGCAGCGCCGCGAGATCAAGCAGAAGCTGTTTGGGGATTGATTTTCGCTTGATGCCGCGCGGCCGACGCCGTTGATTGCCGCGCATTGATTCCGGTACGCCGGTGCGCCGGCGCCGGTTGCAAGGACAAGGGGATGCACATGAAAACGGTGAACCGTCGCAATTTCCTTGGTGCATCCGCGGCGCTGGCTGCCCAGTTGAGCCTGTTGCCGCGGGCGCGTGCCCAGGCACCCGCGCCACTGGCCGTGCCCACCGTCGACACCCTGCGTATCAAGGTGCTGACCGATTCCACCTACGACACGCCGCGTTCCGGCACCTCGCGGTGGGTCAAGGTCACCCGCGCGCCGTTCTTTGCCGGCTCCGACTTCCGCAAGGCCTTGCACAACGAATGGGGGCTGTCTCTCGCGCTGGAGTCCCAGGCGGGCGCAGAGACGCGCAGCCTGATGCTCGACTACGGCTACACCGCCCAGGCGCTGCTCAACAACACCGACATGCTCGGACTGGATGTGGCCAAGGTGCGTGCGCTCATCCTGAGCCACGGACACTACGACCATTTTGGTGGTCTCATTGGTTTTCTGCAGCAAAACCGCAACAAGCTGCCTGCCGACCTCACCTTGTACGTCGGCGGCGAGGACAACTTCTGCAACCGTGTCACGCGTGCGGCGGCACCGGGACACTTTGCCGACTGGGGCGTGCTCGACCGCCGCGAACTGGCCGCGCTGAACGTGCGCATCGTTTCCTGCGAGCAGCCCACCATCATCGAAGGGCAGGCATTCACAACCGGCAGCATCCAGCGGCGCAGCTTCGAACGCGTGCTGCCCAACACGCTGGTCGAATACGGCAAGAAGGATGGACTGGGCTGCGACATGCCGGCTGCGGCAGCCAAGGCCCAGGGCAAACCGGTGCCCGACGAACATCTGAATGAACACGCCACCTGCTTCAACCTCAAGGACCGCGGCCTGGTGATCGTCTCGTCGTGCGGCCATGCAGGCATCATCAACACCGTGCTGCAGGCGCAGGAAGTCTCGGGGATACGCAAGATTCACGCGGTGGTGGGAGGTTTCCACCTGTTTCCCTCGGACGACGACTACCTCCAGAAGACGGTGGCCGAGCTCAAGACTCTCGACCCCGACGTGGTCATACCGCTGCACTGTTCCGGGCCCGGCTTCGCCGTGAAGATGCGCGAATTGCTGGCAGATCGGTTGGTCATGTCGACCAACGGCACCGAGTTCCTGTTCGGAACGTAACCGGTGGCGATCGCGCCGGTGTCAAGGCGCGCGCTGCGCGGCGTGATGCTGCTGGTTGCCATGGCAGCCGCGGGAAACCTGGCAGCACAGGTTCCGTCGGGACCGGACAACGACGGGGCCGCGGATGCAGCGCGACTCATGAATGAGCTGATGTCGGGGCGCGTGGCGGTGGGCGGTCCGTTTACGCTGACCGACACACGGGGGCAGCGGCGTAGCCTGGCAGAATTTCGCGGGCAGATTGTCCTGCTGTATTTCGGCTACACACAGTGTCCTGACGTCTGCCCGGCGGATCTTGCCCAGATCGCGGATGCGCTCGCGCGCCTGGGCGAGTCGGGCAAGGCAATACAACCGATCTTTGTCACCCTGGATCCCGATCGGGACACAGCAGTTGTGCTGCGCGAGTACGCCGCCGCCTTTCATCCCCGCCTGATTGCCCTGCGCGGTACCGCTGCAGAAACGCGCGCAGTAGCAGAGTCGTATAAGGTTGCCTTCCGCCGCGTTGCGGTTGAAGGATCGACCGGTTACGTCGTGGATCACAGCGCCTTCACGTTTGTCATCGATCGGGACGGTAAGTATGTGGCGTTTTTTCCACCGGGTACGCCGGCCGCACGCATGGAAGTGATGTTGCGCGGTTTCCTGCAATAGTAGGACGGACAGTGTCGGGAACGCGTTGCCGGGCGCCGATCCGCCACGTCGGTCGCGCGTGGCGACGGGCAGCGACCCCTCACGGTGGCGCAGTGGCCGCGCCCGCGGCGTGGGCTGCTACTGCGGACGGCTGCTGCCGCACGGCAGCGCGGCGCCGACTCGCCCACTGGGCGGCGGTTTGTCCGCTGTCCGCGATGGCCCCTTGCGCTGCGGCGATCTCGCCGTGAGACAGGGTCCGGGCTATCCATGCGCGGCGCTGTTCCAGCGCGGTGCAACTGGCCGGGTCCGGGCCGTATCGATCGGAACCGATCTGCAAATACGCATCGCGGAGTTCCTCCAGTTGCGCGACGCGGGCTCTAGACCAGCCAAGCTGTTCCGCCATCCGGGTGCCGACCAGCAGGCTGACGGCCGTATCGGACCGCTCGGTCAACAGGTGCGCGAGGGCGTCGCAGGTCTGGTGGCGGTTGGGATCGGCAACCGCATCGGCTGTGCAATAGGCCAGGACCGGTTGCATCTGGGCAAAGCGCGTCGCCAGGGCCATGCCCAGAGCGGCCATCGCCACGTCGTTGCGCACATCAACGCCCTGGCCCTGCAGGGCTGCGGCATCCAGCACTTTGGCGAACACACTCCAGTGCGAATCGCTCCGCGTGGCCTGCGAGGCCTGGTACAGGGCATCGGCGACGAGCGGGGCCTGGGCTGCATGCGCGGCTTCACCGGCGACGAAGAGCCAGGGGAGCGCGTTCTGCGGTTCGATCCGGGCCCACTGGCGGGCGGAGATCTGGGCGCAGGCCCCGGACAGCCGGGCATCATCCCTGGCAGGGCACGCGAGGAATGCCAAGCCGTAGGCGTCGGCATCGTTGCTTGCGGTGGCGAGCGTGGCAAGGGCGTCAAGCGTGGGTGCGCGGGCCTGCGCCACCGCTGCATCCTCGCGTGCGCCGCAGGACGGATCCTGGTCGCACTGGGGATTTTGCTGCGCGAATTGCGCATGCACCTTGCCGCCGCCGTTCGACAATTGGATGTACAGGCCGAGGGCGCGGTCGCGGACGGCTGCGCTGTTGGCAAGC
>Ga0075019_10001705_pt1 | contig 12513 bp, 1 predicted proteins | sample ColStrG_CSR_2013_FD_71473 | JGI IMG/M metagenome (GOLD analysis project Ga0075019, IMG submission 71473) | Freshwater sediment microbial communities in response to fracking from Pennsylvania, USA - Cold Stream Run_MetaG_CSR_2013 | ecosystem: Environmental > Aquatic > Freshwater > Creek >...
GGCAGTAGTGCGTGGCTGCAAACCAAGTTTGGCTTAACTGCGCGCGAGAGTAGTGTGTGCTATTTGCTTTTGCGCGGCAGGACAGACAAAGACACAGCGCGGCTATTGAATCTGAGTTATTGGACGGTTAGGACGCACGTTTCCAATATTTTAAGAAAATTCGGTGTATCGTCGCGCAACGAAATTGGCGTCATTATCTTGGATGCGATTACCCAACAATAAGTGCACCGTTTGAATAATTTGCGGTGTTGTTTTTAAGCTTGCAATCTGAGTAATTTTGCGCCAACGCTCTAGTAATTCTTTTCTGGTTTTAACCTTTCCAACTGCCATCCAATCATTCGATAGCCTTTATCTAAGGCTATCACTTGCTTCTCTTTTCCCTACTTGTCCTCCCCTAAAATCTAGTTGGTTTGCTTGCTGATGCAGGGCGGTGCGCGACTTATCGATTCCGTTTGTAGAAGTTTGGACTACTGTTCGACGCTGGTTTTAACGTTGTTGCGCCCAAAAAATATTTAACGACTGTTCACTATTGTTAGTGATTATCTTTGTTGAGTTGTTAGTACATAGTTGCCTCAGGGATGCTGTTACTTCCGCGCTTTATACGGAAATTCAAACCTTGTTAACCGGATATTTTTACCCATTTGGAACCGCTATGCTGCTGCTATTTAGTTACCGTCGAATTAGGTTTTGTCGTTTGTATCTGTTTGCTGTCCTGATCTTCAATGCGGATTGGAACAGTGCGTTTGCGCAAGCGGCCTTGCCGGTGCAGCAGGTTAGTTTTGTTGACGGAACAGGCGTCGATCTGTCGGATCAGGCGATCATCGAGTTATTGAAACCAAGCGGCACTAGTCTCATCGGTACCATCTTGACCGATGAGCAGATTGACGCGGCGGCAATGGAGATGAGTAAGCTCACTCGTGGAGCGGGCTGGGTGATTTCTCGGGTGGTAGTGACCGACGCCGATGTCTCCATATTGGCTAATACTGGAACGTTGCGCTTCACCTTGCTTAAAGGAGCAGTCGGAAAAATTAGTGTCCAAAATACGTCTAAAGTGCATGATCAACGTATCGTCAATACGATTGCGGCAGCACTGTGTGATGGAATCGATGTTGTTGGAAAATGCACCGGTGACAAGGCATTGAATGCGACCGATCTTGAGCGCGCGCAGCTCCTGGTGGGCGATATTCCCGGCGTGCTCGTTAGTCCACCGACGCTTTCCTCCGATGGTGTGGACGTTGGGCAGACCCATTTAACCGAAGTGGCTACCACCTTGGGCGATCCCATCATTTATGGAATGACTGCCGATAACTATGGGCCGAAATCGATTGGTGAGGGACGCGTTACAGGAACGGTTTTAGCATCAAATGTGTTCGGTGAGGGCGACATTTTAAAGGTCTTAGGTACAGTCACCAATAAAAATTACGATAGCGGTAACGTCGATCTAAGTTTCCCCATTGGATATCGTGGTTGGCGCGCCTATGTTAATTACTTACGCAACCATTTTGTTATCAATAATAGTGAATTGGCAGGTGATTCGAGCGCGCTATCGGGTGGCGTGTCGTACCCGATATACCGCGCATATGGTTATAACCTCAAGATCAATCTTGGCTTATCTGATGGCAATGGGCGCAGCACGTTTGGTGGTTCTGTGCTGGGCGACTCAACCACTAAATTCGCACAACTAGGTATTACCTTGGACGATGGTGATCGACGCCGAATTGCAGGCGAAAGTTTCACTACCGCTAGTCTCACGATCAATGATGGTCGGCTCAATATCAATGATTCTGCCAGTCTGGAAGTAGATGCTAAAACCGCGCATACCGAAGGCCATTATGTGAAGACCGATTACTCCATACAGCACAAACAAAATTTGTACAGTGGTGCTGATGGAATGTATTTACTGGCCAACTTGCACGGTCAGTTCGCCAGTAAAAATTTGTCTGCTGGTGAAAATCTCTCTAGCGGCGGGATATCTGCTGTGCGGGCTTATCCCGTGGAAGAAACTACCGCCAATGCTGGCCATGTTTTGCAACTCGATTTGAAACAACCTTTTGCATTGGACAACGTGGCGTTGACTGGTGGAGTCTTCCTCGATGCCGCGCATATAAAAGTTGACCAAAATCTCTGGCCACAAACAGGAAAAGCGGCGGCTACTCGTGAGAATTCCCGCAATTTATATGGGGCTGGTGTGGAGTTGGAAGGCACCTTTGGCACTAGCATTTCGTTTGGCTTGATGTGGGCCTATCGGCTTGGCAGCGAAGCGAGTGTCGCCGAACCTAATGGTTCTCGTTCACGACTGTGGGCGAACGTAAGTTTTCAGTTTTGATTTGGTTGGGTATGTCATCAATTGGATGAATTGACATGGCTGACTGATTTTCCGTCCACGCCGATTTTTGCAAGGGCTTAGACCAATCTCACGCTAGCTCAGCAGTATCGGCCGATATAAAGATCTTCTATTTTGAAGTAGAACATTATGAACTCGAATTTACCTCGCCTTATTTTTAGCAAACGACTTGGAATGCTAGTAGCTGTTGCGGAGACGGTGATGTCTCAAGGCAAAGGCAGCGGCGCTTGTGGAGCCAGTGGGGCCAATGGTGTGTCGGACGCAATCGGTCAAGCAAGCACAGGCTTGTCGGCGGCGTCCGAAGCGCTCGCCAGTGTTGGCAATAACGACCCCGGAAAACAGAGCTCAGTCGTTGCGCTACGTAGCTTTTGTGTTGCGCTGACTTTAGCCTTTGCAGCCCAAGATATTGCTAACGCAGGCCAACCAGTTTCGGTATTGCCGAGCGGCGCAACAGTTGTGTCAGGTAGCGCTACCATTAGCACCCCGACGACCAACAGCATGATCATCAATCAAAGTTCGCAAAACGCAATTTTGAATTGGCAATCGTTTGGAATCGGCGCAGGTGCTAGCGTTCAGTTTGTGCAACCGAACGCTAATGCAGCAACGTTGAATCGCGTTCTGGGCTCTAGTGCTACGGTGATCGATGGTAGCTTGAGTGCCAATGGGCGCGTGTTGATTGTGAATCCCAACGGCGTAGTATTTGGACACGGCTCGTATGTAGATGTGGGTGGTTTATTAGCTACCACAAAATCGATTAGCGACACCAATTTCTTAGTCGGAAATTATCAATTTATCGGCACCGGAACGACAGGCCGAGTACTCAATTACGGCAATATCAAAGCCGATAATGGCTATGTGGTTCTGTTATCCGATAACGTCGCCAATGCAGGAACAATTCAAGCCAACGGCGGGCGAGTTATTCTTGGTGCGGGCGATTCCGCTACGTTAGCTTTATCCAATGGACAGGTAGTTAATATTGTTATTGATAAATCTAGCGCTCAAGCTTTGGTAGATAATTCCGGCACGATTAAAGCGGATGGCGGCGTTGTATTGCTGAGCGCACGCGGCAATAGCGATGTGCTCGACTCTGTGCTGAACATTTCTGGCCTTGTTTCAGCCAAAGGGGGCGTAGTCAATATTGACGGCGGCAGTAACGGCGCGGTGATATTGACCAATGCCACCGTTGATGTGTCGGGCGCGACTGGGATTGGCGGCAATGCAATTGTTCAAGGTCAATTCATCGGCATCGTCAACGGCACCAACATCAATGCCAGCGGGGCAAGTGGGGGCGGACATATAGTGGTCGGCGGCGATACGTTGGGAGCTCTACCTAAACAGAATATTAGCTATGCGCGAGAGGTCGTGATTGATGCTAGTAGCAGTCTGAATGCTGCCGCGCTTAATTTCGGTAATGGCGGAACGGTCGAAACTTCTGGTCACGGATTAACTGCGCAAGGTAAGGTGAATGCACAGGGCGCAGCAGGTGGTAAGGCCGGTTTGTGGTTGATTGATCCAACTGATATGACCATTGATAGCGGCGCTATTTTGATCAATGCTACCTCTACTGGCGGGGTATTCACTGGCCAAGGTACGAACGGACGGATACCAAATACATCGATTCAGTCTGCTCTCAACGCTGGTACGGATGTATCGGTTTTTACGTCCAGTCCCGGTACTGATGTTGGTAATTTAAATGTCAATGCGTCGATCTATAAAACGGCAGGAGCGGGCGCTAGTTTGTATTTATATTCCAGTGCGAATATTACCGTCCAACCTAACGTCAATATTAGTTCAACCTCAGGGGGATTAAATTTAACTGCGACAGCCAACAGCGGCACGATTACTTTTTCGGGTGGCAATACTATCAGTTTAAATGGCGGTAATCTTAATTTGATTGCTAGCGGTGCGAATGGTAACGATGGAATTATTTTTAGCGGGAATAATTCATCCATCAACGCCGCCTTTGTTAATTTGACCGGCAGCTCCGGAACGGGAGCTGGTGTTGCCTTCGACAGTTTGGTTGGTCAAAACCTTAATATTTCTTCCAGCAAGGATATTAATATTTTTGGTAATTCCACCGGCAACGTCGGTGTTGGTATTAGTTCAGATTCTGGTTCGACCAATTTAAGCGCCGCGGGCAATGTTAGCTGGACGGGTAATGCTAATTACAGTATCGGTGTTGGTCTCGGTGGAACTGCGTTCAACATCACCGCTACCGGCGGCAATATTAGTATCGTCGGTAATGGCCCCGGCGATGGGGTGTATATCAATCCGCAGCTCACGACTTTGGTGGCTGGCAATAATATCAGCCTGATAGGAACAGCCAATGCGTCAAATGCGGTTGGTGTGTATCTCGGCTATAACATTAATTCGAACGCGGGTGGAACGACCTCGATACAAGGTACTTCAACCACCAATGGTATCGATGTACTCATTAATAGCCAGACGAGTACTAATATTTTGGGCTCGGGTGATATTACTATTAGTGGTACGACTCCGGCAGCAGGTACTGCAGTTGGTATTAATGGTAATGGAGTCAACCTGACATCGACCCTTGGTAATGTGAGCTTGAACGGGATTTCGCAATCTGGTAATGGCTTGGCGCTCGGAGCTATCGCATTCAATATCAGTGCCGGTCAGAATATTAATTTAACCGGTAATTCGAGCAGCGCCGGCTCGCAAGGGATTTTATTGAGCGGCGGCGCTAGCGCGTTTGTAGCGATGAATAATATTGGGCTGTATGGCACCGGTTTGGATGGGATTAAATCTACCGGATCCTACTTTAATATTACCGGCAATAATGTCAGTATGATCGGAAACGGCACGAACGGGCGCGGCATTTATTTGAATTCACCTAGCTTGTTAATTACCCTCACTGGCGGCGATGCAGTGGTAATCGGCAAGGCTAATGGCTCTGCAGGGTTGGACTTGAATGGTGCAAATAACAGCATTATTGGCGCAACCAATATTACGGTGAATGGTTCGGGCGTTGGTGGAATAACGATCTCTACTAATTTGACCGCTGTTGCAGGCAATAATATTGCTATCAATGGTGTGGCAACAACTGGTAATGGATTGTATGTTGTTAGTAACTCGAACCTAACTTCCGGTGGAAATATCTCCTTATCCGCAACCACCGTCAGCGGTACTTACGGTGTTGCATTGCTAGGTCAGACGGCGAATTTAAATGCAACTAATGGCAATATTAGTCTTTCAGGGAGTGGAACAACACTTGGTGCAGACCTTGGCGCGTTCAACAGCGCCATTTACGCTGGCAATAACATCACCATACTTGGAACGGGGATCGGTCCTAATGCGAACGGCCTATATTTTTACAACGTAAACTCAAGCGCTGGTGCGGTCACTACACTGCAAGGCAGTGGGAATGGCTACGGCTTAGAGCTAGCTGGCGCAGTAAGTTCTAACTTAAGCGGAGCTGGCGACATTTCCTTAACTGGGAACAGTTCCGGCAACGCTAACGCCTTATGTATTAGTGGCGGTAGTTTCAGTTTTAAATCTAGCCAAGGTAATGTCACTTTGAGCGCTAATGCTACCGCTGGCTCAGGCGTGTATGTCAGTGCTAACTCGTTAAATATTGCTGCTAGCGCCGGCAATCTGACGATTTCAGGTAATGGATCGAGCACGGGCACGTTTATCAATCCATTTAACACTTCTCTCATTGCCGGACAAGGAATAACACTCGTCGGTGTTGGCGGGACCTCGCAAGGAAATGGCTTATACCTTGGGTATAACTTAATTTCTAGTTCAGGTGGAAGCACCTTGTTCAAAGGTGCTGGTACTGGTGTCGGTAATGCCTATGGTGTTGAGCTTTCTGGCGCAGCTAATAGCGTCATTCATAGCAACGGTGGCATCGTTATTGACGGTACCGCGGCAGGTATCGGTAATGCTGTCTGTATTTCTGGGAATACGGTCAATTTGGTATCGGTTCAAGGAGACACAGTAATCACAGCACAGTCTAGCCTGGGCACAGGCTTGTTGGTGACTTGCTGTGTCCTAAACATTTCCTCCCAAGCCGGGAACATTGTTCTTAGTGGCCAGGGCGCTTCTACTGGCGCCTATATCAATCCCATCTCTACCATCTTAAACGCAAGCCAAAACGTGAACGTTTTTGGAACGGGCGGCGGCGCCAATTCCAACGGCCTCTATATCGGCTACAACCTTAATTCGACTGCTGGCGGCAACACCACGATTGAAGGTGGTGGCACAGGGACAGGCTACGGTTTGCAACTGGCTGGCCAAACTGCTAGCGCTATTATTGGCGCGGGCGATATATCGATTTTTGGTTCGGGCGGGGGCAGCGGCACTGGTTTGTGTATAACAGGTACCACCGTATCGATTGCATCAACCCAAGGTAATGTCACGTTGACGGGTAATTCAGGCTCGGGCCTTGGAATCAGTACCAACGCTGGATTACTCAATGTCAGTGCTGCGCGAGATAACGAAGTGCTGGGCGAGTCCGCCAACAACGCTATGCAAGGGATATTGTTTGCTGGCGGTCAAACATTGCTCTCGGCTGGGAATCATCTTACGTTGTCTGGATTGGGTAATGATGGGATTGAGGCGACGGGGACTAACCTCAACATTTCTGCGAACAATATTTTCCTGCTCGGGGATGGAACAACTGGACGCGGTATTTTTGCGAGTCCATCTAGTCTAAATATCACCGCTACTGGCGGGGATATCGATATCGAGGCCGTTACCAAGACCGCTGGTGGAATCGATCTTTTTGGTGCTAACAATAGCCTCGGAGGTGCAACTAATATTACGATCAATGCATCTGGCACAACTGGATTGAGTATTCCCAATAATCTGACGATATCGAATGCCAATAACTTAACAATTATCGCTTTGGGTTCCAATGCAACTGGCCTTAATGTGACCGGTAAAACGCTTATTAATACAGGCGGAAACGTCACGATATTGGGAAATTCCGCGCTGGCATCGGCAGGTATAAATCTAGTGGGCAGTTTGGTCAACGTCACTACCTCCGTCGGTGACATCAATATCTCAGGTAACGGTGCAACCACTGGTCTAGTTATTAATGCGACTAAAACCTATTTAAACGCAGGTAATAATCTGACCGCAATAGGTGCGGCCAACGACAATAGCGGAAACGGCTCGTTAATCGGTACGCTAAATTCTAATTCGGGTAATGTAACGACCATCCGAGGGCTAGGATCAGGGACTGGATATGGCGCACAATTTGGGACACAAACCAGCAGCAATATTGGTAGCGTGGGCGATATTTCTTTTGTAGGCCTCAGCATTGGCAATAATATCGGGCTTAACTTTTTAGGTGGTTCGTTCAACATTAGCTCAAGCCAGGGTAATGTAACCGTGCAAGGTGGCGCGATCAATGTCACTGGCAATCAAGCTGGTCCACAGAACGGAATCGTGGTCAATACCAGCGCCATCAACATTACCGCGACCGCCGGCAATATCAGTTTGATCGGTAACGGGTCGACTTCCGGTATTTATCTAAATTCGACCGATACATTCCTCGTTGCGGGTAATAACATCAGCGTGATAGGACTTGGCATTGGGGCCAACGGCAGCGGCTTGTACATGGCGAATATTTTATCCAATGCGGGTGGCACAACCAAGCTTCAAGGTTTAGGACAGGGCACTGGTTATGGTTTGCAACTGGCAGGACAACGGGCGAGCACAATCAGTGGGGTCAATGATATTTACATTAATGGTGGAAGCCTAGGAAATGCGACCGGGATTTCTATTGCCGGTAATACGACGATGAATGTGGGCAATCTGACTCTGGTCAATCAGGCGGGTGTGGTCAATATTACGTCAACTCAAGGCAACGTGAGTTTGTTAGGCGGCTCGATTTCCGCGAACGCTACCTACATCAACGTTAGCTTATTGAATATCAGTGCTGGGCAAAACATCAACTTGTCAGGTACCTCAACCTCAAACACATTGCAAGGCATTGAATTCGAAAGCAATAAAACTTTATTGGCCGCGACCAATAGCGCAACGCTAATTGGCAGTGGCGTCAACGGGATCCAGGCAACAGGTGCTTATCTCAATATCTCGGGTAATAACATTACTTTGGTTGGAACAGGCACCAGTGGACGCGGCATTGCGATGAACTCGACCAACTTGAGTATCATTGCCACTGGCGGCGATGTGCTGATAGTGGGAAATTCAAGCGGCACATCTGGGATTGATTTGTTTGGCAGCTTCAACAATATTACAGGCGCGATGAATGTCACGCTTAATGGCTCTGGTACTAACGGCTTGTATGTGAGCAATAACTTGCTCATTTCAAACGCCAATAATTTGACACTTAATGGAGCGGCAACTAGCGGATACGGAATCTATATCGGGGGTAACGCCAATATGGCGGCGACTGGAAACGCGTCGTTGTCCGGCACCACCGTGGGCGGCGGTAATGGCATCGACTTTATTGGTAATAACGTTAATGTCACAGCGACGAGCGGTAACGTAAGCTTGATTGGCAATGGTACATCGACTGCTGTGTCGATTAATTCGATGGTCAGTATGTTGAGCGCGGGTGACAATATTAATGTCTCTGCGATAGGTACTGGCGCGAATGCCAACGGCTTATATATAGGCTACAACCTGAGCTCGACTGCTGGTGGAGCGACTGTCTTGCAAGGCAGTGGAACTGGAAACGGCTTCGGCTTCGATTTGGCCGAAAAAGCTGGTACTAATATTTTGAGTGTCGGTGATATTGTCATTAGCGGTCAATCGCTGGGCAGCAGTAATGGTCTTTGCGTGACTGGAGGAACGACCGATATTGGTTCAACTCTGGGCAATGTGTCCGTGTATGGTAGCGCGGTATCGGGTAATGGAATATACACCAGTGCGACGTTGCTCAATTTAAGCGCTGGGCAGAATGCGAATTTGTTTGGCAACTCTTCGGCGAATGTTTCGCAGGGCATGTTATTCGATGGTGCGGCAACCTTACTATCGGCAAACAACAATGTATCGATCTACGGTGGTGGGCTGGACGGAATCAAAACTACGGGAAGCTTCCTTAATATAACGGCCAATAACGTGAGCGTGATCGGCAATGGAACTAGTGGACGTGGGATCTATTTATCTAATCCAATCGTGTGCGTTACGTTGTCAGGTCAAGTAATAGCGCCGACAAATCTCAATATCACCAGCACCGGCGGCGACGTAGTTGTGATAGGCAAGGCCACGGGTTTAACCGGTGTGGATTTATACGGAAACAATAACAATATCACCGGTGCGACCAACGTTACGATTAACGCCTCTGGTGCGGTTGGTTTAAGTGTGGCCAATAATTTGTTGATTGCTGCGGGCAATAATATTTCGATCAATTCGTCCGGCATTAGCGGTAATGGCACTTTTGTCGGTAGCTCGACCAATTTTTCTACCGCGGGCAATGTCTCGATAATCGGCACCACAGCGGGCGGAGCTTTTGGGGTCAATCTGAGCGGGAAATCGGCCACTATTTCGGCTACTAACGGCAGTATTACTATATCCGGCAACGGCACTAATACTGGCGTTTATATAAATCCGCTTGCAACAGCATTGACTGCGGGTGCCGATATAAGCGTGATCGGTAATGGTTCCGGTAGTGCTGGTAATGGCTTATATATTGGTTACCAATTCAATTCTAATGCAGGCGGCGCGACCTCCTTGCATGGCTATGGTACTGGCAACGGCTTTGGTTTTGATTTGGTTGAACAATCGGGTTCTAATATTTTGGGTGGCGCTAACATTTCGATGACTGGTGTCGGTCTCGGTAGCGGTAATGGATTATCAGTCACAGGAGCTCCGACCACGATCACTTCGAGCCAAGGCAATATATCGTTGCGCGGCAATTCAACCTTGGGTGTTGGTCTTTATACCAACCTGCCGTTACTCAATGTCAGCGCTGGACAAAATCTAAAACTAGTCGGTAACTCGAGTAGCAACGCAGCGCAAGGTATCTTATTGGATGTTGTTTCGGCTTTGACTGGAGGGGCCAATTACAGCGCGACTGTATTGGCGGCGAATAACAATGTATCGCTCGCCGGCTATGGCCTCGACGGTATCAAGGCTAGCGGTAATATTCTCAATATTTCCGGCAATAACGTTACCATAATTGGTAATGGCACTAACGGTCGCGGCCTGTTTTTGGCAGTACCCACAGTGTGCTTTACTTTACCCTTCCAGACCGTCCCTGCGCCGAGTTTGAACATCACCAGCTTTGGTGGAAATGTGCTGATGTCTGGTAACGCAACCGGTTCAACTGGTATTGATCTCTACGGCAGCTTTAATAATATTACTGGCGCAGGAAATGTCTGGATCAACGCATTGGGTACGACTGGCTTTAACGTTGTCAATAACCTCAATATCGCAGCGGCGAATGCTATTTCTATCAATGCCACTGGCACCAATAATTACGGCGCTTTAGTGACCGGCAATTTTAATGCCACTAGCGGCGGTAACGTGACTATCTCCGGCGTTAATAAGAACAACGCAATTAAAGGCGTTTGCTTGACCGGTAATACACAAATAATCAGCGCACCTGGCAACATCACGGTGTTTGGTACTGGTCAAGCGGGGGTTGAATTTAGTAACGTCAGTATTTATGGCGGCAACGTCACGATCAACGGGACTGGTACCAGCGATATTGGTATTTGGACGTCGGGCGGCTTCAATATTTCTGCCGCCAATATTACCCTCATCGGGAACAGCTCGACCTATTACGGCATTTGGATCTACGGTTCGGCAATATTTAATTCGACGAATGCTATTTCCATTGCAGGAAATGGCGAAACCGGTATCAATATAACCAATGCATTTTCGTCTATCTCAAACGGAAATTTCGCCTTGACCGGTAACGGTACGGCGTCTGGCGTGAATATTTCTAACATCGTCAATATCACCACTAACGGCGGCAATGTTTCGATCATTGGTAATTCTGGTAATCAGAGCGGGATTACTTTGTTAAATCCTTTAAACATTAAAACCAATGGTGGTAATGCCTACCTGAGCGGTAATGCCGTTAATGCAAGCACTAGCGCCAGTGGCCTAAATCCGGTTGGTAATATCAGCATTAATACCGCGAGCAGCTCGGGTGTTGGCGGCGGTGTCACTATTACTGGTGCTTCCAACGGTTCGGGATATGGCGTGTTTTACAACACCTATTTGCCTAACATCACCACCGGTGGCGGCGCCTACGTAATTAATGGCACCTCGCTGACCAGCTTTGGTACTTATTTGAATGTGGCACCCAATTTTTCTCAAGGAAATAACATCACGTTAATCGGTAATTCTGACATCGGCGTTGGATTGTTCTTAACCCGCGATATGAATAATATTTCGGTCAATGGCTCGTTAGCATTGATCGGCACCTCGCGGACGCAAGTTGGTTATGCGATGTCGGGCATCATGAATCTGACCGCATCAAACGGCACCTTACTCATTGAAGGTATATCGCAAAACAATACCGGGCTGTTAATTACAGGAGGGGCAAAGGTCAACGTATCTGGTAACGTCACATTACTCGGTATATCGGGCAATGGAACGGGTGTGCTCACATCCTATTCAAATTTGACAAATGCTCGGAATGGCGTGATGAACGTCATCGGTAATTCAACTAATGGAGTCGGGTTGACCTTAAGTTCAACCAATGCGACCAATGCCCAAAATGGGACTTTGAATTTAATCGGCAACACGATTAGCGGCAGCGCTGGTTCGTCCCTCAGTAATGGTACGTTGATTCAGAATAATCTCTCAGGCGGATTCTTGAATGTGGGTGGCAGTGCTAGCACAGGTAACAGTAATGGCACCGTGATTGCTAATTCTACTCTCAACAATAATGGTAATTTAGTGCTCAGTGGCGCGGCGATCGGTGGTGATGGCTTGCAGCTTAACGGTATTAATAATATCGCGGCCAATTCAGTCTCTGGTGCAACCACATCGGGGAAGGGAATCAATTTTGCTCTGGGAAGTAATACCCTGTCCGTGTCGATAATTAACGGCGTTAGCAACGGCACTGGAAGCGGCGTGCTGTTCTCCGGTGGGAACAATACGGTCACCGGTCAAATCGTTGGTATCTCCGATTCCGGTAACGGTGTGGTGTTTAATTCAACCGCTGGTATTGGCCAAAATATTATCGGCAATGTCAGCGGTTCAAGCAATAACGTATC
>Ga0075019_10001706_pt1 | contig 12510 bp, 5 predicted proteins | sample ColStrG_CSR_2013_FD_71473 | JGI IMG/M metagenome (GOLD analysis project Ga0075019, IMG submission 71473) | Freshwater sediment microbial communities in response to fracking from Pennsylvania, USA - Cold Stream Run_MetaG_CSR_2013 | ecosystem: Environmental > Aquatic > Freshwater > Creek >...
ATGTTGCTCAGCTTGTTGGTCGAGCGCAGATCGGTGAAGACGTTGGTCCCGAAGAAATTGGTCCCGGTGGTGAAGCCGGTGATGCACGCCTCGCCCGCCGCATCCACGGCGATGCCGTAGGCTTCATCCGCACTGCCGCCGCCGAATTTCACGGAGTAGCTGGTGGCGTAGCTGAGGTTGGTGGAAAAGATCTGGTTGGTCACATACACGAGGTTGGTGAAGACAATCTGGTTCTTGAACGTAATCACGTTCGTCGGGCTGAACTTGGTTACAAACACGTCCGGCGCCGAGTTGGTCCAGGTGCGGGTGTTCGCCACCTGGCCCGTGACGGGAAAATTGACGGAGTAGCTGTAGCCCGCCACATAAGCGTCCTCCCCTTGGACGGCGATGTGCAGGCCGACATCCGTGTTTTTGCCGCCGAGGTAGGTGGTATAGATGTTCGTGGCGCCATCCGCCGAGAGCTTGGTGAAGAAGGCGTCGAAAGCGGTGGAGGCGGTGATCAGCCCGTTGAGATAGGAGGTCCGTTTCGCGCCCATCGGGAAGTTGGCGGACAGCGTGTAGCCGGTGAGATAGGCGTTGCCGTCCGCGTCCACGGCGATGCCCTGCGCGCTGTCCTGGCTGGCCCCGCCGAGAAAGGTGGAGTATTCGAGATTGGTTCCGGCCAAACCGATCTTGGTTACGAAGGCGTCCTGGACTCCGCCGAATGTGCGTTGAATCACCCGCGTCGCCCCCGCGCTTTGGTTGGTGACGATCGGAAAATTAAACGACTCGGTGAAGCCCGCCACGTAAGCATAGCCGGCGGCGTCCACGGCGATGGCATTGCCCGCGTCACGTTCGAGGCCGCCGAGGTAGGTGGAGTAAACCAGGTTGGTGCCTTCCGGCCCGATCTTCGTCACAAACGCGTCCGAGCGGTAAAGCCCCTGCGGGGTGTTGTTCAGGCCATTGATCTTTTTGAAAAGGGGTTGCGCTGGTGCCACGGGAAAATTCGGCGAGTCCGTGAAGCCGGTCACGTAGGCGTTGCCCGCGGAATCCACCGCAATGCCGCGCGCTGAATCCTGGCCGATGCCGCCGAGGTAGGTGAGGTAGGCCAGGCTGAGCACGTTGGAACTGTCCGGCACAAACTTCGCCACGAAGGCATCCCCATATTGCACCGTGCCCCGCGTGCCACCGTAGCTGGTTTGAAACTGCGCCGTCTTCTTGGACACCAGAAAAGGCGTCAGGGTGTCGCCGCAGATATAGACGTTGCCATTGGCATCGGCAGCGATGTCCCATCCGTGATCCCCAAATTTTCCGGCGACATAACTGGAGAAGGCGAGAATGGTTGGATCAATCACCAGCGGCCGGGAATGATCGTATTCGCCCAGCCAAAAGCCCGCCGTGGTTTTGTCTGTGAGCCGGTAGCCGCCGGCGACTTCCTTGCGCACGCCGCCCACGGTCTGGTAGATCACCGGCTTGTGCTGGCGAACTTCCTCGCCGCCGATTTTCAAAACCAGATCGCCCGCCGCATCCAGCCGCACCTGGTCCGCCCCGCTGATGTGCAGGGAAATTTGTTTCGGATCCGCCCCGGATTGCAGTAGAAAGTCATACTCCAGCCGCGCGGACTGGTCGGCATAATAGACGACGTCCACGCCGGGATAAACCTGAGCGATCCGGACGCGGGAATAAACCGGCACGCCCGTGTGCCACTGGCTGGCATCCGCGCCGAGAAAATAATTGGCGCGGCCGGGCAGCTCATCGAGGCCGGAAGTTTCCGCGCGCGGGCTAGCACCCTGCAAGGTCAACCGCACGGTCTGGGGCTGGCTGGACTTGTCCACGACCAGAGACGCCGCCGTGGGCGTGATGAACACCGTGAAGTCACGCCCACGGGCGATGAACCCGGCTTCGTCGCCCGCCTGGCCATGGTTGGCTTCAAAGCACAGCGGCGCCTCGGCCAGTCCGCGTAGGCTGGCGGCCGGAACTGGTCTGACTCCGACCGCGAGAACATCCGTCAGGGGCAGGCTGCACACGAACGCCGCGAGAATTGGTTGCACGATTTTTTTCATCTTAGAAAGGACGGTCGAAGCCGACGCTGAACTGGAAGCGGCCTTTGCCGGTGTTGAAAGCATCGTGATTGATGGGAATGCCGTAGTCGAGCCGCAGCGGAGTGCCGGACGCGCCGCCGAGCGGAAGGTTCAGGCGCAGACCGAAACCCCAATTGTCGCTGTAATTGGAAAAGTCGTACGAGTAGGCATTCTGCATCACGTTGCCGATGTCGTAGAACACCGCGAACCGGAGCCGCTCGATGATGGGGATGCTGTATTCGAGCGAGCCGAACCAGTAGGTGTTGCCGCCGACGGGTTCGGTTGAACCGGAACTCAGCTCGCGGGGGCTGATGTCGTCAAACTGAAAGCCGCGCAGGGAATTCAAGCCGCCCAGATACCAGCGCTGATAAAACGGCACCTGGCTGGTCGAGCCGTAGGAATCGGCGACGCCGGTGCCGCCGAGGATTTCCAGCACGTGGCCGGTCGCCAAGCCTTTGAAATACCAGTGCGACTTGAGTTCCAGGCGGTAGAATTCTTTATCGCCCCCAAAGGGTCCGGCCACTTCCGCCGTGAGCGTGGTCTGCTGGCCTTTCTCCGGCAGAAAGCCCGGCCCGCGCGTGTCCCAGGTGATGGAGGCGTCAAATTTTGAAATAATCGAGTAGCCCCTTTCGTCCAGGATCGTTTGAGGCACGCGGGTGTAGCCGACGGGCGGCGGCGGGGGCAGACTGCCGGGCGGAACGGCGGCCGGAGCCACGACGGTGTCGTTCAGTTGGATGCCCACCTGTTGGATGGTGTAACCAATGCCGCCGATAAGAAAGTCGCTGCCCAGCGCGCGGCGCAGACCGAGGCGCCCGCCGGCCAGGGTCTCGGTGTAAAGACTGTTCGGGCTGAGATAGTCGAGCTCGCGGTAGTAGAGGTTGACGTTCAGGTTGAGCTTGCGTTCCAGAAACCAAGGCTCGATGAACTCGGTTTCAAAATCTTTGCGCTGGGTGCCGTACTGGATGCGCAGGCGGAACTTCTGGCCGGCGCCGGTGAACGTGGGGGCGTGGAACAAATCAAAATTGCCCTGGTAAACTTCGGCAAAACCCACGAGCGAATCCACCGAGCTGAAGCCCGCGCCGACCGTCATGTTGCCGGTGTTCTTTTCCTCGACACCCACGATCAGGTTTTTCCGGCCCGGCACATCCGTCGGCTCCGGGCGGGTGTCCACCTTGGAGAAATAATCAAGCCCCTCGATGCGCAGCTTGCTGTTGTTGACCCGCAGCATGTCGAACACGTCGCCGGGGGCGACGGACAATTCGCGGCGAATGACGCGGTCCTTGGTTTTGACGTTGCCGCGAATTTCGATTTTCTCGATGTAGGATTTCTGGCCTTCGTCAATCTTGAATTCCAGATCCATCGTGCCGCTGTCGGTGTTGGGAATCTTGTTCACGATCAGGTTGCGGGAGCCGGGCGTGACGTCGATGTAGCCTTTGGAGCCGTAAAAATCCTTGATCGCGTCGGTGTCTTTGGTCAACCCGTCGGGGGTGAACGTGTCGCCCAGATCCATCTCCAGGCCGTTCGGGCCGAGCTTGATTTTCTTCAGGGGATTGCCCGGATGCGCGGCGCGGTTGGCGGCGGCGATTTCGGCGGCGCTGAACAGTTTGTTGCCAGTGAACTTGATCGCGCCAACTTTGTACTGGCTGCCTTCAAAGACATCGATCTGGAGTACCATGGTCTTGGGCGTGGGATGCAGGAACTCGACGTCCTTGATTTCAAAATCAATGTAGCCCTTCTCGTGGTAGAATTGGGCGAGCTTTTCCTTGTCGTCGTCGAACTCGTCCTCCTTGAACACCCCGCTGCCGGTGATCCAGGAAAGCCACCAATGTCGGCGCGTCTTAAGCAGGCCGCGCAGCTTGCTTTCAGGAAAAACCCGGGCGCCCTGGAACAGCACGTCGGTGATGATGATCTTCGGACTCTCGACAATGCTGATGGTGGCCGAGCCGTGGCCGCTGTTTTCATCAATGCTCGGGATGTATTTGACCGTCGTGCCGGGATAGCCCGACTTCTGATACAGCTTCTGAATTTCCTGGCAGTCGGTGAAAAGTTTCCGCTCGTCCAGTGCCTCGCCGATTTTGGAGGTCAGTTTTTTGCGCAGTTTGGCGTCGTTGAATTTTTTGTTGCCGCTGAATTTGATCTCCAGCAAACGCGGCTTGCCTTGCACGACATAGGTCAAAATGACGCCGTCCGGGGTGACCTGGTCGGTGACTTGGATGTTATAGAACTGGCCGGTGAGATAGAGATTGCGGACGTCGTCATCCACGGCGGCGCGCACATAGGGATCGCCGACTTTGACCCGGATGTTGGAATGAATGAGGTCGTCGCTGGCCGCCGGCGGACCGACGTGCTTGATTTGAAGCTTGTAAACCTGGAGCGAAGTCTGGCCCTGTGCCAGCGGCAGGCAGCCGAGGATGACGAGCAGTCCACAGAGGCGGAAAAAATATTTCATCAGGTTCAATTGGGCACGTCGTCGTCGCTTATTTTGGCTGCGCTTTCAAATCGGGTAAAGGACTTCAAAAAGGTCAGGTTCACGTCGCCGGTCGGACCGTTGCGCTGCTTGGCGATCAACAGGTTGACTGGCACCGCATCATGCTCTTCACTGGCCGGCGCGCCGTCTTCATCATCGCCGCTGGTCGGCTTGTAAAGCAGCGCGATCAAGTCTGCGTCCTGCTCGATCGAGCCGGACTCGCGCAGATCCGACATGCGCGGCTTGCGGTTCTTGTCTTTTTCCAGCTCGCGGTTCAACTGGCTCAACACGATGACGGGAACTTTCAGTTCCTTCGCCAGCGACTTGATGCCGCTCGAAATGTCCGCAATTTCCTGCTGCCGATTCTCCGCGCGGCGCGCAGTAGAATGGAGCAATTGCAGGTAGTCAATCACGAAAAGCTTGATGCCATGCTGCTGCGCCATGCGCCGGGCCTTGGCGCGCATTTGCAAAACGGACAAGCCGGACGAGTCGTCAATAAACAGCGGCGCCGCCGCCAGCTTGCCCGCCGCGCCGGTGAGTTTCGGAAAATCCCGCTCGGCCAGGAAGCCGTCGCGGATGTTGCGCAGGTTGACCCGCGAGCGCGAACACAACATGCGCAGCACCAGCGACTCGGAAGTCATTTCCAGGCTGAACACGCCGACGGGCAGCTTCTGGTCGATCGCCACATGCTCGGCGATGTTCATGGCGAGCGAAGTTTTGCCCATCGACGGACGGGCGGCGATGACGACCATTTCGCCGGGATGCAATCCGCTGGTCATTTTGTCCAGATCGGTGAAGCCGGTGGCGATACCGGTCAACATGCCCTGGCGGTTGTGAAAATCCTCGATCTGCGTGATGGCGCTCTTGACCAGGTCCTTGATCGTCTTGGTCTCGCTTTGCACGCGCGACTCGCTGATCTTCAGAATGTCGCGCTCGACCTCGTCCATCAGCATGTCCACCTCGCCCTCGAACTCATACACGCGGCCGACGACGTCCGTGCAGGTGCGGATCATTTTCCGGAGCAGAAATTTTTCCTGAACGATGTCGAGGTAGTAAGAAAGGTTCGCCGCGCTCGGCACCGCGTCCGGCAAGGATGACAGATAAGCGATGCCGCCGACCTGATCGAGCAGTTGCTTGTTCTTCAGTCGTTGCTGGACCGTGATGATGTCGATGGCTTCGCGGGAATCGTACATTTCCGCGAGCGCGGTGAAAATCGTCTGGTGGCGCAGGTCGTAAAACACTTCGCCGTCGGCCTTGAATTTCTCGATGCACTGGCCCATGCATTCGTTCGGTGAAAGCAGCACGCAGCCGAGGACGCCCACCTCGGCCTCCGGCGAATGCGGGGGCAGGCGGTCCACGGCGGCGCGCGATTCCGCCCGGGCCGCTTTCTGGCGGCGGGTCTTTTTCAAATCGGCGGCGCTGGCGCCTTCGCTGGAGACGGAGTCAATCATGCAAATACTACACAGGAAAAAAGCGGGTGGCTCAAACGCGAACTGTTTTTTTCTGCTGACAGGATGTTCACAAAAGCCGGCCGCAAAGAAAACAAAAAAGGCCGGCATTGCTGCCGGCCTTCTGCCTCTGCTGGTTGGGTTGTTTTTTTATTCGTTCAGGGAAATCAATCCTTGGGACAGGGCGAACTTGGTCAACCCGGCCACGCTGTGGATGTTGAGCTTCTTCATGATGCGCTCGCGGTGCGTTTCCACCGTGCGCACGCCCACGCCGAGTTGGCTGGCAATTTCCTTGTTGCTCAGGCCGTCGGCGATTTGGATCAGCACTTCCCGCTCGCGCGCCGTCAGCGTGGAGAGGCTGCCGCCGCTGCTGTTGCCCCGCACGAACTGGTTCAGCGCCGTGCGCGCCACCTCGGGGCTGAAAAAGGCTTCGCCATTGTTGACCGTTTCGATGGCGCGGACGAGGTCGTCCGTCGTGCCGCCCTTCAGCACATAGCCGCTCGCGCCGGACTGCACGATGCGCAGCACATAATCGGTGTTCGTGTGCATCGAAAGAATCAGCACGCGGATGGAAGGGATTTCCTTGCGGATCGTCTCGGTGACGATCAGCCCGTTTTTCTCCGGCAGATCAATGTCCGTCAGCATGATGTCGGGCTTCAACTCGCGGGCCAGCTTCAACGCCTGCACGCCGTCGGCCGCCTCGCCCACGATCTGGATGTTGGCCTCCTGGGACAGACTGGCCATGATCCCTTTGCGCACCACCGGATGATCGTCCACGATCAGGAGGCGGATGATTTTTTTTGCTTTGGCCGGGGTGGTGGACTGAGAGCTGGGGTGTTTCATAGGAGATTTCTGAAAGTTTGCGGACAGCCCCGCTGAGGGACGGGCAAAGCTCGCCGGCAGGGAGGAGGTGGAAACGGTGGCCATGGTGTGTGCAGTTTTCATAATGTGAGACTCCAAGGTGATGCTTAGTTCCGCCCTTTCTGGGAACGAATCCGAACCGGCGCCAGTTTCGGCTGCCGGAGTGTGACCGAGAAGCCCCACGCGGCCAACCCCAAAATTCCCGCCACCGACCAGGCCGGGAAACCGGGGAGCGTCGCCGCGAGGGAAACCAGACCGAGGAGGGAGGCGCCGGCCAGCACTGCTTTCGTTTTCGTAAGTTGTTTCATAAACATCACCGTTTTATCTGAGATCATTTCACCACACGCTCCGCACTTCTACAATCAGGGCAACCCACGGCTGTCAGCCCGGCGGACGCCTTGAACCCCTCCCGGGGGTGCCCCGGGAAAAAACGCTGCCGCGAAAAAAAGCTTTGACCGACAGTACCCGTGTGTTAGAAAAAATCCTCAGCAGCCCGACTCAGGTGCTTGCCCGCGGTCTGCGGGCGTTGGCTGGTTCTGGGGCTGAAACAAGGACGGACGGTTAAACACAACAACCAAATAATAGGAGACCACCTCATGCATACTTCCCCGAAACAGTTTTTGCCGATCACCCTCTTCGCCATCCTCTCCGGTGTCAGCGTGTTATCCGCTACCCCGTTGATCTGGGACGCCGACCCCGTCACCGCCACCTTGCAGGACGGCGGCGGCGCTTGGGACACCGTGGCGAACAACTGGTGGGATGGGGCCGCGAACGTCCGCTGGAACAACGCCACACCGGACAGCGCCGTTTTCGGCTCGGCCAGCGGAGCAGCCGGCGTGGTGACCAACCTCGTCGCCATCACCGTGGCAAACATCACCTTCAACCCTGCTCTCAGCGGCAGCTACACGCTCACGAACTCCGCCGCCAATCCGCTGACTCTGGCCAACACCACGGTCACCAACAACGCGAATGCCGCCATCAATGCCGTGCTCGCTGGCACCGGCTTCACCAAGGAGGGCGGCGCGCAACTTTCGCTCCGTCCGCCCGCCAATAATATTTACTCCGGCCCGACCCTCGTGAACCACGGCATCCTGGCCTTGAACTCCAGCACCGCCAGCCGCGTCTTGATCCCCGGTGATTTGACCGTCAATTCCGGGGCGACCGTGACCAACACCGGCAGCAGCGGCCCGCTGGCCGATACCTCAACGGTGACTGTGAACAGCGGCGGTACCTTTTCCTGTGGCAGCGATGTCATCGGCACCCTTGTCCTGGCGGGCGGCAACGTCATCCAACTCACCGCCGAAACCCTCACCGCCGCCAACGTGGATGCCCGCAGCGGAGCGGTTTTGCAAAACTCGACTTCAGCCGCGAAACTGGACGGCAACCTGATCAAGTCCACCAGCGGCACAGTGACCCTCACCAGCAAAGGCTCCACCGCAGCCGGCGGCGGCCTGACCAACACCGTCGTCAATGACGGCGCCCTGATCCTCGATTACGTCCAAAACAGTTCCAAGCTCAATGACGCCGGAACTCTCACCGTGAACGGCGGCACGTTGGTTCAGATCAACGGCTCGCACTCCGAACAACTCGGCGCCCTGACCCTGGCCGGCGGCGTGATCACCAATGCTGGCGGCACGGCGAAATTCACCCTGGCCGCCGGCAATTACGACGCGCGGGCCGGCGCGGTTTACACCGTGTTCACCGGTGCGGCCGGCCTCACCAAAACAACTCCCGGCACGCTGGTGCTTGCCGCCGTACACACTTACTCGGGAACCACCCTGATCAGCGACGGCATCCTGCAATTGGGCGACGGCATCCTCAGCGGCACGGTAAATACGAGCACCATCACGAACAACGCCACGCTGGTGCTTGACCCTGGCAGCGCCGCCACATTTTCAACCACCATCGGCGGCACCGGGACACTGGTTAAAACGGGCGGCGGCACCGCGAACCTCACCCAGATCAACAGCTACCTGGGCAGCACCACGCTCAGCAACGGCGTGCTGACGATTGACAGCGACGCCACGCTCGGCGATGGCAACGGCATTTTAAATTTGTCCGGCGGCACGCTGAGTTCCACCGCGTCCCGCACCACCACTACCGCCCCGTTGACCAACCCGGTAAATGTCAATGGCGACAGTGCGATCACCACCTCCAGCACCTCCGCCACCGTGGACCTGAACCTGAGCAATGATTCCATCAGCGGCACAGCCGGCACGCTGACCTTCCGCAACGACGCCCCCTCGGGCACCGGCGTCTTTGTCCCGCGCTTTTCCGGCAGCAGCTTCAACTTCACCCGCCCCATCGTGATTGCCAACGGCAGCTTCGGCACCACCCGGCTGGACTCGTACAACACCACCGGCACGACGCAGATCTTTAGCGGCGCCATTTCCGGCACGGGCGGATATCGCCGCAACGCCAATGCCGCCGGCACCGGCGGCGCCACCGTCTTCAACGGCAACAACACCTACACCGGCCCCACCGACGTAACCCGCGGCCTCCTGCAGGTCAACGGCACGCTCGGCACGAACGTTGTCACCATCGGCCCGACCGGCACCCTCGGCGGGAACGGCACCATCAATGGCCCGGTTCTCATTCAATCCGGCGGCACGCTCGCCACCGGCACCTCCATCGGTCAACTCACCATCAGCAACACGCTCGTCTTTCAAATCACCGCCACCAACGTCTCGGAATTGAACAAGGCTCTCGGCACGAACGACCTCATCCGCGGCCTCACCTCCGTGACTTACAACGGCATCCTCGTCGTGAACAATCTGGCCGGCACCCTGGCCGCCAACGACACGTTCAAACTCTTCGACGCCGCGAGCTACTCCGGCAGTTTCGCCAGTTTCAGTCTGCCGCCCTTGGCGACCGGTCTCTCCTGGAACACCTCCGGACTCACCAACAACGGCACGCTCACCATCACCGGCACCGCCACAGCCACCCCTCAAATCGGCTCCGCCTTGCTCGACGGCCACAACCTAATTCTCACTGGCGGCGGCGGCACGGTGGGCGCCAACTATTACGTCCTGACCTCCACCAACGCAGCGCTGCCTTTGGCTGCTTGGAAATCCATCGCGACCAACCAGTTCATCGCCGGCGGCAATTTCAACTTCACCAACCTCGTGGATCCGCGCAAACCCAACTTGTTCTTCATCCTTCAGGTGCCATAGCAACGGACCGGCAATTCCTCAGCCGCAAAAGCGGAGCGCTCCGGCCCTCCGCTTTTTCTTTGGGCCGTCCCCGCCACCAGCTCCTTTTTGCTTCCGCCCGCCCGCAACTCTGTGTTTAGCTATGGTCCGAATTTTTTACGCAATGAAAGTCACCCTGAACTGGCTCAAGCAATACGTCGATTTCAACTGGTCGCCCGAAGAGACGACCGAGCGCCTCACCATGCTCGGACTCGAAGTCGAAGGCGTCCACAAGCTCGGCGGCGAGTTTGACGGCATCATCGTCGCGGAGGTCATCACCCGCGACAAACATCCCAACGCCGACAAGCTTTCGCTCTGCCGCGTGAATGACGGCGCGGGCGAACGCCAGATTGTTTGCGGCGCGCAAAATTTCAAGGCCGGCGACAAAGTGCCGCTCATCCTGCCCGGCGCCACCTTGCCACCCAAGCCCGGCGATACGGAACCGTTCACCATCAAGGTCGGCAAAATCCGCGGCGTGGAATCCCACGGCATGCTGTGCTCGCACGAGGAACTGGGCCTTGATCCGGAAAGCATCGGGCACAAAAAGGAGGACGGCCTGCTCATCCTCCGCGAGGATGCCAAGGTCGGCCAAACCTTCGCCGAATATCTCGGCCGCAGCGGCAGCGACGTCGTCTATGATTTGGAAGTCACGCCCAACCGGCCGGACTTGAACAGCCTCATCGGCATCGCGCGCGAAATCGCGGCAGTCACGGGGAACCCACTGCGGATTCCAGATTGTAGCGGCGCTGTGTCAGCGCCGACGGCGGTCATAGACCACCGCTACAACGCCAGCGATTTGGTCGCAGTGAAAATTGAGGACCCGGACCTTTGCCCCCGCTACACCGCGCGCGTCCTCAAGGGCGTAAAGGTGGGTCCAAGCCCCGACTGGTTGCGCTCAAGCTTGGAGAAGGTCGGCATCCGCAGCATCAGCAACGTGGTGGACGTGACGAACTACGTCATGCTCGAAACCGGTCAGCCATTGCACGCCTTCGATTATCATCTCATTGCGAAAAGTGCGGATGGCAAACCCACGATTGTTGTCCGCCGTGCGACGGCTGGCGAAAAATTCAAGACGCTCGACAATCAGGAACGCACGCTGACACACGAGAATTTGTTGATCGCCGACGAGCAAAAGGGAATTGCCCTCGCCGGCGTCATGGGCGGCGCGAACACGGAGATCAACGCGCATACCGTGGACGTGTTGATCGAGAGCGCTTACTTCGCGCCAGTGAACATTCGCCGGACGAGCAAGCTGCTCGGACTGCGCAGCGAATCGAGCTACCGCTTCGAGCGCGGCGCGGACGTCGGCATCTGCGACTGGGCTAGCCGGCGCGCGGCGCAATTGATTTTAGAAACGGCCGGCGGAAAACTGGCCAAAGGCGTCGAGGATGTTTATCCCCAACCCGCCGAAGCGAAAACGCTCACGCTGCATTTTTCCAAAACCAAAGATTTGCTCGGCGTTTCGATTGACCACGCGGATCAGATTTGCTTTCTGACGAAGCTGGGCATGCCCTTGGTGGAACAAACCCCCGGCGTTTGCACCTTCAAGATTCCCACCTGGCGTGTGGACCTGAAGCGCGAAGTGGATTTGATCGAGGAAGTCGGCCGGCTTTACGGCATCGAGAAAATTCCCAGCACCCCTCCGCGCGGCGCGCTTGGTGCAAACTCGTTTGATTCCGTTTACGATCAGATCGGCGAAGCGCGGCGCATCCTCACCGGCCTCGGTTTGCACGAGGCCCAGGGCCAGACGCTCATTTCAAAATCCGAAGTGCGCAGCCACCTGGAAACTGAAATTGTTGCGCTCGCCAACCCGCTGAGTTCGGACATGGACGTGCTGCGGCCCAGCCTGCTGCCGGGCTTGATTCATTCGCTGCGGCACAATGTCAGCCGGAAGAATTACGACGTGGCGCTGTTCGAAATCGGCCGCGTGTTCACCAACGTCAACGGACAGACGAAAGAGAATCGCAATGTCGCCCTCGCCCTCACCGGCCAGCGCGCCCTGCCCTTCTGGAGCGGCGCCGAGCGCGACGCAAAGTTGGACGCCTCCGATCTCAAAGGTCTCGTCGAAGATTTGCTCGAGCAGTTTGGGTTGCGCGGCGTCACGTTCGGCAGGCGCGCTGAGAGCACGCCGTTCTTCCTCGAATCCGCCGCCGTCACGCTGGGCGGAAAACTGCCGCTCGGCGAACTCGGTCAGTTGCTGCCAACGCTCGCGAAGAAATACGATTTGCGCGACGCGGTGTTTCTGGCGGAGTTCAACCTCGATGTGCTGCTCGCGAAACGCAATGCCGCCAAGTCGTTCAAGTCGCTGCCGCTATTTCCCTCCAGCCGCCGCGACGTTGCGATGATCGTGCCGGAAGCCACGACGCACGACGTCGTGTTGATGGCCGTGAAACAAACCAAACCGGCGAATCTGGAAAGCGTGGAATTGTTCGACGTCTTCCGCGGCAAGCACGTGCCGGCGGGACAAAAGAGTCTGGCGTATG
>Ga0075019_10001707_pt1 | contig 12504 bp, 11 predicted proteins | sample ColStrG_CSR_2013_FD_71473 | JGI IMG/M metagenome (GOLD analysis project Ga0075019, IMG submission 71473) | Freshwater sediment microbial communities in response to fracking from Pennsylvania, USA - Cold Stream Run_MetaG_CSR_2013 | ecosystem: Environmental > Aquatic > Freshwater > Creek >...
GTCGTGTGCACATCGGCCGCCTCGAAGTTGTAAACCGAAAACTGCAACTCGTCCGCCAGCCGTACATCCCCATACTTCACTTCGACCCCGGTCCCCGGATCGCGCGCCCACACGATGTCGTAAATCGAATCCACATCCTGCAGAAACGCCCCGATCCGCTCCAGCCCGTAAGTCAGCTCCGCAGAAATCGGAAACAGGTCTACGCCGCCACACTGCTGGAAGTAGGTGAACTGCGTGATCTCGAGCCCATCGAGCATCACCTGCCAGCCCACGCCCCAGGCGCTCAGCGTCGGAGCCTCCCAGTTATCCTCTTCGAACTTGATGTCATGCTGGCGCAGGTCAATGCCAATCGCGCCCAGCGACTCCAGATACAACTGCTGCACATTTTCCGGCGGAGGCTTCAGGATCACCTGCAGCTGCATGTGCTTGAACAGCCGGTTCGGATTCTCCCCGTAACGCCCGTCCGCAGGACGACGCGAAGGCTGCACATACGCGACTTTGTAAGGCTGCGGCCCAAGCACGCGCAAAAAAGTCTCCGGCGCCATCGTGCCCGCGCCGACCTCAACGTCATAAGGCTGCTGCAACACGCACCCACGCTGCGCCCAAAAAGTCTGCAATCGAAGGATAAGCTCCTGAAAGGTAAGCGGATTGGCCTTGGCTGGATTCACTGGGTTTGCCGATTGGAAGATAAACAGAGATTGTAATGGATATTGCCTTGAGCCGTCAGCAGGCACTGCGGCGGCAGTTAGCGGTGGCAGTTAGAGGTCCGCACGAATCTCGACCCGGAGGAACCGTAGCCGGGTCAGAGGGGTGGCTCGGCTGCTCGGCAGTATACTGTGGCGTTCCTAGGTGGCCGGTATGGAGATGATCTTCTGCCCAAACTGTAACAAGCTAAATGGGTACAAGAGGGCGCTCGGGTTCGGGACGTTCTTTGCTGTCCTGCTGACAGCCGGAATTTGGCTGGTCGCAGTCCCCTTCTATCCGAAACGCTGCATCAGCTGTGGGCTGGCCAAATCCGATTCCGTCCCTTGGTGCCACACTTGGCGGCTCCTAGCTGCCATCGGTGGCGCGCTCGTCGTTTTCGCGCTTCTTCTAGTAGGCACTCGGGGCGGTCGACAAATCGCACCGCAAGTGAGAAGCGCGCCCGGCAATTCGGAAGCACAGCCAGCAGCAGCGGTCGCGCCGACCTTGACGGCCAGCGAGGCGGCAGATCCTTCAGTGCCACATGATGTGGAGGTTTCCGAGCCAAACGTCACGATGACGGAAAGCGCGGAACACATCTGCGGGTTTGACTTCAAGAACAGCCACGTATCTCAGGGCGAGGACAAAAGCGCCGTATTGACGAATGGGAGGTACGAGAAGCGCGAAGACCTAAGCAGTGAGTCCGTGGACCTGGAGAATAGGTACTGCTTTCACGCTGTCGACGGCATCGAGCGCGCCTTGATAGTAACGAAGTGGACTGGCTGCGGAGCCCATTGCCAACAGACGGGAGTTGCGCAGGTATTCGAGCTTCGAAACAATCATCCCTTTATCACGCAGGAAATCGTCTTCGATTTAAATGCGCAGGGAGCCGCGGCCACCTTCGATGAAGACTCTCTGAAGTTGACCATTGCGGGCCGATATTATGACCCCGGAGATGGGCAGTGCTGTCCGAAAAACTTGGAAGTTGTCGGCTACCGCTGGCAAGGACACAAATTTGTGCAGAGCAGCTATGAGCGCAGGCCGATCTCCGCAGTAGCTGCGGGGCAACGGCCTTACGAGTCGGGCGAGGATGTGGCTCTGGAACAGTTCAGCGCCCCATTCGACATTGCCAAGTCCGAGTGCCTTTCATTGGTTCGTTTTCACTTCCCAAAACTCGACTTTTGGCCGGATCCGGCATTGGAGGAGAATTCCCGACGCCAATATCAAGAGAACGGAAAGCGCGTTGTTGTATTCGTTGGTTTCGGCGCGGGGATGCCAGGCAACGGGTCAGGCGATGCCGTTTGCTCGGTACAAGGCTCCACGATAGGACTTCAGCACGTCCAGCTAGGGATACTGAGCTACAACTTTGATAGTGACGGAAACCTAGTTCGAAACGGTGGGAGGGCTTCGAACTGAAATACTCAGGTTGCCGGTCCATCCGGCGTTCAGTTTCTTAGATGGTGAGTTTCTCAAGCATTCCCGAGGTCACCAGCTTCTTCTCGATATGCCCCTGCAAACTTGAATCAGAAACTTCCCCTGCGACCGCGGCCGGATGGCCCGTTTCTCGCGCGCACTCTGCGCGAGAGGTGGGGAAGATGCGGCGCAGCCCTCCTCAGCGGTAGGCCTCGCGGCGATGGCGGACGGCCGTAACCTCGATTGTATTTTCCTCTTTGTTATCGAAGAATACGCGATAGTCGCCACATCGGAGCCGGAACCCCGTCCGGGGTGGCTTGAGTTTCTTTACATCTCCACTGCGGTTGGCCAAGTAGCGCTCGATACATTGAAGAATCTGCATTGCCGTTTCGCGATCAATAGAGCGCACATCGGAGCGTCCAACCGTTCCCCAAGAAACGCCGATTCGGACAGCCTCGGCAGTCATTTGCTCAAGCCAAACTCGCGGAGAATCTCTTCGTGCGGAATTCCTTCACCCCGAGCCAGCGACGCGCGCGACCGCTCAATCGCAGCCGCCGTCTCATCTGTGATCTCTTCGTCCTCGACGGGAGCCGAGGCTAGGGAACGAGACAGCGGTTCCACCATTACTTCAAGCAAGCCCCGAACCGCCGCCAGCTTTTCATCCGGCAACATATCGAGCAACGCATGGGCCTGCTGACGCTCCTGAGTTTGATCGTTGTGCATAGTTTCACGGATGCGGCGGACGTTACGCCTATGGCGCTGAGCTATTATACCTCCGCGCCTAAAACCCGCCCTTCTCCAGCATCCCTGCCGTGACCAGCTTCTTCTCAATATGCCGCTGCAGAATCTGAATGAGAAACTTCCGCAGATCCGCACCCAGCGACCGCGGCCACTCCATGCCGGCAAAGCTATCCACCGGCGCACGAAACATGTGCGCCGCCAGCGTTCGCGACTCGCTGGAAATTTCCAACGACGCCAGCCGCTTGTCGTCCGCACACATCAGCCCGTCGGCCAGCGCGTGGAAATAAGCCCGGCTGCCATTCAACCCGCGCCCGCACACGATGCACTCGCCTAGTTCCGGCAGAAATCCCACCAGCCGCGTCAGCCACAATTCGAAGTAGGTGACCGGCATCCAGATCTCGGGCCCGGTTAGAACGTGCAGCACGGAGAGCGTCAGGCGAAAGATGGCGTCGTTGGCTTCGCGGTCGGGCAGCAATTCGTCGAGCAATTCGGCGATGTGCGCCAGCGCCACCGCACGCGCGTAGCTCACCTCAAACGCCAGCGGAGATTCCAGCACCTCGCAGGCATCCAGGCGGACCAACTCCTGCCGCTCCTTCACTTCGTACAGCGCCCGCACGCAGGTCAGCGGCTCCAGCGCCCCGCCGAATCGTCGCTTCGATTTCTTGGCCGACCGCGCCACGCCGTGAATCTTCCCTTCCGACCGTGTGAACAGCGTGACCAGAAGATCGGCCTCGCGCATCGGATAGGTGCGCAGCACGATCGCTTCTGATTCTCGCAGGGCCATGGTTGTTCCCGGTTGAAGGGTTGATTCTAGTGGATGCGGCCGATCCCCTGTCGGTGGAATCGAACGCACGGCTCTTCTTTCGCCTCCGCGCGTTTCGCTATACTTTCAGATCATGAACCGCTTCGTCTCAGTCCTACTTGTGATTTGCATTGTCGCTTCGCTTGGGTCTGCGGAAGACACTTCCTTCCGGCGCGTCCGAGTGCCCAATCTAAAGGGGAAGCTAATCAAGGCGGTGCTGACGTTCAGCGACAATGACAAGGCTGTGGAGGTGCGTCCCGCTAAGGGCGATGCCCTGACCGTTCCCTACCCCCAGATTGAAAAGGCATCCTACGAGTTCACCGAAAGCCTCTCCGGGAGGACCCACTGGCTGGAAATTCATTATCGCGATCAGGATGCCCGCAAGGTCGTGGTCCTGCTCATGGACAAGCACGACTACATAGGCATTTTGGATGCCCTGAAAGCTCACACCGGAATCGATGTGGAAGTTCTCGGCAATACCGAAAAGGTTCGCAGGAGAGATCTGCGCTGACGATAGTGCACGCGCGCCCCTTGGCGCGCGTTTAGCCCAGAGCAAGAAACCACGCGCTTAAAGCTTCCTAGCGCCCGTAGTATTTCGCGTTGAGCTCGGTAAAGGCGTTCCACTTTTCCGGCAGGTCATCGAGGGCGAAGATGGCCGAAACCGGGCACACCGGCACGCACGCGCCGCAATCGATGCATTCCACCGGGTCGATATACAGCAATTCCGCAGTCGCGTACGCGGGCTCGTCTTTCTTGGGATGAATGCAGTCCACCGGACACGCATCCACACATGCCGTGTCCTTGGTTCCGATGCAGGGCTCAGCGATCACATAGGCCATAAGGGTTTCAGTCTCCTGAGAGGTCTTGACTCATTTTACTACCGCGGCTGTCAAGCAATCGCACATTCTAGCAAGAATGCCGCCCGCCGGTACAGCGGTTGCCAGGTGATACCGCGGCAGGCACGAATTGCGCGGCGCCATCCCGAAGCCCCGCGTCTTTTCCCGCGGGGCGAGGAATCTCTCGTCGGAGTGCACTGCCCTGAACCACATGGCCCGCCACCCGCCGATCGTTTATTCTGAATCAGATGATCCGCACCCTCCGCCCACTCAATCCGCATTCCATCCGCCTCGTCATCTTCGATCTCGATGGCACCCTGATCGATTCGCGCCTTGACCTTGTCCATTCCGTAAACGCCGCCCTCCGCCACATCGAACGTCCTGAACTGCCGGCCGACGTCATCGCCAGCTACGTCGGCGACGGGGCTCCCATCCTGATCCAACGCGCCCTCGGATCCGAGGCCGATGATCAGGCGCTCATCCGCAAGGGCCTGGAATTCTTCCTCTCCTACTACCGCGAGCACAAGCTCGATCACACCACGGTCTATCCGGGCATCACGGACTCGCTAAGAGCCATTCAGCAATCCACCAACGGCCAGCCGCGAAAAATGGCCGTGCTCTCCAACAAGCCGGTGCTCCCGTCGCGCGCCATTGTCGACGCCCTCGGCCTCGGACCATTTTTCTTTCAGGTGTACGGTGGCAACAGCTTCGAAACCAAAAAGCCCGAGCCCGACGGCGTCCGCCAACTGCTTGCCGAAGCCGCAGTTACCCCCGAACAAGCCGTCATCGTCGGAGATTCCCACGTGGACGTGCGCACCGGGCGCAACGCCGGCCTGTCCACGGTCGGCGTCACCTACGGATTCGCGCCCCACACCCTGGAGCAGGAGCCGCCGGACGTGCTGGTCGACGCACCTGCGGAACTGCGCGCCGTCCTGCAGGAACAACAAAGCTAACCACCGCGCCCGCCTCCCTGCGCTACACTTTTGCACAACGATGCCCAAGGCCAATCCGCTCGCCAGCTTCACTCCCAAAGAACTGCGCAAGCTGCGCAGCCTGAAAAATCCCCACGGCATTCAGAAGCTGCTCGACGACATGCCCTATCACCTCGAAGACACGGCATGGTCGCCACGCACGGTGCTGGCGAAAAATTCGTCGCACTGCCTGGAGGGCGCCATCTTCGCCGCCGCCGCCCTGCGCGCCAACGGTTATCCTCCCCTGTTACTCGATCTCGAGGCCGAGCGCGACACCGACCATGTCATCGCCGTGTACCGCGAAGACGGCTGCTGGGGCGCCGTCGCCAAGTCCAACTACTCGGGATGCCGCTGGCGTGAGCCTGTGTATCGCTCACTGCGCGAGCTGGCACTCAGCTATTTCGATACCTACTTCAACCTTCTCGGAGAGCGCAGCCTGCGCCGCTATTCCCGGCCCATCCATCTCCAGCGCTTCGACGCCCAGAACTGGATGACCACCGACAAAGAAGTTTGGTTCATCGTCGAACACCTGTTCGAGATTCGCCATTATTCCCTTCTAACCAAAGCGCAGGAAAAACGCGTGCATCGCGTCGATCGCCGCCTTTTCCAAGCCGGATGTGTGGGAAGAGCGGTGAAGTCCGCCGATTCCCGACAGTAAAGTTCCGCCACTCGATTGCCGATGAAAAACAAGGTAACTTCTTTATCGGACGGCGCCCTTCCACCGGAGCGCTCAGGAGATTTTCTGGAAGTTCAAAATCAATCCGGGACCGACCAGACCCGTTACGTCCGCAACAAACGTCAGCACTCGCGCTACCAGTTGGAAGTCCCCATCCAGATTTATCCCCGCAATTGCGGTGTCGTTCATGGCTACACCGTGGACCTGAGCGAATCCGGCGTGGCCGCCATGCTCCGCGACGAGGTGCCGCTGGGAGAAGTCGTGCGCCTCGAATTTGCCTTGCCGCTGGGTCCGGTTGAACTACTTGCGCTGGTCCGCCAGCGCAACGCCTTCCGCTACGGATTTCAGTTCGTCGAGTCCGCCTCCGCCCAGGATGTCATCGGACAAACCTGCCGCCAGCTGGCCGTCGAGCAAACCGCCCGCCTTTCCACACCTCTCGAATAAATCGTTCGCGCGCGACTATCTGTGGGAACCTGGGTTTCTCCATGCACGTAAGATATTCGTATGAAGCTCTGCCCCATCGCCCTCCTCTTTTTCGCGGTCTCTGTCCTGGCAGCCGCCCAGCAGAAGCCGCCTTCTTCGCCTCCCTCCCCGGCCGCGGACACTTTGGGCTCAGCCGTTAAGTTCGATCTCACTCCCGATAGCAATGGCAAGCTTTCGCAGGAGCAGATGCAAGCGCTCTTCCGCGTGGTCGCCGACAAGGATATCGAGAATGACAAGCGGCAGCGCGACTATACCTTTCTCGAGCATGACGTGGAAAATCATCTCAACGGAAAAGGCGAGATCAAGTCCACCGAGGCTAAGACCTACGAGGTCCTTGAGATCTACGGCGAGCAGGTCCAGCGCCTGACCGAGAAAGACGGTAAGCCTCTCGACGGGAAAGAAGCGGCGAAAGAAGAAGAAAAAATCCAGAAGATCATCGACAAACGCAAGAACGAATCGGAAGAAGACCGCAAGAAGCGCGAGCAGAAGGAAGAAAAAGATCGCGAAGAAGGGCGTGCTTTTGTGCGCGATGCGGCCGACGCCTACAACTTCACCTTGGTGGGAACCGAGATGGTCGGCGGACGCGAGGCCTGGGTTATCGACGGCGAGCCGCGCCCGGGCTTCGTTCCCCACGCCAAAAACGCAAAATATCTGTCCAAGTTTCACGGCCGGGTCTGGATCGACAAGTCCGATCTGCAACTCTCCAAGCTCAACATCGAGTTTCTCGACACCATTTCCTGGGGACTGTTTCTGGCGCGCCTCCACAAAGGCTCCCGCTTCATGCTGGAGCAGACCCGCGTCAATGACGAAGTCTGGCTTCCACTGCACGTCACCTACAAGCTCGATGCCCGCCTCGGCCTTATCAAAGGCATCGACATCGAAGGCGACCAGACCTTCCGCGACTACAAGAAATTCACCACCTCGTCGAGGATCGTGAGCGTGGGCGAGGTGCGAGAGCAGAAGTAACTCCGACCGTAGACCACTAAGAGTGGGGTGCCCCATTAGGAGTGGGGAGTCCCATTAAGAGTGGGGTGCCCCATGTCTCGCCTCTTTTGCGAGACATGGGAAACTTGGATGCCCATTTTTCAACCCGTCGATATCGGACCGTGGCGATCGAGACCCTGAAGCTGGGTTCGTGCTTAGTTTAGACAGCGCCCTTCCCAGGTCTCGAGCCCTTCCCAGGTCTCGCAAAACCGGCGAGACCTGGGGCACCCACCTTCATCTTTTGGTATCAAGTTGGTCTGCGGTTCTATAATGCGTGGCCGGACCGCATTCGACACTGCGGTTCAATCGATTCTCTTCCAAGAGGCCGCCGGATGCCCATTACGCGTCGTGATCTGCTTCACTCTGCCCTGGTCCTGTCGGGTTCGACTCTACTGTCAGGAACGGCCGCGCGCGCTCACGCTCTGCTCGCAAACTATCCGGCGGAAGATATGCCTGCCGTCGGTCCTCGCGAGCGCCTGCTGTTGGACTTTGGCTGGAAGTTCTTTCAAGGACACGCCAGCGATCCGCTGCGCGATCTGGGCTTCGGCAAGGGTCAGGGAGATTTCGCCAAAAGCGGCGAATTTGAGTTCGCCACCGCGAAATTCGATGACTCCAAATGGCGCGCCCTCGATCTGCCCCACGACTGGGCCGTCGAACTGCCCTTTGTCCGCGATGAAGAGCAGCAATCTCACGGCTACAAACCACTGGGCCGGCGCTATCCTGAAACCAGCATCGGCTGGTATCGCCGGACTTTCGATATCCCGAAGGAAGATTCCACACGCCGCATCACCATTGAATTCGACGGCGCATTCCGCAGCGCGCTCGTCTTCCTCAACGGATATTTCATCGGCCGCAACGACAACGGCTACGCGCCCTTCCGCTTCGATGTCACAGACTTTCTAAACTATAGCGGGAAGAATTTTCTGGTCGTCCGCATGGACGCCAGCTTCGGCGACGGCTGGTTCTACGAAGGCGCGGGAATTTATCGCCACGTGTGGCTGACCAAGACGGACGCGCTGCATCTTGCCCACTGGGAGAGTTATGTTCGGCCTGCGGCGAACGGTACCGCGGCCACGTTGGGTCTCGGAACAATCGTTCAGAATCAGGGCTCTCAACCTGAGAACTGCCGCGTACGCTGGCAGATCATCGACCAAGCTGGCAAGGTCGTCGCCACAGCCGAATCTAAGCCACAGCCAGTTGCGCCGGATAGCGCGGCATCGTTCACCGCGAATGCGAACCTGCCCAATCCCGCGCTCTGGTCGCCAGAGACGCCCAACCTCTACTCGGCCGTCATCACCGCTGAGTCCGGCGGAAAAACGCGCGACGCCGAGCGCATGACCTTCGGCATTCGCGACCTCAAGTGGGACGCCGATAAAGGCTTCTTCCTCAACGGCAAGTCCGTCAAGATCAAAGGCACCTGCAACCACCAAGACCACGCCGGAGTAGGCGCGGCCCTGCCCGACCGCCTGCAGGCCTACCGCATCGCGGTCCTAAAAGAAATGGGATCGAACGCCGTGCGCACCTCCCACAACATGCCCACGCCGGAGTTGGTCGAAGCCTGTGACCGCCTCGGCATGATGATGATGTGCGAGACCCGCCTGATGAGCTCTAACCCCGAAGGCATGGCCCAGTTGGAAACGATGGTCAAGCGCTATCGCAACTCACCGTCGATCATTCTCTGGTCGATGGGCAATGAAGAGTGGGTCCTGCAGAGCAATCCACAAGGCGAACGCGTGCTCGACGAAATGGTGATGCGCACCCATGAACTCGATCCGACGCGCCTTTGCACTGCCGCCGTGAACGGAAGTTATGATTCCCACTTCTCCGACCCCTTAGACGTCATGGGCTTCAACTACAACCTCGACGCGCCCGACGCCTGGCACAAGGCCCATCCGAAAAAACCCTGCGTCGGATCGGAAACAGCCAGCACCGTTGCCACACGCGGCATTTACTCGACTGACAAGCTGCGCAACTGGGTGAGCGCCTATGACCTGAACTACCCGCCATGGGCGGAAACCGCCGAACAGTGGTGGAAGTTCTACGCCGCCCGCGAATGGCTGGCTGGAGGCTTCGCCTGGACCGGCTTCGATTACCGTGGCGAGCCGACGCCCTACGGCTGGCCTTCGATCAACTCGCAGTTCGGCATCGTCGACATGTGCGGCTTTCCCAAAGACGACTTTTATTACTACAAAGCGTGGTGGGGCACGGAGCCCGTCCTGCATCTGTTTCCCCACTGGAATTGGGACCAGCGCGAAGGCGAGCCGATCCCCGTCTGGGTGCATTCCAATCTCGACTCGGTCGAGGTATTCCTGAACGGCAAGAGCCAGGGCTCCCAGAAGGTGCAGCCCTTGACACACCTCGAATGGAAGGTCAGGTACGAGCCCGGCGTGCTCGAAGCGCGCGGCACGAAAGACGGCAAAGTTGTGCTCGTCGAAAAGCGCGAGACCACCGGAGCGCCCGTATCGCTTCGCGTGACGCCGGACCGCACTGAAATCAACGCCGACGGCGAGGACGTTGCTCTCCTGCGCATCGAGGCGCTCGACAAACAAGGTCGCGCCATCCCAACGGCGGACAACCTGATCAGCTTCAAAGTGACCGGCGAAGGCAAGCTGATCGGCGTAGGCAACGGCGATCCCAACTGCCAGGAGTCCGACAAGGCGCCCAAGCGCAGCCTGTTTAACGGTCTGGCGCAAGTCATCGTGCAGGCCAGTCGCATCCCGGGAACCATCACGGTCGAGGCCTACACAGAAGACTGGCCACCGCCAAAACTGCCCACCGCTCAAGTGACGATCACCGCGAAGAAAGTAAACTTGCGGCCCGCAGTGACGTAACGAACGCCCGTCCTCAGCGTTTATAATAAGAAGATTCCTTACCGGCGAAATCGCATTCTGTAGACGCCGACACCAAGAACCAGCCGAGCCATGCTCGGCCAGACAGCCGTGGGCGCTGTCTCCAAATATTCAGTTGAACTTAAGCTGATAGCTGACGGCTGAAAGCTGTTTCCATGGACTTCAAACTCGTCTCCACCTACAAACCGCAGGGCGACCAAGCCTCCGCCATTCAAGCGCTCACCCGCGGCCTCTTCGACCGCGAGCAACACCAGGTTCTTCTTGGAGTCACCGGCTCGGGCAAGACCTTCACCATGGCCAAGGTGATCGAGGCGATGAACCGTCCGACGCTGGTCATGGCGCACAATAAAACGCTGGCCGCCCAGCTCTATCACGAATTTAAGAACTTCTTCCCGCATAACGCGGTCGAATATTTCGTATCGTATTACGACTACTACCAGCCCGAGGCCTACGTTCCCGCCGCCGACCTCTACATCGAAAAAGAAGCGACCATCAATGACGAACTCGACAAGCTGCGCCTCTCCGCCACGCGTTCGCTGTTCGAACGCCGCGACGCGCTTATCGTCGCTTCGGTGAGTTGCATCTACGGCCTCGGTTCGCCCGAAGCGTATTACGGCATGATGCTGTTCCTCGAGCGCGGCCAGAAGATCAAGCGCGAAGACATAACGCGCAAGCTGGTCGATATTCTCTACGAGCGCACCAACGGAGAGTTCCGCCGTGGCACTTTCCGCGTGCGTGGCGACGTCATCGAGGTCTTCCCTACCTACGACGACATGGCCTACCGCATCGAGCTCTGGGGAGATCAGGTCGAATCCCTCGCTCAGATCGATCCGCTTTTCGGCACGGTCAAGCAGAAATACGTGCGCCTGCCGATTTATCCCAAGACGCACTACGTCATGAAAGAAGAGACGCGCCAGACGGCGGTGGATTCGGTCAAGAAAGAACTGGCATGGTGGGAGCCGGAACTCGAAAAACAAGGGCGAGTCGTCGAAGCGCAGCGAATTCACCAGCGCACCATGTTCGATCTCGAAATGATCAAGGCCATGGGCTATTGCCACGGCATCGAGAACTACTCCCGCCACTTCACCGGACGCCTGCCCGGCGAGCCTCCGCCCACGCTGCTCGATTATTTTCCCCGCGACTTCCTGATGTTCATTGACGAGTCGCATCAGACGTGCCCGCAGTTGCGCGGCATGTATGCAGGAGACCGCTCGCGCAAGGAAGTGCTGGTCGAGTACGGCTTTCGCATGCCCTCAGCGCTCGATAATCGCCCGCTCACGTTCGAGGAATTCGAGCACCGCACCAACCAACTCGTCTACGTCTCGGCAACGCCGGGGCCGTATGAACTGACCAAGTCGGCGGGAGTCGTTGTTGAGCAGATCATCCGCCCCACCGGCCTGATCGATCCGGAAGTTGAAATTCGCCCGGTGAAGGGCCAGATCGACGATCTGCTGCACGAAATCCGCGCTCGCGTTGAAAAAGGAGAGCGCGTCCTGGTCACGACGCTGACTAAGCGCATGTCCGAAGACCTCGCCGAGTACTACGCCGAAGTCGGCGTGAAGTGCCGCTACATGCACTCGGAAATCGAAACCCTGGAGCGGGTAAAGATCCTGCGCGATTTGCGCAAAGGCGAGTTCGATGTATTGATCGGCATCAATCTACTGCGCGAAGGCCTCGACCTGCCCGAAGTCTCCCTGGTCGCGATTCTCGACGCCGACAAGGAAGGCTTCCTGCGCTCTGCTGGATCGCTCATCCAGACCATAGGCCGCTGCGCCCGCCACTTGAACGGCCGGGCGGTTCTCTATGCGGATCGCATGACCGATTCCATGAAGCGGGCCATCGACGAAACCCTGCGCCGCCGCGCCATCCAGACCGCCTACAACGAAGAAAACGGCATCACGCCAGAATCGATCGTCCGCCCCCTCGATATGACGTTAGTAGCAATGGTAGCCGCCGACTACGCCGACCTGACCGGAGGCGAAGCCGAAGGCATGCCAGAATTCAAGACGCAGGAAGAAGTCGACACCTACATCGGCAAGCTGGAAAGCGACATGCGCGAAGCGGCGAA
>Ga0075019_10001708_pt1 | contig 12500 bp, 11 predicted proteins | sample ColStrG_CSR_2013_FD_71473 | JGI IMG/M metagenome (GOLD analysis project Ga0075019, IMG submission 71473) | Freshwater sediment microbial communities in response to fracking from Pennsylvania, USA - Cold Stream Run_MetaG_CSR_2013 | ecosystem: Environmental > Aquatic > Freshwater > Creek >...
TACCACGAGGACGTGGTGGAGGGCGAGACGCGCACGGTGCTGCGTCTGGACTGGCGCCTGGCGCCCTATCAAGTGGCGGTGCTGCCGCTCTCGAAGAAGCCCGAGCTCGAGGGCGTCTCCAAGCAAGTGCTCTCGATCCTGCAGCCGCACTTCGCCTGCGACTACGACGTGACCCAGTCGATCGGCCGGCGCTACCGGCGCCAGGACGAAGTGGGCACGCCGTTTTGCATCACCGTCGACTTCGATTCGCTCGAGGATCATGCCGTGACGGTGCGTGACCGCGACAGCACGCAACAGGTGCGCGTCCCAATCGCGCAGTTGCTCGCCAACCTGCGCGAACGGACCGACCAGATATAGCCATCCTTCACGGGCCTTCACTTTCTTTTCGATCCGTCAGTTCGATAGTGATGTTGCAAGGTCGTCAATGCCCTGCGGCGGCGACAAATCACTTCGATGCCAAGAAAATCGACGAGAAGTGATTTCCGTGGGCTGCCAAGGATTGGGTGCGTTCAGTTAGCGCGACCTAAACCGCCCAGGTAATTCCCCGTCACGATTGTCTCGAACTTATATATGTTCCTTCGCACGCCCCAATGACCTTCAAATGTCATGACAGAAAGACATAATGTTCAGATTATGGCTCTTCCTTCCCCTCGAATTCTTGATCCTCGTTCAGTCCCCTCACTCCGGTGGGGAATTCTCGGCGCGGGATGGATTGCCGATGTTTTCGCCTCGACGGTGCTGGCTAATTCACACCAAAGGATCTCCGCAGTTGCCTCATTGACGCCCGGCAAGGCCGAAGCGTTCGCTCTTCGCCATGGCGTGACAGATTTCGAATCGACGTACTCCCAGCTCGTGCACCGTGACGACATCGATGCGGTCTACGTCGCGAATCAGCCGAACGACCATCAAGTGACCGCGCTCATGGCGATAGAGGCGGGTAAACACGTATTGATCGAGAAGCCGCTGACTCATAGTGTCATTGAGGCTCACGAAATTTTTTCGAGCGCGCGACAGGCCGGCCTGTTGTCGATGGAGGCTATGTGGACTCGCTATCTCCCTCAGACGGATGTGGCGCGTCAACTCGTCGAAGCTGGTGCCATCGGGACGCCAAAGTTGATCATCTCGGACTTTTGTCAGGACAACACGGCGATGGAGCGAATGTGGCGCAAGGGGCATGGGAGCCCGATGTGGGATATGGGAATCTATCCGATTGCCCTGTGTCAGATGTTCCTTGGTTCGCCTATTTCCATTAATGCTCAAGGTCTTCTTCGTGAGGATGGGATGGACCTCGAGTCGACGACCTACCTGACGTACCCAGACGGCGCGCGAGCAACTTTTACCGTGTCAGGGATAGTCGACGTCCCCCACCATGCGTTAATCGCGGGAGATGAGGGGGTCCTTGAGTTCGGCCAGCCGTTCGTATTACCCACCTCAGTCGGTATGGCCGGAAAAGGCTTCGATGCTCCCATGCAAGTGTGGAAGGACGAATCATCCATCAGGGGACATGCGGGACTGGTCTACCAAGTGCTCGCCTTCGCTGACTACGTGTCCCGCGATCTCGTCGAGTCACCTCTCCAGCGCCACGACGATACTCTCGCATGCTTGGGGACCGCGGCGGAGATCCTGCGTCGTATCGGCGCTGACGCTCCCTAGCGAGGCGAGACTATTTGAGCAAGGATGGCGGGCGATCGGATGATGGTGACAAGTTGGGGCGTGACCTCGGGTTGTGTCGAGGTGCCGTATGCGAACTCACTCGAGCTGACCCTCGAAGCTCGGAAGAGCGAGGTCGTCTAATTGTAAAGACATTTGCTTGACAATTTAGTAAGGACTATGTATTGTAATTATCAAACAGACGCAAAATGGGATTTTACGTGATGAGCACACCGAACCGAGTGAGGGCGCCGCGCCGGGATCGAGAAATTCTTCGCGCGCGTAGGGACTGACGGGTTGAAAATGGAAGCGTTTGACGTATTGGCAATGGGCCGGATCGGTGTCGACATCTACCCACTGCAAGTCGGGGTCGGGTTGGAAGACGTGACTTCCTTCGGGAAGTTCTTGGGCGGTAGCGCCACCAACGTGACCGTGGCCGTGGCCCGCCTAGGACACCGCTCGGCGATCATCTCGCGAACTGGCGATGATGCCTTTGGTCGTTTCGTTCACCGGGCCTTGCACGATCTGGGAGTGTCAGACGTTTTCGTGACCAACGTCGCGAACTTGCCGACCCCCGTCACCTTCTGCGAAATCTTCCCCCCGGACAACTTTCCGCTCTACTTCTATCGGACGCCGACGGCACCCGACCTTCACATCTCGAGCGATGAGTTGGATTTGAGCGCCGTGGTCGACGCCAGGATCTATTGGTCGACCGTGACTGGGCTCTGTCAAGAGCCCTCACGCAGCGCGCATTTCGCCGCGTGGCTGGCGCGTGATCGGCGGCCCTTGACCATCCTCGATTTGGACTATCGGCCGATGTTCTGGAGCTCGCGTGAAGAGGCACGCCTGGTGGTCGATAAAGCGTTGGACCACGTCACGATCGCGGTGGGGAACCTTGACGAGACGCTCACGGCCGTGGGGGAGGACGATCCTCACCGCGCGGGGAGGGCGTTGCTCGATCGAGGAATCGAACTCGCCGTGATCAAACAAGGCCCCAAGGGAGTTCTCGCGATGACGAGAGAAGAGACAGTCGAGGTTGCTCCTCTGCCCATTGACGTGTTGAACGGACTCGGTGCGGGAGACAGTTTTGGTGGCGCCATGTGTCACGGGCTCCTTCTCGGCTGGCCGCTCGAGAGAGTCATCTCATTCGCGAACGCCGCCGGTGCGATCGTCGCCACTCGCCTTGAATGCTCCACCGCCATGCCCACTATCGAAGAAGTTGAGACTTTTATGACGAGAGGATTATCGTGACCACGAACAGTCTGAGTGACGTGCGCGAGATTCGCGCCCGACGTCCCGAAGCGATCAGGGAGGCCGCTGGCGCCCGATTGCGAGGTCCGCGAGTGGCCGCAGATGGTCGATTGATGCTCGTGGCGGCCGACCATCCCGCTAGAGGTGCATTGGGCGTGCGCGATCAAAAGCTCGCCATGGCCAATCGTGGGGAGTTATTGGCTCGGCTCGTTGAAGCGCTCTCCCGTCCTGGAGTGGATGGGGTATTGGGTAGCGCCGACATCCTTGAGGATCTGCTCCTGCTGGGAGCCCTCGAAGGCAAGGCTGTTTTCGCGTCAATGAATCGTGGAGGATTGCTCGGCTCGTCCTTCGAGATGGACGACCGATTCACGGCGTACACTCCCGACGTCATTAAATCGATGAACTTTGATGGTGGCAAGATGCTGACCCGAATCGATCTCAACGATGGTGGCACGGTGAATACGCTGGAGGCGTGCGGCACGGCTGTCACGGAGCTCGCACAGCGGGAATTGGTCGCGATGGTGGAACCCTTCATGTCCAGTCGAATCGACGGGCGGATCAAGAATGATCTCACTGCAGATGCAGTGATGCTTTCGATGGCGATTTCGAGTGGCTTGGGTGCATCGAGTGCGTATACCTGGCTAAAGATTCCGGTGGTCGAGGATATGGAAAGAGTCATGGAGGCGACCACCCTACCGACCCTTCTGCTCGGCGGTGATCCGACGGTGGCCCCTGACGAGACGTACGCGAAGTGGGCAACTGCGGTAGCTCAACCCGGCGTGTTGGGTCTCGTCGTGGGAAGAGCTTTGCTCTTCCCACCCGATCAGGACGTCACTTCGGCCGTGGATACCGCCGTGCAACTGGTCCATGGGACTCTTCAAGGAAGATAGAAACGTGAAAGCCCGTAGTCGCCAACTGCACTATCGCGCGGGTAGCGCCGCCGCCGACCCGTGGTTCCTCGACATGACCACGTCGCGTGCGGAGTGGTCATGGACATCGATGAGGGCGATCCAGTTGGGGGCGGGCCAGGCAGTTACGTTCGATACCGGTGACGAAGAGATGGTCATCCTCTCGCTCAGCGGCTCGGTGTTGGCCGAGAGTGATGACGACGTCGCCTTGGTCCAAGGGCGCAAGGACGTGTTTTCAGGGGTGAGCGATTTCGTCTATCTCCCTCGCGACCGCCGCGTGAGGATATCCAGTGAACAGGGCGGTCGATTTGCTTTGCCGGGGGCTCGTGCGACATCGAAACGACCCTTCGCGTATCAGCCGAAGTCGGCTATCCAAGTGGAATATCGAGGAGCTGGTTCGAGCTCGCGTCGGGTGGTCAACTTCTGCACGACCGAGACTTTCGATGCAGAGCGACTCATCGCGTGCGAGGTGGTCACGCCCGGGGGCAATTGGTCCTCGTATCCACCACATAAACACGACGAGAACCGTGAGAACGAATCCGAGCTCGAGGAGATCTATTATTTCGAGTTCAACGAGAAGGACCACCAACAGGCCATGGGCTACCAACGCGTCTACGGAGCTGCTGAGCGGCCGATCGATGTCTTGGCCGAGGTACGTAGCGGCGACGTCGTGTTGATACCTCATGGTTGGCATGGTCCAACGATGGCGGTACCCGGATACGATCTCTACTTCCTCAATTCAATGGCTGGCCCAGGCCCAAGAGCTTGGAAGATATGTGACGATCCGGCGCATTCCTGGGTTCGGTCGACTTGGGACGATCTCGACTTTGATCCGCGGGCACTGGCCCCTGAGTGAACCACGAGGATGCGAGCATGAAGACAGTCCGACTCACCGTCGCACAGGCGACGATCCAGTTCCTCGCCGCCCAGTATTCGGAGCGTGACGGTGTGGAGCACAAACTCTTCGAAGGGTGCTTCGGGATCTTCGGGCACGGCAATATCGCTGGTTTGGGTCAGGCGCTCTGGGAGCAGGAGATCAACGCTCCTGACTCACTGACGTACTACCAGGGGCGAAATGAGCAGGCCATGGTCCACATGGCGAGCGCCTTCACCCGAATGCGTAATCGCCTCAGCATGTTGGCTGTGACCGCCTCAGTGGGTCCCGGTGCCACCAACATGATCACTGGCGCGGCGCTGGCCACGATCAACCGACTGCCCGTCTTGTTGCTGCCGAGTGACACCTTCGCCACCCGCGTCGCTGATCCCGTTCTGCAGCAGTTAGAACATCCAGTCGAGCGAGACGCTAGCGTCAACGATTCCTTCCGACCGGTCTCGCGGTTCTTTGATCGCGTGATGCGCCCTGAGCAACTTATGTCCGCGATGCTCGGGGCGATCCGTGTCCTCACCGACCCCGCCGAGACGGGTGCGGTGACCGTGGCCCTGCCGGAGGACGTGCAGGCTGAAGCGCATGACTGGCCCGAAGAGTTCTTCGTCAAGCGCGTCTGGCACGTCACGCGGCCGGTACCTGACGCCGGTTCTCTCGAACGAGCGATTGCATTGCTGCGAGTCGCCAAGAAACCTTTGATCGTCGCGGGTGGCGGTGTGATCTACTCAGAAGCCACCGAAACCCTACGTCGTTTCGCCGAGGTGACCGGCATCCCGGTGGCGGAGACCCAAGCGGGCAAGGGTTCCTTGAACTACGATCACCCCCAGTCGGTCGGATCCATCGGCTCCACGGGATCGACCGCTGCAAACGCTCTTGCCCGAGAGGCCGACGTGGTCATTGGCATTGGCACGCGCTATAGCGATTTCACCACGGCCTCACGAACGGTCTTTCAGAATCCCGACGTCCATTTCATCAATATCAACGTTGGTGGCTTCGACGCGGCTAAGCACGCGGGCTCGATGGTGGTGGGTGATGCCCGTATTGTCCTGGAACTTCTGCTCGAACGGATGAGCAACTGGTCGGTCGCCCCTTCGTATCGAGAGCACGCGACGGCCCTGGCCCGACAATGGGACTCGATCGTCGAAACTGCCTATCACCTCGGACAGAGTCCCCTCCCGGCTCAATCTGAAATCATCGGTGCGGTCAATGACCTGTCGGGTCCGCGCGACGTGGTTGTCTGTGCGGCTGGTTCCATGCCGGGCGACCTACACAAGCTCTGGCGAACTCGTGATCCGAAGGGCTATCACGTGGAATACGGCTATTCCTGCATGGGATATGAGGTGGCCGGTGGCATTGGAGCGGCCATGGCCGAACCAGATCGAGATGTGTACATCATGGTCGGAGACGGTTCCTACTTGATGATGGCCCAAGAGCTCGTGACCGCTGTGCAGGAGCAGATTAAGGTCACCGTGGTCCTCGTTCAGAACCACGGGTTCGCTTCTATCGGCGCGTTGTCCGATGAGGTCGGTTCTCCTCGTTTTGGGACATGGTACCGATACCGTGATCCCTCAACGGGTCGTCTCAACGGCGCAGTGCTTCCCGTGGACTTGGCGACGAACGCCGAGAGCCTGGGCGTGACCGTCTTGCGGGCAGAGTCGCTGACGCATTTTCGTGAATTGTTGGTCCAGGCCAGGTCAGTGAGTGGTCCGGTGATGGTACACGTGCAAGCAGATCCAATGGTACCCGCCCCGAGTTCGGAATCGTGGTGGGACGTCTCGGTCGCCCAAGTTTCCACCCAGCCGGCTACCGGCGAAGCTTACGAGCGCTACTTGACCCACAAGGCCAACCAGCGACCCCTGATCTAGAACTCACTACTGAGAGGAAAGAGAAATGAAGACCATCGGACATTGGATCAACGGCGAGCACGTCTCGTCGACGACCGCCAGGACCTCACCCGTCTTCAATCCGGCCACCGGCGTCGAGCAGGCGCAGTTGCAACTAGCGACGCCCGAGCAGGTCAATGACGTCGTCGCCGCTGCGAAGCTCGCGTTCGTCTCTTGGGGGATCTCGTCGCTGAGCCAGCGCGCGAAGATTCTCTTCGCCTTCCGCGAGATCATGAATCGTCGCGTCAACGACCTCGCGTTGGCCATCACCGATGAGCATGGCAAAGTGCTCTCGGACGCCGCGGGCGAGGTCCAGCGTGGACTCGAAGTGGTCGAATACGCCTGCGGTTTGCCCACCCTATTGAAGGGAGAGTACTCCGACCAAGTCTCGGGCGGTGTGGACCTTTTCTCGTATCGCCAGCCGCTTGGTGTGGTCGCCGGCATCACCCCCTTCAACTTCCCCGCGATGGTGCCCATGTGGATGTTCCCGATAGCTATTGCGACGGGCAACACGTTCATCCTCAAGCCCTCGGAGCGCGACCCGAGCGCGTCGCTCTTGATGGCCGAGATGTGGAAGGAAGCGGGACTACCTGACGGTGTCTTCAACGTGATCCAAGGCGACGCTGACGTCGTCAATGCCCTCCTGGATCATCCTGATGTCAAGGCGATCTCGTTCGTCGGCTCGACACCGATCGCTCGCTATATTCATGGGCGAGCGACCGCGAATGGCAAGCGAGTCCAGGCATTGGGGGGCGCCAAGAATCATTCGATTATTCTTCCCGACGCCGATATTGACTTCACGGCGAAGCACCTCGTTGCCGCGGCCTTCGGTTCTGCGGGCGAACGGTGCATGGCCATCTCCGCGGCCGTGACGGTAGGTGCAGTTGCCGATCCACTCATGGCTCGAGTGGCTGAATTAGCACGTGAGGTGAAGGTGGGCTCGGGTCGCGACGCTTCATGCGAGATGGGGCCAGTGATCACAGCGGATTCCAAGAAGCGCATCGAGTCACTCATCACTTCTAGCGAGACGCAGGGCGCACGGCTCACGCTCGATGGGCGGGGTTACAAGGTGACCGGCTTCGAGGACGGATTCTTCGTGGGACCAACGTTGATCGATGGCGTCACCACCGAGATGGACGTCTATCAGCAGGAGATTTTCGGACCGGTGTTGTCAACTGTTCGCATGGAAACGGTTGACGAGGCGATCGCCCTGATCAATGCCAACCCGTACGGCAACGGCACGGCGATCTTCACGTCGAGTGGTGACGCCGCTCGTCGATTCCATCGTGAGGTCCACGTCGGCATGATCGGTATCAACGTTCCGATACCCGTTCCCATGGCCTACTACTCCTTTGGAGGGTGGAAGGACTCCTTGTTTGGTGACTACCACATTCACGGACCCGAAGGCGTCCGTTTCTACACACGAGGCAAGGTCGTCACGTCACGTTGGCCTGAGGTGGCCGAAGCCTCCGGTGCCTCATTCTCATTCCCCACCGCGAAGTAACCAATCCACCCACCTTCGGCCGAATGGAGAGACCTTGAAACTGGCCATCGATCCCTACATGTTCCGCACCACACCGCTCCTTGAACTACCAGGATTGGTCGCCGATCTCGGCTACCAATTCATCGAGATGTCGCCTCGGCAGGACTTCATCCCTTTCTTCCTGCACCCGCGCATCGATACCGCCGTGATCCACGCCTTTAAGGGGGCCTTGAAGGCGGCCGACGTCGAAGTCTCATCAGTGCTGCCGCTCTTTCGGTGGTCGGGACCGGATAATGATGAGCGCGAGGCTGCGGTGCGGTACTGGAAGCGGGCTATCCAGATCACTGCCGAGTTGGGTTGCACCGTGATGAACTCTGAATTCAACGGACGTCCGGAACAATCCAGTTTGAGCGAGGCTATGTTCTGGCGTTCCTTGGAGGAGCTATTGCCTGTCTTCGAACACGAAGGAGTGCACTTGCGTTTGGAGCCACACCCCGACGATTTCATCGAGGATGGCAAACTCGCGGTCGACCTGATTCGTGGCATCAATTCGCCACTGGTCTCCTTCTTATATTGCGCGCCGCACACCTTTCACCAGGGTGGAGACATCAAGGGCATTATGGAATACGCAGGCGACCTGTTGACACACCTGCACGTCGCCGACTCGTTTGATTTTCGCGCATCGTCAGGGTTGCGTTACATCATCAATCCACCGGGATCGACCGCTCGCATCCACCAACACTTGGACATTGGTCAGGGAGAAGTCGACTGGGATGAGTTCTTCTCGACCTTGGGCGCTATGAATTTCGATGGCATCATGACGGTGTGCGTCTTCGCGTGGGAAGACCGGGCCCGTGAGTCGAGCATCTTCATGCGTGAGGAGATCGAACGCCGCACCAAGTCGTGGGGGTAATCCCAAGTGGTGAGGCGACAGACTCGTCGGATACCATCGGCATTTCCGATCAAGGAGGACTTCAATGGTGGACGACGGGTCGCGTCACGACATCAACTTCCATACCCGAAAGTGGATACGTCCTGAGGATCTGAATGCTCACGGGACGCTTTTCGGAGGCAGTCTTCTTCGTTGGATTGACGAAGAAGCGACCATTTATGCGATTGTCCAGTTGGGCAACAACCACGTTGTTACCAAATACATGTCGGAGATCAATTTCGTCTCTTCCGCCCGACAGGGTGACGTCATTGAGATGGGACTGCGTGCCACGCAATTCGGTCGCACTTCGATCACGATGCGCGCTGAGGTCCGCAACATGATCACTCGCAAGACGATACTGAGTGTTGAGCGCGTCGTTTTCGTAGGACTTGATGGGAACGGCGTCCCGCTCGCCCACGGTTACCACGACATCACGTATGACCGCGATCGACTGTCCGACCCTGCAATCGCATCGCCAAGTGAGGTCGATCGTCACGATCCAACGGTCGGGCGATGAACCCGCCATGGACGATTCTGGGTGGCCTGCTCACTGGCTCGGGTCTGGCGGTGTTTCCCTGGGGTGCTCACTCCAATGCGCGCCTAATCGTGGCGTTGACCTTGTGGGTAGCGAGCCTCGCCTCGATGGCGTGTGCTCGCAAGCGTTTCCTCGAAGGGCACCGTAAGTGGCCATGGCATCTTCCTCCCGAGGTGGTGATGTCGGATATGGAGAAGCTGCGAAATATCACCGGAGGCGAACGAAGGCACCCGCGACGGTCCGATTGATCCGGTCACGCCGACGCGGTGGCGTCGCGTAGGGATTGGACTGTTCTTGTGCCTACCGCCGACGGGGACCCTGTTCTTCTTGCGCAATAGTCATTAGGCCCGATTCGATGGGTTCGTCAATTAGTCCCCTCGGGCTGACGCGCGTTTGTGCGCCGAGACGAGAAGGATTCTTGTAACTGTTCAACGAGGATTGATACGGCGAAGGATTGGTGGTGAAAACCGGGGCCACAGTGGGGGCTGTGACCCCGGTTTTCAATGCGACGACCATGCCTCGGGCTGGGGGAGAGAGGCATGGTTCAGCCGATCTTTTACTCGATCGTGACGGCGGCTCCGCCTGACAGCGCAGATTTCACGACGGCGTCGAGGAGGGTCAAGTTGCGCCATCCATGAGCAAGGTCGGGGACGCGGGGCAATCCGTCCATCCCCGCGATCTGCTCGAGGAAGGCGCGGATCTCGAAGACGAAAAGGTCATTTTGACCCACACCGACGCTAGGGAAATCCATTGCCAACCCCCGAGTGATGTAGGGATGAGCAGGACCGACGAGGACTTGGCGATAACCGTTGGTGGCGCCATGAGGTTGGTTGTCGGAGAAACCGAATTCGCTGGCTCGCGCTAGGTCGTACGTGGCAGCCCCCTGGGACGCGAACACCTCGAAGCCCAGCGAGTTGGGAAGATTGTGTGACACTCGCGAAGCGGAGAACGTACCTACGGCACCGGTCGCAAATGTTGCAGTGAAGGTTGCCACATCGTCGTTCTCGACTTGCTCGTAGCGGTCGCTCACGGCGGTGGCCGCGTGGCCCACCGCCACGCCCAGTGGAACCGGACGTTGGGCCACGACGGTGGCCAAGGTACCACCACGAATCTCCACGATGGGTCCGAAGAGAAATTCGCCAGCGTCAATGAGGTGGCTGCCGATGTCGGCGAGGGCACCGGAACCGGGAGCGCCTTTGTAGCGCCAAGAGATCGGCCCCTTCGGGTCACAGCCGTAGTCGCACCAATAGTGACCGTTGAAGAAGTAGGGAATGCCGAGACGCCCTTCGTCCAGTTCACGCTTGATCGCGTTGATTGCGGGATTGGTACGGAACGTGAAGCCGGTCGCTGCGACGAGATCGGGGTGTTTCGCGGCGGTCGCGACCATCGACGCAGCGTCGCTGGAAGAAGGTGCGAGAGGCTTTTCGCACAAGACGTGCTTGCCGGCGTTGAGGAGAGCCTCGACGACCTCACGGTGCATCGAATTTGGAAGCACCACGCTCACGGCGTCGATGTCGTCCGAGTCGACGATGGCGCGCCAGTCCGTTTCTGCACGTTCGTAGCCGAAGCGAGCGGCGGCGTCGCTGGCGAACTCCTCATTCGCGTCACCCACGGCGACGAGTCGAATCTCGGGAAGGCCGGGGCGAAAGGTCGTGCTCGCAGCACGGTAGCCGGCGAGGTGCGCTCGTCCAGCCATACCGGCACCGATAACGGCCACCCCGATGGACTTTGTCATGTCTGCATCTCCCTTGATGGTTGCGCGTCACTCCGACAGCGACGCCACCTCTTCATCATGCATTATAGAACAATAGGTTGTCAAGACAATAGAATTACTATTAAGTTGATGGTGGCGGTGTCATCTCCGGTCCTGAGGGTGTGAGACTCTTCGAGTTCGAAGCGACCCGTCTTAGCGACGGCGGATGCCGTTGCCGAATCAGTCCGTGAGCAGTGAACCGTGGTGCGAACAAAGGAGAAGAGCTTGAGCATTCGTGTGGGCGTCATTGGCACCGGTGGTATTGGTAGCGACCACATTCGCCGATTGCGGGGAGTGCTTTCTGGCGTCACGGTGGTCGCGGTGAGCGACCCCGATTCTCAGCGTGCCACCGCTTCGATTGAAGGACTCGAGGGCGCCAGCGTGGTGGGTGACGGTTTTGAACTGATCCACCGGAGTGAGGTGGACGCCGTGGTCATCGCGTCACCAGGATTCACCCACGCCGAGTTCGTGACCACGTGTCTCGCGCTGGGCAAACCAGTCTTTTGCGAGAAGCCCCTCGCTATCACCGCCGATGACGCGTGGAAGGTGGTGCAGGCGGAAGTCGCCGTCGGACGTCGACTCGTCCAAGTCGGTTTCATGCGTCGCTACGACGCGTCGTACCAGGCGCTCAAGGCGACTCTGGCGAGTGGCGTCATCGGTGAATCACTGATCATTCACGCCGCACACCGGAATCCTGAGGTTCCCGACACCTGGACGACTGAACTTACGATTAAGGATTCCTCCGTCCACGACGCCGACATTATGCGATACCTCACCGGCGAGGAGATCGTTGCATCGACGGTGGTGCGGCCACGAGCGTCACGACGTATCGGTGGCGTTCAGGACCCATTGATCATCATGTTCGAGACGACGAACGGCATCATCATCGACGTCGAATTGTCGGTGAATATCACGTACGGCTACGACATTCGAGCTGAGGTTATCGGCGAGACGGGCACCGCAGCGCTCGGCGATGGCGGACTGGTCACTCTCAAGAGTCGCACCATGCGATCGACGGACATTGCTTCTGATTGGCGCCAACGTTTCAACTTGGCCTACGACCGAGAACTACAGGAATGGATCGATGCGACTCGAAGCGGTGTTGCGACTGGTCCTTCATCGTGGGACGGTTTTGTCGCGACCACCGTGGCCGAGGCCTCGATGCGCTCTTACATTGAAGGTGGGCGAGCGACTGTTACGTTGCCCGCTAAGCCAGCGAT
>Ga0075019_10001709_pt1 | contig 12497 bp, 18 predicted proteins | sample ColStrG_CSR_2013_FD_71473 | JGI IMG/M metagenome (GOLD analysis project Ga0075019, IMG submission 71473) | Freshwater sediment microbial communities in response to fracking from Pennsylvania, USA - Cold Stream Run_MetaG_CSR_2013 | ecosystem: Environmental > Aquatic > Freshwater > Creek >...
GCGGGCTGTGACCGTCGGCGAACAGCTCGAATATCCGTCGCACCACGGCCGCCTGCGTCTGGTCAATCTCAATTTCTGCCGATTCAGATTTGGCTGCGGGAATATAGCCATAGGCCCGGCCGCCGGCAGACTTGCCGGCCCTCGCCAGACCTTCGAGCCCCCGCCGCGTACGCCGGCCGATTTCCTTCCGGTAGGCGGACGCCATCGCACCGCCGACGGCACCCATGATTTCGGCGGACTCGTGCCGCGTATCTAGGTCGTGTGTGACAACGGCGATACCCAAATCGGACAGCTCGGCAAGTCGCGGACTCTGTTCCGCCAAATTTCGCCACAGGCGCGAGCCATCCTCCGCGACGATGACGTCGAACTCGCCGCGCCGTGCCGCCGCCAGCATTTGCTGATAGCCGGGGCGCTTTGTCGTTCCGCCGCTGATCGCCATGTCGTCAAATCTGGCCGTAACATCAAAGCCGTGACGCTCGGCAAGGCGTTCGCACACCCGGTGCTGGTCAGCAATGCTCTGCTCGCGCTGTAGATCAGTGCTGAATCGGGCATATAGAGCGGCTCGCAGTTTCACTTACGTCTCCCGGTTTTAATCTTAGTTTTTTGCGCCGCGCGCCATTCCTTGACGCGCTGTCTCCCCTTTTCGCGGCGTCCGAGGGCTGCGCATTCCTGAGAGCAGTATTCCCGGCGCGGCCCCGTACGAATCTCGTTATCCATGAAAAACTTTCCGCACTGATCGACTTGGCAGCGTCTTAGCTGGCGGTCGTGCGGCGGCCTGGTCAAAAGCAAGAGCACGTATGCTCTGGCTGTCTCGCGATCGGGTATCACCCGTAAGTCCGGCTCGGCGCCCGAGAATCTATGAATCGAAATTACCTTATTGCGGAGCGCCTTAATCCAAGTGTTACCGTAGTTGGCATACGCAGTTTCTGGAGAGGCAAGAATGTCTGAGAGGCAGGATATTAATTCCTGTCGATCACTCTCAAAGAGCATGTAAGTCACCGGTATGGATCGGTAGCGTTCGTCGCGGATGACCTTGCGCCTCTTGCCGCCAGCGTTCATCTGCGCTTCTACGTGCTTCACCATAGCCACGAGCCCAGGCGCATTTTTGTCGTCAAATCCGGGCTTGTTCACCAACGTCAGCAGACCGTCAATGTAGGCAGAGTCGTCCAAGGCAATAGGGCCTCCGTCGGACAGGAACTCCAACGCGCCCGCGTGTTCGCGCGCCCGATCCGCGATGTGTCCAATGACGCGGAACGCATCGTCGACCTCACTGGAAATCGCCTGCTCAGACATTGTCGGCAGTTTCGTAAGTGTCCATTTTTCCAGCGCGACGCGGAGCGCCTGCTCGACCGCCGCGCTCGGCGGCTCATGTTCGGGATTCTTCGGCTGTTTCGTAATAATCATTAGCTCGCTCTGCGCTGCTTTGCGCGTACGCATATTACTGAGCAATGATGATATCACGCAATAGGCGTGATACGAATTCGGAGCGCGACGATGACAAAAGCTGAAATGGGAATCTCAGGTGCGGCCCGACGGGTTCCCTGCTGCGAGGGGACGTTACGAAGCCTCGAACGTCGTGGAATAGTGAAGCCATCCCGAGATGACACTGGTCGCAGGCGCTTCACGCCAGCGGATATCGAGGCCGCGCGACGAGCCCTGAATCGCATTCCAGCCCCCTGATGGCTGATCTCGCTCACCTCGATGGACTTATCGACCTGATCGTCGAGGCCCTGGTGCGCGAGATCGAGACAGAGGAACGCGAAAGCACGCAGATACATGGACTTAACTTTGAACGAGGCCAACGTATGACGCCGCAGACCCCTGAAACTTGCGAGCACTCCACATGACTCGCCTGCCCAAAAAACTTTGCATTAACTGTCGAGCAGCGCCGGCTGCTGGCCGGGCTCGGAGATTCTGCGCCAGCTGTCGGCACCCGGCGGTCCGGCGCATTCGCCAGCGGCCGGCGAGGGCGCGGCTATGAATGCTGGCACGGAATCAAAGGAGGCCGCCCGCGATGCGCGCCCGTAACATCAAACCGTCCCTATTCAAGAACGAACTCTTGGGAGCTGCCAATCCGGTCTACACGCTCACTTTCATCGGGTTATGGTGCGCGGCGGACAGGGAAGGCCGCCTTGAAGATAGGCCGCTCCGGATACACGCGGAAATAAACCCGTACCGGCCTAGGGCTAGCACTGAACAGGCCCTGGACTGGTTAGAGGCGAATCTGTTCCTTGTCCGGTACGAACACGGGGGCCAGCGGTTTATCCAAATCGCGAACTTTACGAGGCATCAGCACCCGCACCACAGGGAATCTGACAGCGAGATACCAGCCCCGCAGATTCATGGGGTTGCACAAGACCCGGTAAAGGTAGGTGCTGGCCCCGGGCTGGCACCTGGCAAGGCAAGTGCTAGCCCCAGTGCAGCCCGTCTGATTCCTGATTCCGGATTCCTGATTCCTGACTCCGGATACCTGATTCCTGATCCCGGACCACCGGAGTCGCGCGCACACGTTCCCTGCGAAACGAAACCGGCCAGCGAGACGGAGATTTTCGAGCGCATCGAGGCGATCAAGGCGAAATACCCACCGGGCGCCGGTCGCGTTAACTGGATCGAGGCCGAGCGAACCATTCGCCGGATCATCGACGACGGCCTCTCGACCTGGCCCGCCATGCTGGCTGGCGTGGAGCGATACGCCGCGCACGTCAAGGCGACCGGGCGCCAGATCCTGAACCCTGCGAATTTCTTTGGCGCTGAAGATCGGCCGTATAGCCAGCAATGGCCAATCCCCGCACGGAGAGGCCCGCAGACCGGCGATCCGGAGGCGACCGCGGCCTTTGCTCGTCTGGTCGCTGCGGACGGCGCAAATCGCACGCCGCGCGATCAGACGGCTATCGACGCCATCGGCGGTTGGTCAGCGTGGAAGGCGCGAACACCGATGACGCAGGCAAAAATCCGCGCCGACTTCCTCCGGGCATGGACCGAGGCGGCGTCTTGAACGTGCGGGCGCTTCCGAAACGTCAGATTGCGGCCGATTCGGGTAGTTCTGACGGTGCGGCGCCGGTCTGCGACAGCATCGGACCGCTTGAGCAGTGCAAGACCTGCGGCTGCCCCAGCTGGTATGTCGCCCCGGGCATGGCCGCCTGGCTGTGCGCGAACTGCATCGACCGTCCCGAGCCGTTCGCCGGACGCTCCCTCGTAGTCTGTGGCGGCCAATGGGTGAAGCGGTGACGCCGTGCACCGGCGTCGAGGCAATCGCCGCTTATATCGCGCCTCAAGCGGCCACAGAGGGGCCAAATGTTTTTCAAGGGACTGTGTTTCCAGGGATATTGCGGGTCGCTATGCGCGCTCGCTTTTTGGATACACAAGCCATTTTGGAAGGTGAAAAGTGAAAAGTTACAGATGGACTCTGACTCAGTACGCCGAAGCTCGGGGACGTTCGGTAGGTTGGGTGAGTGAGCAAATCGACCTCGGTATGCCTGCGATCGGCAAGGGACAGGGAGCGCGTTATACGATCAACCCCGCGGAAGCGATTCAATGGGAGGTCGACCGGGCGGCGAAGAAGGCCGAGGCCGAGCCGGAGTCGCAATATCAGCGCCTACAAATGGCGCAGGCCGAAAAGCTCGAACTGGAGAATGTGCGGCGCCGCAAAGAACTGGTTTCGGCGGCATACGTACGGACCATGTATGACGGCTTGGCTGCCGTGCTGTGCGACGGCCTGGACCGTATGACCGAGCGACTGGCGCTGGACCTCAATCCCGTAGATCCGGGTGTAGTCCGCGCCCGAATCCTCGTAGAAGCTGACGCAATTCGCGTAGGCGTCGCCAACTATGCTGAAAACTTGGACGAAATACCGTCACCAGCTGTCGTGTCCGTAGATGTGCCCGCGCAACGGAGTACCCCGGTAGGGAAACGCCGAGTTCGGAAGCATCGCCGATGATCGCCGCGCCCCTCTCGTTGGACGAACTGGGCCGGCAAATGCTGATCGCCGCTGCCTATGCACGGACCTATGAGGCGCGGCGGCATCAACGTGTCCGATCGGGGTTTTTGGAAGGGTTTCGGCGTGATTTGCGCGCAGTGGCAACGCCTGAGAATGTCAACGTTCTCATCGATAGCGGCATCCTGTCGTGTATGCGTGGGGTCGCTAAAACCCTGTGGACGGACGCGTCCTGCGACATGGTCGACGGTCTGATCGAAGAAATCAAAGCCTATACGATAACTGCTGATGGCGACGACGTTCCGGAGAGTGACGCCTCAGAGCTGCTGCGCGAACTGGTCGGAAGGGCGGAGGCGGCGGGCGTTGATCCCGCCTTTCTCGGAACGGCCAGCGATGGCATCGCCGAGCAGCTGCTCGAGCTGGAGGCGCGCCGCCGACTATCGAATCCACGGCGGAAGGCGAGAACCGACGACTTGTCGCTGAAAGTTGCCGCCGAGGATGCTCGACTACGTGCGGCCGGCACGGAAAGCCGAATAGCGGTTCTGCGCACGCGCTTCGGTATGAGCCGGCCCACTGTTTATCGGCATCTCGCTCGCGCGGCCGAACTGTCTCACGAGAGCGATCGTCCCGAGACACTTCCTCGATAACATCGAAACTGACCCTTAACATTTACGCACTCAAGGAATTTAATCAATGAACCCTCTGGATTTATCGCTCGCGCGCAAGCGAACTGACGCGATCGAGCGCGCCCTCGACGCCGACCGATTGCTCCGCGCGGCCGAGCCTATTTCTAACATTACTCAGAACGGCGGCGCAGCGCCGGAAAGTCAGCTGGATATGCCGCCGAGTGACGCCAAGCGATACAGCATCGGCGCAATCATCCGCGCACTGTTCGAGGGCAAGGGCACCTGGGCAAGCTATCGCGGCGTCGAGAAAGAAGCGCACGATGTACTCGCAGCACGGTATGGAAATCCGGCGTCGTCGGGCCGTGTTTACATTCCGCGCGATATTTCGCACCGGGATAGTTCGCACCGGGCCTTGACCGTCGCGTCAGGCAATACCTTAGTCGATACCGAAAATCTGGGATTTATTCCCTTGCTTCGCAATCGTGCGTTGGCGTATCGACTTGGCGCAAAACCGGTGATTGACCTCCGTGGCAACATGAATCGCCCAACTCAAAGCGGGGCCGCGATGGCCTACTGGCTGAACGCGGAATCTCAACAGGTCTCGGAAGTCGAGCAGACCCTCGGCGCTGTCGCCTTGTCGCCGCATACCGTCGGTGCCTACACCGAAATCAGCCATCTTTTGCTGAAGCAGTCGGACCCGGCAATTGAGGGTCTCGTAACGAATGACCTCGCTAATGTCGGCGCGGTAGCGGTTGACATGGGTTTCTTTAATGGCAACGGCCGCGGCGGGCAGGTGCTTGGGGCGGCCAATTTGGTCGCGGCCACATCTGTCGGCGGCGCCAGTTTCGCCCGGTCGACGCAGAATGCAATGCAGAAAGCCCTGTTGGACGCGAATGCGAACATGATGTCGCCGGCTTTTGTCGCGTCGCCCGCAGTCGCTCAGCTGCTGTCGAATCGCCAGCGGTTCACCGGAAGTAATAGCGCGATTTGGGAAGGGCCCCTCAGGGACGGCGCCGTTGCCGGCATCCGGGCCGCGGCGAGTAATAACATCCCCGCCAATACCTTGATGCTGATCGACTTTAGCGAGGCGATCATCGCCGAATGGGGTGCCCTCGAAATTGAGGTCAACCCGTTCGTGAACTTTCTGGCCGGCATCATCGGCGTGCGGATGCTCTGGACAATTGACGTTGCGTTCCAGCATCCGGCGACCGTCGCCATCGCCACTAGCGTCAGCTGATCGGAGGAATCCTATGAGTAACCGATACGGACTGCCTAGCCCTTGGATGGCCGGCGTAACGGCGGAGTATCAGCGCAGCGCCGAAATCTTTGCCGAGCAGCAGCTGCGGGCGGAACTTGGGCGGCCGGTCAAGCCGGTTCCCGATCCGCTGGTGCGCTGCCGCGTGCTGGTCGCGTTCCGAATTCGGGAGCACGGTCGTGATGCACGCGTCGCGGAGGTTGGCGAAACCGTACTGCTGCCTGGCACCGATGCCCGCGCAATGGCAGCGATCGGCCGAGCGGAAAGCGTGACCTGAGACGATTTCTAAAATCCAGCGCCATACATTGGCGGTGCTGGTCGCGGTTCTTGCTGGGCCGATTGCCGCGTCGACCAAAAAAACCAGCCGTCTGTGACGGTCCTATACCCTCGTAGCTCCGGGTCGGGCACAGATTGTCAGGCCACATGACGGTCATCGCCGGAGAACTGACCACGTGGAAGTTTTCCGGGGAACCCCTCGACTCGCCCTCAACGGGCGGCGCACGGGGCCTTATTTTCACCACAGAGGAAAAGCGATGACCGAAAGAACCGAACCCTGCAGATGTCTGCGGGATATGTTGGGATTTGACGGGGCCGGCTCCCGCGCTCGATGCCTGCGTCATAACCTATTCGGCGAGAAACAAGACGACGGCCGCATCGTGGCGTCTCGCGTCCCGTTCCCACGATTGTGGGCCGGCGACATGGTGCTGCGCCATGACATTCCGAGGCGTGATGAGTTTTCCATTGATCGCACGCGATCGGCGTGCCGCGCGGCGTCAAAATGATTCGCACATTCATGGACTTGTTATTGCGCACGGCCGTGGTTATGGTGCTGGTCGTCGCTTCCCTAGTCTTTCCGGTAACAGTGGTCGCCGTGCGTCGGTGGAATTAGCGGGTCCCTAGACGCGCGGCGTCTGCGTGTCGCTGCGCCGCGCCTATCGAGGCTGCATGGCGCGAAAAAGGCATGTCCAAATGTCCATTTGCGCCCCCGGCTGCCGCGCGGCCGACTAAGTGAATCCGGCGACCTTCGCGGCGATGAAGGCCAGCACTACGGCGAACAGCAGCACCCACAGCAGCCGATGAGGCCGCCTGGCTGAATCTGGGGCGCTCTGGGCGGTGCTGTGTTGACCGGCCGTCGTCCTGATGCCGGTCCCCGGCAGGCCTACCGTCGTGCGCGTTCCGGCGGTGCCTCCGAGCGTGACATGCGCGCCCTTGACGCCGACCGACGTTGAAATGCCCGACTCGCTCAAATTCAACCTGACACCGGGCAGGATGCGTATGCTGTGAGGTAATCTAAATTCCACGACCGGAATCCTAAACGCAAAGCGGAGGCCGAACCGCGCCTTATTTCATTGCTGCCTGGATCAGCGCCGCCTTGGTCCAATAACTCCCCGTACGGCGTGCCCAGCCAGCGCAGCGCCCGACAGCGACCGAATACCCTTTCTGTAACAAATGCCGTCGATAATCCCAGATTGGGAATCGTTACCGGGAGGAATACACATGTGCACAACTCTTCGTGACGCCGTCGCGGCTCTGCTCTCCATCGCAATCGGGTGTGGTGTCTCGGTTGGATTCGCTGCTAACCCTGATTCGAACTACTATGTAACCTATGTTCTTGGAGGGCACGGACAATGGGCCTACATGTATCCGTGCGGATCGTCGACAGTGTCCCACGGCTGCTATGGTGTCAGAATTCTCGGGCCGTTCGGCCACATTGGGGCGATGCTCGAGGGTCGTCCCCATTCAGACGACGACGAAGGCGCGCCTGGGAGCGGCACCGTCACGCGGGAGATATACGTAGTCGACGTTGCTAGCGGTAGTACCGCGAACGGTGTATCGCTGTTCGTTTACAAGCGCACTGACGCTGTGACGGCCAACTTCGACGACATCACGGTGAGCCTAGACCGGACAATTTCATTGCCACTCGTAGGCGGAACGAATGCGTCCGTTTCCATGGCCGAGAACAATGCATTTTTGTATGTAGGTACGAATCAAGGCACTCAGGCGGTTAGCATTGATAGGCGAAATTGGGCCATACTACCGTACACGAGTGGCGAGCCTGCGATTCCCGTTGCGGCGATTACAGCCAACAGTTACGGCTACGTCACGGTAACATTTGCCGACGTCGTCGGGAATCAGGGTGCTTTCATAGTATTCGATCCTAAGGGTGCGCCAATATCGGACGGTGGCGGTGCCGATTTCATGCTCGACGACATCAACGCGGTCACGCCGGCCGGCTTGCCATAGGTAATGGCGGCGCCGCATAAGAACGGCTTGCCAACGCGGTAGGGAAGAATGCAGGCTGGCAGCTAGCCAGAGGCTGCTGCGGTGCGGCGGGTCTAAATCTGCGCTACAGCCCCGCGCAGCGGACCGCTCGGCGCGTTGGGCAGTGAGGTCACCTTAAACCTGCCCCCCTGCTACCCAATTCGCTGGATTGAGCGCCGACGTGGCAGAGTGGCAATTAAGAGCGAAAGCCTGCCCCCGCTACCACTTTACTTAGGCCCGAACGGGCACCCTTCTGGCAAAGGCTGCCTGTATCGAGGCTAAGGATGGCGCGCGGCCGTCTGTCCGGGAGCAAGCGCACCGATCAATAGGCTCGTAATCGGCAGTATTGGATAGAGCAGCAACGGATCCGCCGCGTTCGACGGCAGAGCGACACAAAGTGGTCACCTCGCGGGTGACGCAATTACTTCACATTGCTGCAACACGCAAGCGCCGTGGGCAAACTAAGTTCCAGGTCCGACGGTTATTTCACCATTGATTGGAAGCGCTGTGTTGACGAGTCGCCGTTATACGGTTGTTGGGTGTGCAGTCATTGTTGCTGCGGTGGCATCATTTTTTCCGGCGAGCGCGGATGCACAGAATAAAAAAGAAGATGCGTTACTTAGCGATGTAGATGCCATTTTGCGGACGACTGATGCAAAGCCGCCCGACGGAAGTCTTTGGCAATTTCAAAGGGTTCAATCACCCGTCTTCATTGATGAAATCTTGCGCGTCGCTGGCCTGGACGGGGTGCACTACGCCGTGACTGCCTCAGGATCCGTGACGCTAGCGAAGGCGGTCGGTGGCCTGATGCGGATAGCAGACGCGTTAGTGCCTTCCGATCTGCCGCAAGCCATCGCGCCGGTTGGCTCGGAGCAGCCTAAGTCCTTCATGTTCCTTGCAAGTCCGTGCGACCGGTCCAGACCGGATGCGTGTCCGTTGTTTTTTGCGCACCTTCTGATATTTGATTGGAACAACCAGGTGCTGCTTACGATACACCGTAGGCGAGACGAGAGCGACGAGGTGATCCGGACACTGTGGTTGACTGCCAAACCCAATACGGACCCCACATTGACGACGGATGAATATCTCATGGCCACCGTAAAAGGAGTGCGTCGCGAGCTATTTCGCATTGCCGATGCGGAAATGAGTCGGAGGCGAATTCGCGTTGCTGTGGGGCTTGCGGGGGAGTGGAAGATTCTGGAGTATCAAGCTGCGAAGGGCGTTGCGACGACGGTAACGAGCTGGCGCGGCGGGGTACCAAGCGGTAGCTTGCTTGAATAGCAGGCACCAGAGGCAGGGTTGGGCGCAGGGTCCTTCTTATACTGCCACGAGAACCAGAAGGTAAAAAAAGCCAAGACCAGGAAGCCTTTGTAGGCAGCGATCATGCCCTGAATGGCAGGCCTTCACTGGGCCATGGCCCAGGGTCTGCCAGTATTGCTTCTTCCGCGTCGTGCACCTGGTCATCAACGAAATCACGGGTGTGCAAAATCCAAATTTCGGCCATTCATCCCCGCGCAAACCGTCGCGTAATACTGCCAGCACTACCAATAGAAATAACAAGTTACCTCGACGGCGCCGGCGGCCCTTACAAGCGCCCGTGGTAAAAGGACTGGCATTGCCTGTACCGAAATTTCAGCGCCTCTGGACTTTCAGAGGTATTACAGCAACTATTGATTCATAGGAAGACTTGAGGCAACGCCTTGCCAACGATTGCTACTCGAAAGCCCGCCAACCGTAATCACGACCGGCATGCCGCGAAGCCAGCGCCAACCGGCTCGCAGCGAACGCCTCGCTTGCGCTTCCATCTCTATACCGTCAAGGGCACGTATCGCGACAAGCGCGTGACGTTTCACGTGGTGTGCTGTCACGAGTCAGATGCGCGCACCATGATTGTTGAGCGATTGCCGGAAATCGACAATTTGACGGTGCAACGCCGCGACACGGTTCACTACATCGTTATCGGCGACCACGCGCTGCATGAGTAAAGCCTTCAGGCTGCATCAGCCTGAGTCTTTGATGGCGCGGTCGACTGAATTTCCGTGATCGGGTGTGAGCCCAGGGCAATGCAACTCATGCCAATACCGACGCTTAACGTGGCCCTGTGTATAGCGCACCGAGAGCCGATAATAGCGAAACCTGGCTTCGCTACCGTGTAGGACGGCCCGGCATCCGCACGTCGCCGGTCCTGCCAAATCCAAGCCCGAGCCTGCAATTCGAGCGTCCCGAGTCCCGCACGCAAGGCCGCGGCGTGCATGCACGCATCGCAGGTTACGACGTGTGTGGCCGAGCCAGGCAGCGCCACGGCAACGTGCAATGCGTCAAGCGTCCGCAACGTTGCCGACTCGATGTGCAGCAGCAGACGTTCAGCCTCGCGGTGACCCACCGGACTCAAGTCGAGGCAGTGAAAGGAACCTGAATCGGCGTCTGCCAGGACTGCGTCGCGGGTCTCCAGTGCATGACGGGCAGTGAGCATGCACGTCGCCTGCGGGCAACTGCGGATAAAACTTCGGTGATGGCGAATTCCGAGATCGTTAGATCCCGTCTGCCGCGAAAGAAAGCTTCAAGCGTGTGGCTCTCGGGCTCCGGTACGTAGGGTTTCGCCAGCGCGCTGGAATCGAGGTAGAAGCCTGCATCGGCACGGAGCGCGCCCTGCAGCGTTGATCGTTCAGCCACGCTCTGTCCGCTCATCGATGAGCGCGTCGGTAAGCAATGCGGCGAGTACGGGCATCCGGAGACGGAAATCGGCACGGCCCGCAAAGGACATGGCTTGCTCGCGGCGGGGCGGTACGCGGCGCGTAACCGGCCTGCCTCGATCAGTAATCGTCACCTCGTGACCCCTGCGCACCTCCTCGATCAGCGCAGTGAGGTTTTGCCTGGCTTCACCTATGCCTGCCTGCTTCACGAGCGAATCGTGCTACATGTAGCACAATGTTGGAAGCGCCACCTCGACGGAGGCTGGCCTGTCCAGGGTTTCAAACCATGCGATGGCCCCGGCCAGTGCTCGGCAGACCCTTTGATCAACGGTCAAGCAAGTGTTACGTGTATTCCATGCAACCAATAATGTCCCCTGATGTTCACGGGACTATCGGCTCCCCATTAATCCCGAGAATCCGTCCCAGTCTGAATCTCGTGGCCGAGGCGCGAGCTGTCGTTGCCGCGTTGCTGGTCGTCGACGCGCGGATTCTCGGCCGGGGTCCGGTCCACCAGTCGAGATCAGGCCCAAGCACGTAGGTGGTATATCCAATAGACTTCGTGACCAATCCCTGCGAGTGTCCTGCTTCGAAAAAAATAATAGAGCCGGGCTGGAGTCCTCATGCCGAGAGCAATTATTGCGCGTGCAGCGGGTCGGGGCCGCCGAACGTGTCAGCGTTTGCTGATCGTTACCGGGCTGAGCGGCTTACCCGGGTGCGCGTCATTCACTGTTCACGACCCGGCCACGCGCTACGCTGAAATTGCGTGGCAGGGATTGAATGCCGCAGATTGGGCAACCAGCACCAACATCAATCACTGTCGCGGCTTCGTTGAATCCGGCTGGCCGGGCAGCGAGCTGTTCGGTGAGCATCCGAGCGATGCCCAGTACTTGGGGCTGTGGGTAGGCACGGCCGCGGTGCACTACGGGGTCACGCTGCTGCTGGACCGCATTGATGAAAAGCACCGGTACCTGTGGCTGCTGCCCCTGCTGTGGGAGGGCAGCACAATAGTCGGCAGCGGCATTACCGTGCGCGATAACTTTCGGTTGGGCCTGCGTCCATTCGGGTCAAGTTGCCGGCGTTAGCAATCCGTTGGTTGGATGAGTGCCAGGCGCCGGTCGACGCCCGACGTGGTTCCGCCTCCCGCATGGCTCACCGGCAGCTGCTCGCGCACAGGCACTTCCCGGAAGCCGGAGGAATCCACGTTCCCGGTCGCCGATCCGGTCGGGTCGCGCTGGGTCCAGCGGCTTCGTCAGCGCTTCCACTCATCGTGCGCCGCCTTGATCGCGCCGGGAAAGGCAATGACATCCGACGGAAATACCTCGATGAAAAGACCGTCCTTGCTGGGTCCCGCCCCGCCCTCAGGGGACATGCCGTTGTGGAGCATCCGGAGGTAGGAAGACTCGCTGCACGGGATCGCGTTCTGCATCTGCTGTTGGAATCCGTTGCCGCCCCCGGAGCAGGCGGCGCCCTTGCCGATCTTGCCGAGCCAAATGTTGGTCTGCCAGGCCGTTGGGACGCCGTTGGCACGCGCAAGCCCCACCGTTCGCTGATCGGCCGGCAAAGTGTCGAGGAGGAAGGCATTCTGCAACGCCAGGTGCCCGCGGAGGGTCTGCGCCGCGGTGCGCACGAGGTCGGCAAGGAGTCTGTCATTGATCGCTATCGCATTTTGCCGGGAAATGGGCGGCCCGGTTTCACCGATGGGCGGGAAGGCGAACAGGACGATGATG
>Ga0075019_10001710_pt1 | contig 12494 bp, 6 predicted proteins | sample ColStrG_CSR_2013_FD_71473 | JGI IMG/M metagenome (GOLD analysis project Ga0075019, IMG submission 71473) | Freshwater sediment microbial communities in response to fracking from Pennsylvania, USA - Cold Stream Run_MetaG_CSR_2013 | ecosystem: Environmental > Aquatic > Freshwater > Creek >...
CTAACCGGATTAAATTTTGCTTTTTTACAGGCAATGGTTGTTATGCCTATCCAATGACCACCCGGCGTAATTTTTTTATTGGCAAACATCATATGTCCTGAATGTTGCATTACAAATGGATTATCATCCCAAAACCGGGCAATTTCAATTTCATCCTTGCTTAAATGGAGACTTTTTTCAAAAACCACCTTATTTTGACGAAAATATTCGGAACTGGTATCTTCGCTATAGGGTGGTGGAGAGGGCAAGGAGAATTGCGAGGAAGAATCTAAAACAAAGGTTTTCATCGTTCCCCAGCACCATTCCACCCCGTCTAAATAATCGGGTGGTGTGGGTCTCCATTTTCCAGGATTTTCTGATCCAATATATTTGGGTTTTCCCCTCGATTTCAAATAATTATCGGTTTTAGATCTTGAAAAAATATAGGCTCCTATTTTGTCTCCAAAATCGATGGACCTGCGGTAGGTAGAATCGTCTAAATTAGATTTATATTGATTATAAACGGCATTTTCGTACGAATTCAGTGAATCCAATGAAAAAGTAAGCTTTCGGACCATAAAAAAGAAAGCTTTGGTGGCCGAGAGGGTGAAATTGTACTTTTTCCCTTTTTCAGGACGTGGTTCCAAGCCAAAACCATGTAGTTTTTCTGAAATACTTGGATAGGTTGAGTCCTGAAAATGGATAGCCTCATAGGATGCCAGGGAGGAATAGGCATATACCCGACTGGCTACCGGAGGAGTAAATACATCATAAATAATTTGTTGGGTTAATTTTTCCTCGTTATTGAATATAATCCCGGACTCATTTACAGCCTTGGATTTTGGATTTTGACAGGCGGATAGAAAAAGAGAAAGACCAAGAAAAATGTATTCGATTTTTCGGTTCGAAATTTTCATGAAAATGGATAGTTAATAATTCGATTTAGGTTTTAAGGCATCTAAAACCACCCTAACCAAAGGTAATTTATAAAAATTAAATTTTAATTTAGGAAATAATTTCCTAAATTTTACTACAAGTAAATCGATTTTCCTTATTTCCCTTTCTTCATTTCTTTATCCTTTTATTTAACCATTCCGTAAAGCAATTGTCCTACAATGAAAGCCCCCTATAGAAAGATCTTATTCCTTTTAACAGGATTATTAATTTCCATTTTTTCCGAAGCCCAATCCTTCCAACCTGTAAATCCCAATGCATCCAAAGAGGCAAAGAATGTTTTAGCCTATTTATATTCCATAAAAGGAAAATCCATACTATCCGGGCAACATGGAGGATCGGATCGGTTTGTGGATAGCGTAAAATCGATTACGGGAAAATATCCGGCAGTTTGGGGCAGTGATTTTATCTGGTGGGATAAGGACCAGGGACAGAAAGTGGTCGATGAAGCCTTGCAAAAAAGCAAACAGGGTTATTTAATCACCCTCATGTGGCATCAGGGAAGACCTATCGATAATCCTCCCTATGGATGGAAGGAAAGTATTCAGGGAAAACTTACCGACACCCAATGGGAAGAACTCATTACTCCGGGCACCGATTTAAACAAGAAATGGATATCCCAAATTGATATCGTAGCAGGGTATTTAAAGCAATTGGAAAAGGCAAATGTCCCTGTTCTCTGGCGCCCATTTCATGAAATGAATGGGGTATGGTTCTGGTGGGGAAATAGACCCGGAAAAAATGGGATTCAAAAATTATGGAAAATGGAATTTGATCGATTTACCAACTACCATCACCTGAATAATTTATTATGGGTTTGGGGGGCTAATGGACCAAGGGATATTCCAAAAGATGAAGCGTTTTCATATAAAGAATTCTATCCTGGACCCAAGTATGTGGATGTTTTAGGGGCCGATATTTATCATTCCGACTATGAACAAAAGGATTATAATGAATTACTAGGTTTGGCCAAGGGTAAAATCATTGCCTTAACCGAAGTAGGTGAGCTTCCCAAACCAGAAGTTCTGGAGGCGCAACCAGAATGGGCCTGGTTTTTAGTCTGGACAAATTTTTTATGGAATAATAATACCCATGACGAGGTGAAAAGGATTTATTCCCGGCCTGAAACCATTAATTTGGAAACCCGAAAGCCCTTATAAAACCTATGCAAATACCTAAATTGGGCTTTGTGAAAGGTTTCCTAAAAGAAAATAGGGCTACGAATAGTTTTATTGGGATAAGGCGATATTTTTTTTACGGGTACCTCTTATGGGAAAAAATAATCAATGACCTACTTCAATACCAAGCCGGAAAACATACGATGCCTAAAGGTTAAAGGATTCATTCCCTTTCAAGATTTTATTTATCCGAATTCAGGGATAGAAATTTCTTTCCTTATTTCTACAATATGAATCCAGTAAAATGAAAAAAGCATTAAAAAACAATAAATCCATCTTCATCCTCTTTCTTATCATTTCCTTCCTATTTGTTTTTGGTCGGTGTACCAATTTTATGGAAACGGAACAGCCTGTGCTTAAAAATGCCCGCGGGGAACAATTTATAGGATCGGAGGCTTGCCAGCAATGCCATAAAAAGATTTATGATAGTTTTCAGTTTACCGCCCATTTACATACCTCCGAGCCTGTAACCGAAAAATCTGTTCATGGTAGCTTTGTACCAGGGAAAAATATCGTTGTTTTTAGTTCGGATAAACTTGTTAAAATGGAGAAACGAAATAATCAATTATTTCAGGTAGAATATGATAAGGGCGTAGAAACTTTGGCAAAGCGGATGGACATTGTAACCGGATCCGGACGCAAGGGCCAAACCTATATTAACCAGGATGGACCTCATTTATTCCAATTGCCCATTGCCTATTTTACCAAAGCCAATAAATGGTCAAATAGTCCGGGATATCCGGATAGGATAAATTTTAGCCGGCCTATTACTGCCCGCTGTCTCGAATGTCATTCTACCTTTGCCAAAACCCTTTCTGAACCCTTTGTTGAGCCAGCCGAAATGGATGCTCCCCATATCATTTTTGGAGTGAATTGTGAGAAATGCCATGGTCCTGGTTTGAACCATGTGCTTTTCCAGAGAAAAAATCCCGGCCTAAAAACATCCAGATTCATTGTGAATCCTGCAAAATTAACCAGGGAGCAAAATCTCGAATTTTGTAGCTCCTGCCATGGAGGTGGATTAAAAAAAATAAAACCCGCTTTTGAGTTTAAAATTGGGGACAAGCTTTCCGATTATTATGTGGTAGATGATTCCCGGCCCGATCCCCAAAATATAGATGTACATGGGAATCAATTTGCTTTATTACGATCCAGCAAATGCTTTATAAAAACCAATACCCTAGCCTGCAATTCCTGTCATAGCCCCCACCAAAATGAAGCGGGAAATTTGGACTTGTTTTCTTCCCGTTGTTTAAATTGCCATGGAGATTTTCCAAACCAAATTCATTGCAAATTAACCGCAGGCATAGGAACCCGGTTAAAAGAAGATTGCATAAGCTGTCATATGCCATTAAAGGAATCCTCTATCATCTCGGTTTATCTGGCAAAAAATAAGAGTCCTACAGCCGCTACCGTTCGGTCTCATTATATAGCCTTATATCCAGAACTTTCTAAAAAAATTCTTAGTTATTTGAAATCCCGGTAAGGGAAGATGAGAAAGAAATTGGAAAGGCTTTCCGGGTTATTCCTTTTGTATTGGTTACCATAACTTTCTCAACCGGAGAATTCAGGGAAATAAAACGTCCGGATTGACTTAAAAAAGAGGATCCATAAGGAATTTCTATTTTCTCCTTGTTTCCATTTTTATAGAAAATTAAAGCAGATTCATCATCCGCTTGAACCCTTAGGTTCTGTACATTTTTCTTAAGTTCAAAAATTTTCAGGGGACCCCGGTTTTCACTGGCGGCCAACATATATTTTCCCTGAAAATCCTGAAACTTAACCAATGCTCTTCCATCACCGGGAACATAGAATCCAGACTCCAGAATGCTTTGGGGTTTAAAGTCGCCCTTTCCATCTCCTTTTAATAAAAGACCGTTAAAAGCGTCATATCGTCCAATACTTACCTGGGTTCCAAAATCATTCCCGTTCATGATAATGTCCAAATTCCCATCTCCATCAAAATCATCCACAACCATTCCATCCATCTGAGAAACCTGGGCAAGGTTTGGAAGCGGGATCAGGGTAAATTTTCCATCCCCATCATTTCTTAAAAAGCAGGACGCAGAACAATTTGATTTTAAGCGCAAGGCATCCTTCAATTGATCCTTTGAAAAGACCTGGTCCATAGTGGATTTCGCATAAGAACTATAATTGGTAAATTTTTTCTTCATGCTAATCAATTCTCTAAAAAGCTCGTCACGACCCGGCTCTGGAAATTCTTTTTTTATGCCATTTTGATCTGGCAAAAAGATGGAGGGTATGGCATTGAAACTTCCATTCTTATCGAAATCCTTTGCAGTGATATATACCGGATATTTTTCAGTCGCTTTATAAAGCGAGTTCATACCCATATTCCCCACAATATAATCCATACGACCCGTATGTCGGAAATCTCCTCCCACGATGCTATTCCACCATCCCGGGAAATTATCCAAGGCAGGGACCTGAACTTTCCTGAATTTCCCATGGTCATTTTTTAAAATAGTAATAGGCATCCATTCCCCGGCAAGTACCAGGTCTGACCATCCATCGTTATCGTAATCCGAACAAAGCGCATCGCAGACCATCCCAATATTTTTTAATTCTGGCGCTATTTCCTGACTTATATCCCTGAATTTTACAATGCCGTCATGACTTTCATTATGGAAAATAAAGCTCGATACGGGGCTGGGGTATTTTCCTGGTAAAACCCTACCCGAAACAAATAGATCCAACTTTCCATCCTTATCAAAATCAAAAGCCCGGACACATAATTTGGATGTATGATTTATCGGTAATGCTCCCTTGTCATTATAAAAATTGCCCTTCCCATCATTTAAAAAGAGTTGATCCTGATAAGTAGAATCGCCGGATAGAGAGGCATTTCCACCCCTTGCCAAATAAACATCAAGTTTTCCATCTCCATTGGCATCAAATAATAAAATCCCTTCATCTTTGGTAAAGGAAAACGTTTTCAGGGATGGCAATAGGTCTCTTTTCCGAAATTTTCCATTGGGATCCTGAAAGAAAACCTGGGCCTGAACCTGGGAATTACCCCCAATAACCAAATCGTCCAATCCATTCCCGTCCAGATCACCAACGGCTAAAGCGGGACTATAATCGGATAATTTATGGGGTATTAATTTTTGCACATTAAAATCCACAAAATCATATTCAATATGATTGAATTCCATTTTCCTTGAATTTGAAACTTCCTTGAATAAGGACTTAGAATCCAAGGCTGGTTTAGACCAGGAATAAACCTCGTGGGCATTTCTAATATCGAGGCTTAGAACCTGATTGGCCCTGATATTGAATAATTTTTCTTTCTTTCCATTCATCCATCGAACGACCAGGGAATCTAGGATATGGTTATTTCCCAAACCAAAATGAGCCATATTCTGATCGGTTGAAATATATCCACGGTATGGATTAAATTCCCAGACTTGATGCTGATGGTTATAATAAATATCCACAAAAGTTCCCAGACCATTTTTATTCCTCTCATCGCCTTTTAGTATTACCTGAAGAAAATGAGTATTCACGGTATCTTTTTCCCTTGATGTATTTTTATAAATAAGGGCTTCATCATTGGTATTATTAATAATCATATCCATAGCCCCATCATTATTCAAATCGGCATAGGCCGCTCCATTGGAAAAGGTGGGTTCCATTAAACCCCAGTTCTGGGTTTCATCCTTAAACGTTAGATCCCCATTATTTTTAAAGGCATAATTATGGATTTTTACCGATGGTACCTGATCCAGTACCATTTTTTTGGAACCAATGGCATAGGCATTATTTCTATACGCTATAAAATCATGATCGGTCACATCTTTTGGAAAACCATTGGTAACAATAAGGTCCCTATACCCATCATTATTAAAATCATTGATTAATGGGGTCCAACTCCAATCCGTTTGGGCAATTCCACTCATAAAACCAATTTCACTAAAAGCAGGATAACCAATACTATCATTTCCCAAAACCCGGGGTCCCTGGTTCAATTGAAGGGTATTGCGGATATATTGATGTTGGTAATTATAATGGTCAAACTTCTTAAACAATTGATAACTTAAGGGATTCAGCATCATTTTCTTTCGATAATTATCCTCCGGACTCATATCCAGTTCCAATACATCGGCCAGCCCATCATTATTTAAATCAACAATATCCTGACCCATGGCATTGAAGGAGGTATGCTTAAAAAAATCTTTGGAACGATCGGTAAAGGTTCCATCATGATTATTGATATATAAAATATTTGCCGAAACAAAATCATTGGATACATATATATCCTTCCAACCATCCATATCCATATCCACGATGGTGGCTGCATGACCAAAGCCACTTAATGTGATCCCCGCTTTGGCAGAAACATCATGAAATACCGGATGATGAAGGCTGGGATCCCATTCACTATGAAATAATCGCCCCCTGCTTTCTGCCTGAGAATTCTCATCCCTTCTCCCAAAAACATTGGCATAAAAGCTTTCACTAGCCTGATTCACGGTAAGGTACATATCCAGGTACCCATCCTTATCAAAATCAAAAAAGCTGGCCATGGTAGACTGGGCATGAATATCCAATCCATATTCATGAGACATTTCCCTAAAATGTGGGATATGATGTTTATCAGGTCCTAGATTTATATAAAGCAAATTTCCCCTTCGTAAGGAATCCTTATAAATCGTATTGGAAATATAAATATCCGGCAAACCATCATTATTGATATCTATTATAGAAACGCCCCTGCCCCATCGTCCCATACCGCCTACTCCTGCCTGATCGGTTATATCCTCAAATTTGAAATTCCCCTTATTTAAATATAATCGGTTAGAAACCCGATTTCCCGTAAAATAAAGGTCTTGAAGTCCATCATTATTAAAATCGCCTACTCCTACTCCACCTCCATTATAAATATTAACCACATCGAGGGGATTTATACTATCATTTTCGATAATGCTATTGTTAAAATGAATACCCGAATAGGAAGAAGGTATTTTTTCAAATAATGCGGGCTTATTGCAGGAATAAAGAACAGGAACACTTAAGAATAGAAAAAAGGAAATAAAACCTTTCATGGTAGCATTAACAAAAACAAAACAAAGTAAATAGAAATAAGGAAATAAAATTAAAAAAGGCCTTTTAACCGAAGTTAAAAGACCCTTTTAAGAATAGGTAAATATTTATTAATAACCAGGATTCTGGGTCAAATTTGGATTCAAACCAATGGCTACCTGAGGAATGGGCAATAAATCCCTGCCTGCAGGTAAGGCCGTTCTCCAAACCCCATGGGCTTTTCCATCATGGGTAGGTCCCGGTGCTGGATTCGGTTGGGGAGTAGAGGTTCCGTCGGTACCATAGGCATTATGAATAAAGGCTGCCGCAACTCCCGGACCTGCTCTACGTAAATTAAAAAATAAGGAATATTCACCGGTAAGTTCATGGCGATACTCACTCAATACCATTTGCATGGGGTCGGTAATTGGGGTAGAAGGTGAACCATCATAATTGGCACCATCCTGCATCACTGCAGGGGCTGTACCCCCGAATGCCCGATTCCGAACCAAAGCGATATCGGCCATAGCTCCCGCTACATCACCGGTATGAATTTTACACTCTGCTCTATCCAATAAAATTTCAGCGTACCGAAGCAGGATTTGATTCTGGGATCCAAATATTACCTGATTTCCGCTATTTCCGGTAAGCGTAGGATCTCTCCATTTTTTAGCACAATAATAACCGGAACGCAATTGATCGGAAACCCCATACCATGGATTGGTTAAGGTACCAACGGTATTAATAATTTTCCCATCCGAGCCAATATATTTAGGATTATTGGCGGCAAATCCGGAAATCACTTCCGGATAGCTTCGAATCCCTCCTCGTTTAATAATGCCAGGACTTAAACTGCTATCGCCAGGACCAATAATGGTGACTAACTTGCGGGTATCGCCAGGCTGATAGGAAAGATATAAACCAGGATTACCATAATCATATCCAAAATTATCTACTTCTTCCGGCCAGCTAAAATCATCAATCCAGGCCACTTCACCCCCATTTTGCCAACCTCCGTCCCAGCTTTGGGAACCTTGTACATCGAATTGAATTTCAAACAAGGATTCATCATTATTTTGGTGATCGAATTCATGAACAGTAACGAAATTAGGAAGGAGATGGTAATTGGCTGTTAATTCTGGGTTATTAAAAGCGGTTAAGGCGGCCGCATAATTTTTTAACCACATTTGTGCGGCGCCCTCATAACCATAGGCAGCTCCTTTGGTGGCTCTGCCCAGTTCAGAAGCAGGTAAGGTAGTTTTCGAAAGCAATAAACCCTCTGCTTTCTGCATATCGGCAACCACCTGGGTAAACACCTGATCCTGGGTACTTCTAGGGGTTAACCCACTGGTTATGGCATTTAATTCTAATGGAACTCCTCCAAAGGCACCTGCCAGATAATAATAGGTCATTCCGCGTAAAAAATAGGCTTCACCAGTAAGTCGATCGGCCAAGGCGGGGGTTACTACCCCCTGAGCCTTTGCTGTAGCGATAATGCCAAATGCAGCATTGGCCCTGGCTATAGCGATATACCCATTATTCCAGAAGGTGGATAAGGCTCCGAAATTGGAATTGATTTGATAATTGTTCCAAACAATATCAGCTCCATAATTAAACCAATCGTGGGTTTGGAAATTGGCATAATACCACATAGATTTCTTCAATAAATCTGCATTTTGATAACTATCATAAATAGCGTTTACCAATCCCACTACCGAGGAGGAAGTGGTAAAGGTACCTGCAGCGGTAGATTGAAAGGTATTCGTCTGTGTTAAAAAACTTTTAGTACAACTTATTGGCATAAATAAGCATACCAGCAGGGCAAGTATGGCTATTTTATAGGTTAGAATTTTCATAATTATATTTTTTGATTTTTCAGATTGCTTAGAAAGTTAAGTTTAATCCAATGGTATAATATTTGGAAGAAGGATAGGTTCCGCTATCCACCCCATTTTGAGTTGCATTCCCGTTTTGTAAACCAATTTCAGGATCCAGTCCAGAATATTTGGTTATGGTAAACAAATTTTGGGTTGCTCCATAAATACGGATCTTTTTCACAAATAATTTTTTGGTAACATCGGTTGGAATGGTATATCCAATGGTTAAATTTTTCAATTTCAGGAAACTTCCATCCTCAATCCAACGATCCGAAGGCACATTACTCCCTACCGCATCATCATTATATTTAGCCTGCGCATATTTATTAGAAGGATTGGTAGAAGTCCAGCGATTCTTGAAATAATCCTGGCTCACATTCTCTACCCCAACAAAACTCCGGTTCTGGAAGCTTTCCAAAGAACTTTCCTCATAATTCAGGATTTTGTTCCCATAAACTCCATAAAAATACGCATTGAAGTCCCAGTTTTTATAGGAGAAATCCAGGTTCAATCCTCCAAAGAATTTCGGAATGGGACTTCCCAGACTTACCTGGCTATTGGTCGTTACTTGACCGTCCCCTTTGGTATCAACAAAATATCGATCGCCTGGTGCGGTGGCGGCAAATTGATAATAGGGATTTGAAGGGTTCTTGGCTGCTGCTGTCGCATTTAATGCATCAATCTGGGCCTGGGTTTGGAAAATTCCATTGGTTTTATACCCATAAAACTCTCCTACGGGTTGTCCAATATTGGTTTCTGTAAAGGTGGACCATCCAATACCTGCCACAGATAAACCTCCAAAATTGGTTACAAAATTCGCTCCGGAGATTAAACTGGTTAATTTATTCTTAATAAAGGATAGAGTTAATGCCGTACCAAAATGAAAATCCTTATTTACCTGATGATTATAATTCAAGGCAAATTCAAGCCCTGTATTTAACATACTTCCCACATTCTGAGTAAGGGATAAATGGCCAGATTGTGCGGGTGCTGCCAGATTTAATAAAAAGTCTTTGGATTTTCTATGGTAATAATCCACGGTAACATTCAATTCTCCCTTTAAAAAGGCTGCATCCATTCCAATATCGGTCTGGTAATCGGTTTCCCAACGTAAATTTGGATTGGCTGGTTGAGCTTCTGCATCTCCGGGCTGGTAGGTTCCATTTCCTGAACCATTTTTCCCGAATGGATAACCTAGATTACCCGAGGTAGCAGGGGCTGACCCAGTGGAGAACGCTGCTTGATATTGATAAAGACCAATAGGCCCTTGATTTCCTACTTTTCCATAACTACCCCTGAATTTCAAATCATTTAGCCAGTTTACATCCTTTAAAAAATTCTCCTCCTTAGCTTTCCAAGCTACAGCCCCTGTTGGGAAAACCCCGTATTGATGTCCCACATCAAATTTGGAGGATCCGTCCCTTCTCACTGTTCCAGTAATTAGGTACTTATCACCGTATTTATAGGTTAGCCTGGCAAATTGGGATTCCAAGGTTGTAATGGTTTGCCCATTACCGGGTCCTCCACTGGAATTATACCCATCTAATTTTAAATTCGAAACCTGGGACAAGTCTCGTATGGAGCTATTCGGTGGAATACCACTACCCCCCATAAAATCATTGGTGGTTTTTTGAGCGGAAACCCCTGCTATGAAATTAATTGCATGTTTTCCAAACTGTTTATCGTAGGATAAGGTATTTTCCCATAGCCATTCAAAGCTATTATATAAATGCTGGCTATAAAATGCATTTTGGGTAGCACCCCCCAATCCGTATTGCTGATCGGATCGATCATCCTGAGGTTGGTAAAAGGAACCAGAATATTGAGATAAATTTACCCCAGCATTCGTTCTTACCTTCAATCCATCAAAAATAGTGGCTTCTAAAGAACTATTTGCCAATAAGAAATTAGTAATATTCTGGTATTGATTTTGTTCAATGGTAAAAACAGGATTTCCATATTTGGCCACATAGGTGTTTTGGGGATTATAAAATCCATAATTGCCCTTATTATCTTTAATTAAATTGGTAACCTTATTTCCACTATCGAGGGTAGGAACCAATTGGCTTAATTGAACCAAACTTCCGGTACCAAATGGATTATTGGCATCCTGATAGGTATACTTCACATTGGTAGCCGATTTTAACCATGATTTGGCCTGATAATCCAAATTCACACCCAGGGTTAATCTTTTAAAATAAGAGCCCAATACAATGCCTTTCTGATCGTAAAATCCAAAAGAAACCGCCGATTGAACCTTTTCATTACCCCCACGGATAGCTAAACTATAATTCTGGGTTTGTCCAACCCGATAAACCGCATTTTGCCAGTCAGCATTGGTTAAAGCCGAAGGCGTTTTCCAAATAGGCAATTCTGTAAAATTATGTTGAAGGTCGGCTGCTGCCACCTGGTTCGCCAAGGTACCCCAATCGAATGCATTCAAAACTTTATATTCTTTGGGTTTGGATTGAAAAGCGGAATAGGCATCGACCGAAATCTGAACCCCATCCTTTCTTCCCCTTTTGGTATTAATAATGACTACTCCATTGGCTGCCCGAATACCATAAATAGCAGTAGCAGAAGCATCTTTTAATACATCAATAGAAGCAATATCGCTGGGGTTTATATTATTGATTCCCCCTTGAAAAGGATACCCGTCTACAATATACAAGGGGTTATTTCCACCACTGGCCAAACTACCGGTTCCTCTTACTAAAACCGTCACATTACCGCCCGGGGAAGCATCGTTATTCGTTACCTGGACCCCAGCTGCTCTACCTTGTAAAGCTTGCTCCACGGTCGTTACCGGTACTTTTGCAATCGTGGCCGCATTGATGGAACTAATAGAACCGGTAAGATCCGTCTTTTTTGAATTTCCATAACCAATTGATACCACGGTTACCTCATTCAATTGTTTTGTGGTGGCCGCTAAGGTAATATTATAGATATTATCGGATCCTATGGGTAGTTCTGAGGTAGTATATCCAAGATAGGAGAACTCCAAGGTTCCTGTTGGAGGTACGGAAATCTTGTATCGTCCACTTCCATCGGTAAGGGTTCCGATAGTAGTCCCTTTAACCTTTACGCTTACACCAGGCAGGCCTAATCCATCCTCTCCGGACACTTTTCCATTTATGGCTTTATTTTGTGCCAGGGCATTAAAACCTGACAATAAGAGTATGAAAAGAAGAATAGGACCTTGTATCCTTTTCAATTTTTTAAAAAATAAAAGTTTCTTCATTTGGGGTTAATTTGATTTAGATAAATAGATAGAGTATAATTCAGCTTTGGAAAAAACAATCGATTTCCAATTCTATATTGAAGCTAAGTAAGTAAATCGATAAACTAAAATTTTTGGCTTATTTTTTAAAAAATTATTAAAAGAAAATTTTTATTTCATATTTGATAAAAGCTTTTCATAAAAAGGAGGTTTTTATTATTCCATTTTGATAATATATAGGTT
>Ga0075019_10001711_pt1 | contig 12493 bp, 10 predicted proteins | sample ColStrG_CSR_2013_FD_71473 | JGI IMG/M metagenome (GOLD analysis project Ga0075019, IMG submission 71473) | Freshwater sediment microbial communities in response to fracking from Pennsylvania, USA - Cold Stream Run_MetaG_CSR_2013 | ecosystem: Environmental > Aquatic > Freshwater > Creek >...
CTAAAAAGGCTGTAGCAAAGAAGCCAGCAGCTAAAAAAGCGGTAGCCAAAAAACCGGCAGCTAAAAAGGCTGTAGCAAAGAAGCCAGCAGCTAAAAAAGCGGTAGCCAAAAAACCGGCAGCTAAAAAGGCTGTAGCAAAGAAGCCAGCAGCTAAACCGGCTGCAGCTAAAAAAGCGGTAGCGAAGAAACCCGCAGCAAAGAAAGTGGCAGCTAAACCGGTTGCAGCCAAACCGGCAACATCTGCTCCTGTTGTGAGTAAACCCGCTCCGGCTCCTTCTGCACCGGCACCTGTTCGTCCAGCTGCGTCTTGGCCTTTTCCAACACCAGGAATCGGTAAGCCGAACTGATCAGGGCGTTGGGGGTAGCCCCTGATTGCCTAGGCAGAGGGGGCCCATCCTAGGGGCTTGAGTATTTTGGCGCACTACCCGGTGCGTGCGCCTTTTTAATTGCACTCTTTTTGGTGCGGTTGTACTGTCTTCATCAAAACCCCATTGTTTTGGGTAGTTTTTCTGCACCCTATCGATTATTCGACAATTGGGCGCTGTAAACCGTGATTGGTGCCGAACTGTTCTTGTCAAAAGCGATGCCTGCTTCAATTCCCGCCAACGCGATTTCCGCTGCATCGTCAAACTGGTTGTAAGCATGATGCAGTGCGCCCAGAGCAAATTCATGTCCCGAACCGATGGCCCAGTATTGGGTGTATTCAAAAACCTCGCGCATCGAATAAATACCGAATATGCCGTTGGCATTGGCAATGAGAGCGGTGATCTGGCTGGACTCATACGGGTCTTCCTCGTCCTCTTTGGGGTTCAGGTAACACTCTTCCTTCAGGATGGGATGCAGCTTGCGAAAGGTTTCATAAATCTGTGCCTTGCTGTTAAGCTGCACATCGGGTGTCTTGGCCAGCAAATTAGCCAACACCAGATGATGAGCCGCGCTGCCGCACACGCCAACGTAGCTGTCCCCGACATGCAAGATCTTGTCGTGCGACGCATCCAAATGGGACGGCAACCGCGTGTTGCCAAAGGTGGTGAGGGTGTCGGCGGCGATGCTGGCAATACCGTTCTTTCTGACAGCGACTATCGTGGTCATCGTGTGCATCCTTTTGGTTATCGCGAATCTGCCATTATCCCCGATTAACGTGAGAATGAACTTTCCTTGAGCTTTTATTCACTAGACCTGCCGTATGCGAGCGATGCCGCCATATACTATGCCGCACTGCGTGATATGCCATCCGCCGTGTGGCTGGATAGCGGCGGCATGGCACGCTACGATATTCTAAGCGCAGCTCCGCATCACAGTTTGCTATGTGACCAGACCGAAAAGGATCTATTTTTCCAATTGCGCGGCGAGCTGGGCGAGCTCGTTGAAGCGATAGACAACGTACCCTTTGCAGGAGGCGCGCTGGGATATTGGAGCTACGATCTGGCAAGACAGGTATTTAACTTGCCCGAGGCCACAGATGATGAGAAACAGCTGCCGCTCGTGGCCGTAGGCATCTATGATTGGGCGGTTCTGATCGATCATCAACAGCAGACGACACGCTTGGTTTCGCATTTACGTTACGCCGAAACACCGGCATTGTTGCAAAATATCGCCGTGCGTCTGCAACAATCCAATACATTGCTACGCAAACCTTTTTTCGTGCACGGCAAAGTGAATTTCAATTTCACGCGCGAGGCTTATGGGCAGGCCTATGACAGCGTGCAGAATTATTTGCGGGCCGGCGATTGTTATCAGATCAACCTCGCACAATGCTTCAGCGCGCAAGCCAGCGGCGATGCCTTCGAAGTCTACCTCACCTTGCGCCGGCTCAGTCCCGCGCCCTATTCTGCCTTTCTGGATTTGCCGCAGGCGCAGATATTGTGTGTCTCGCCGGAACGGTTCCTGAGCGTGCAAAACGGCATGGTGGAAACCAAACCGATCAAAGGCACACGGCCGCGCAGCGATGATCCCTCAACCGATGCACAGCTGGCCGCCGAACTTGCCGGCCATCCCAAGGACCGGGCGGAAAATCTGATGATAGTCGATCTGTTGCGCAACGATCTGGGCAAGAGTTGCGTGCCCGGCTCGGTGTGTGTGCCTAAATTATTCGAGGTGGAAAGTTATGCCAACGTGCACCATCTGGTGAGCACCGTGCAGGGAAAATTGGCGGATGGGCACGACGCTCTGGACGTGCTGCGTGATTGTTTTCCGGGGGGATCGATCACCGGCGCACCCAAGCGACGCGCCATGCACATCATTGACCGACTCGAACCCGACCGCCGTGGCATATATTGCGGTGCGATAGGCTATGTGGGTTTTGACGGGAACATGGATACCAACATCGTCATCCGCTCTCTGGTTTACAGTGCAGGCGAAATCCGCGGATGGGCGGGGGGCGGCATCGTCGCCGATTCAGAATGCGCGGCAGAATATCAGGAGACCCTGGACAAGGCCTCGGCGATGCTCAAAGTGTTGCGCCAGTACGGCGGTAATTAACCCCTCCCAACACTGGGACACCTAATTAACAACAATCACACGCCCCAAATCTAAAGAGGCGAGAATGCTTAATTGTGATACGTAGCGAAACAAGCATCCCCCTTGCTAAAGGAATACGGTGCTCAAGAAATGACGTGCAATTTTTCGACCATCTCTGAGATACTTGCACGGTCTCGATAAACGAGACAAGTGCCGATACGTGGTGTGGTGGAAGCGAAATGACCAGCTCAACCTTGTCGCCAAAGATGGCGTCGATGTGATTCATTTCTAAATCGTCATAGTGAAGCGCTGATGCCATATTGGCCCTGACAGCGTATACCTGTGAACGTCTGGTTGTGGCCGTCGCATGCCTGTTTGCATGTGCAAACATCAAGGATTGCCGTGCACCAGCTAGCTGCCGATAAAAAGGAATTCTTATGGCACTAAAGTCAATTTTAGAATGCTGGAACTAGCAGAATCTGAAACATATATATTCCCTCTGCCGTCAACTGATACACCAGACGGACCGCTTAACTGAATAGCCGCCCCCGTACTATTCGTAATAACTGTGTTGCCCGTAAGTACAAATGTAGTCACCACCCCAGCAGGCGTAATTTTACGCAGGTCATGGTTAAAGCCCTCAGCCACGTAGACATTACCGCTACTATCTACAGCAACCGCATCAGGGGCCAATGTTGCCGTCGTGCCGGTACCATTTGCGCTTCCGATACTCCCCGATCCCGCCATGGTCGTAACGACACCCGCAGGAGTCACAACTCGAATTTCGTTACTTCCTCGATCTGCTACATAAACGTTACCGCTACCATCCACCGCTATCCCATTCGGGAAACCGAATGATGCCCCAGTGCCCGTCCCATTAATATTTCCTGATATACCTGACCCGGCAAGTGTAGTGACCACACCTAGTGTGTCAATTTTTCGGATCTGATAACTGTACGAGTCAGCAACGTAAACATTGCCAGTATTATCAACAGCAATACCAAAAGGTCTGTTGAAGGTTGCTGTGACACCCGTCCCATTCAAGTTACCTTGAGCCCCAGATCCAGCCAAAGTGGTTACGACTCCTAAGGGAGTTATCTTGCGGATCTTGCTATTAAAAGTATCTGCTACATAAACATTGCCCGCACTATCAACAGCCACTCCATTCGGGTAAAAGAACGAAGCAGCAGTACCGGTACCATCCAAGCTTCCAGGGCTTCCCGAACCAGCCAATGTGCTCGCAACTCCGGCAGGAGTAATTTTGCGTATAGCGTAATTAATAAGATCTGACACGTAAATATTTCCACTACTATCCGTAGCAATTCCACCTAATCCGGGAAATGCTACCGGTGTATATCCTGCCAATGAACTTGAAATATAAAATGCGGGACCGATTGCAGGTGTTACCGTGTTTGTCGTTGTGGCGGTAGGGCTAATACCTGAACTATTCGTTGCTGTTACCGTAAATCTATAAGCTATACCACCTGTAAGGTTGCTTATAGTGATTGGCATTGCGCTGCTGGTCGCTGTGATATTTCCCAGTAGAGTGGGTGAACTGGGTATTGCCGTGACGGTATAGCTCGTTATTGCTGAACCACCATTATTTAGTGGTGGAGCAATATATATTGTCGCCAAACCAGCTCCAGCCGTCACTGAACTAATTGTGGGCATTTCGGGCACGGTAAGTATTGGTACAATACTCGAGCTATCAAGTGTGACGGTTTGTCCTCCCTGAGATTGAATTAATTGTACAGTCAGAATATTGCCGTTCGCATCTATGTTTAGACAGCTCGTTGAGGTTCCAGATGTCGCTGTGCGGGCGATAGCCTTATACACAGTTTTGATACAAAAATTGGCAGTGTTAGTTGTCGAGCTAGGCGAAAGTGACCATGTCTCAACAAATGTATCCAGCGTTGTTGTCTGTGTACTATCACTGAAATCCTTCCCCGTATCAAAATTCCCGGTAGCACCGATCAAAGCTGTTGCTGGCAAAGCAACTTGATTTGCATAAACAGTGTAGATCCCAGTTGATACCGCACCCAAATTTTTATATGGATTGACGCTGTAATAGTTAGTTGCAGTAATTGTCGAGTTGACAGGACCGGATAGCACACTTGAACTACTAGATGCATATGCTACTTGCCCCAAAAAGACTTGGGGTGTTAGCGTTTGTACATTCGTGACGGTATCCATGATTCCGTACGCAAGCCCCAATAACGTTATTGATTGAGAAACAGAATTAAAAGTCGCGTATGTAGCATTGATTGGAAATGGTGTGGTGTTTGTCGATACTGGGGGAGTTCCCGTGCTGGGCGCAGAGCCAGAGCCCCCACCGCATCCTGCCAATAACAATGATGTAATAGTAAAGAGGCCAATGCCTAACTCAACGCTTTTGCGAAATAATGTTGTTTTGGTTTGCAATGTTTATTTCCCTGTTCGTTAGAGGCGTTATATATAGGTATTTTGAAAGCCATCGAAAGCTACCTGACAAACAAGTAAAGAACAATATGCCAAACGGCCTAGATACTTTTGGTAAACGGCAAGCCATTTGGAAGAATTGGAGGATGCCTCTGAGTGACTCCTGCGGGCCGATTTTTTTGCATGCTTGCCTGCGCTAGCGCCACCGTCTCTTCCTCCACCGTTAACGGAAGTGAGCGTCAATTGCGCCGGATTGCTTTGGAAATGGCAACGGGGGGATGGGTATATGGTAAAGCATAAGTAGGGCCGGAAATGCTGAGCGAATGCAACCGGTCCAGCCCTTGAATCATCTACTTGGTGCTGAGAGTTGTAAACCAAATCTGCGGTGCACCTTTTACACCTGCTTTCTCCATTGCAGACTTCAATTCTGGCGAAGCAGCAAATGCTTTCGCTTTTTCTAGGCTACGGAAGTCATGAATGACAGTAATGTCATTCGGATTATCAGCTGATTGATAGACCGACTTGGAAATGACACCCAACTTTTTCTGTGTCGGTGCGAAACTGTTGAAAGCGGTTCTCCAAGTGCCATAATCCGCGACTTCGTGGCGAACAAACATGCGTACATTCTCTGCCCATGCCGCGCCAGCAGTACCCAAAAGTGAAATGGCCATCAAACTTGCAAACAGCAGATTCTTGATTTTCATATGTCTCTCCTTGTGGTGAAATAATTCGAATCGACGACCGTACCTCTCGGATTCCAGCCGTTTCGAAGTCTGATTATGCCCCATACCTTATAAAAACTGTCAATTATTCGGAGTGGCCGGACAACGCAAATCTTGGGTCCAGTGCAAACAATTCGAGGTATCTGCCAATCACTGTAATTGAGATTGAGTCGGAGCAAAAAACAATACGTAAGTTGGGTAGATTGGATTAGATATTAAGGCGTTCCGAACTACTTCTTACGACAAACTACTGTCCGAAAAGAGGACTGACTGGAACGTCAGTTGCTGGCCGATTAGGCCCACTCCTGAATTCTACTTGCGAAGGTCTCTTGCACTCCAAATTCGAGACCTTCAATTTCAGAAATGTAAATTAAAGCGATGGGCACATTACAGCCAAACATCACGATAAATCAAAACTCATCCCGCATTTTTCACCCGGACGATACGCACCACCTCCGGTATTTTGCGCAGGCTGCGCATGACGTTGGCAAGATGGATGCGGTGACTGACTTCAAGCGTGAAATACAGCGCGGTGTATTCGCCCTCGTTGTTGAAGTTGACGTTCTCGATGTTGGATTCGGCTTCGGAGATCGCTGCCGCGACCTTGGCCAATACGCCGCGCTGGTTGGCCACCAGCAGTTTGATGTTCACCACGAAGTTGCGGCTGATGTTCTTGTCCCACGCCACATCCAGCCACTGTTCGCCGCTGCGGCCGCGGCGCAACGTCGGGCAGTCATGGGTGTGCACCACCAGCCCCTGCCCGTTCTTGATGACACCGATGATCGGGTCTCCCGGGATCGGGCGGCAACATTTGGCAAACTGTACTGCCATGCCTTCCGTGCCCTGGATGGTGATGACCGATGAGGTAGCCGGTTCGCCATGCTGGGTGTCGCCCACATGCGCGAGCTGGCGTGCGACCACCATATTGAGACGCCGCCCCAGGCCGATATCCGCGAGCAGATCCTGACGGGACTTCACGCCGGTTTCGCGCAGCAGTTTCTGCCAATTCGACTCGTCGATATCCTGCAGTTTCAGACCCAGCGTCTGCATCGCCTGGTTCAGCAAACGTTCACCCAATTGGGACGATTCTCCGGATTGCATGTTTTTCAGGAAATGACGGATATGACCGCGTGCCTTGCTGGTCGTGACATAACTCAACCAGGCCGGATTGGGCTTGGCATGGGCCGCCGTGATGATTTCCACACGGTCGCCGTTTTTCAATTCACTGCGCAACGGGACCAGTTCGAAGTTGACTTTGACTGCGACGCAACGATTGCCGATGTCGGTATGCACATTGTAGGCAAAATCCACCGCCGTCGCGCCGCGCGGCAGCGAGAGTATCTTGCCCTTGGGGGTGAAGACATACACCTCATCGGGAAACAGGTCGACCTTGAGGTGTTCCAAAAACTCGGCCGAGTCGCTGCTTTGACTCAAACTTTCCAGCAAGTCCTGCAACCATTGATGAGTTTTCTTATGCAGGTCGTTGATGTTGTCGGGCCCGCTCTTGTATAGCCAATGTGAAGCCACGCCCGCATCCGCGATCTTGTGCATCTCATGGGTGCGTATCTGAACCTCGATCGGTGTGCCGAACGGACCGAATAAAGTGGTGTGCAGCGACTGATAGCCGTTCACTTTGGGAATGGCGATATAGTCCTTGAATTTGCCGGGTATCGGTTTGTACAGCCCATGCAGCGCGCCGAGCGCGACATAGCAGGAATCGATGTCATCGACCAGCACGCGAAAGCCGTAGATATCGAGCACTTCGGCGAAGGCCAGGGATTTGCTTTGCATCTTTTTGTAGATGCTGAAAATATCCTTTTCCCGCCCGGTGACATTGGCGTTGATATGCTGCTCCGCCAGTCGCCGCTGTACAGAATCGAGAATTTTATTGACGACCTCGCGCCTGTTGCCCCGTGCCACTTTGAGGGCCTTGCTCAACACGGAATAACGGTTCGGATGCAGGTGTTTGAAGCTGAGTTCCTGCAATTCGTGATGGATGTTATTCAAGCCGAGCCGGTTGGCTATCGGCGCGTAGATGTCCATGGTCTCACGCGCGATACGCTCGCATTTTTCGCGCGCCATCGCACCCAGCGTGCGCATGTTATGCAACCGGTCCGCCAGCTTGATGAGTATGACGCGCACATCCCGCGCCATGGCCAACAGCATCTTGCGGAAATTTTCCGCCTGAGCGTCTTCGCGGGTCTCGAACTGGATCTTGTCGAGCTTGCTCAAGCCCTCTACCAATTCTGCAACGGGTGTGCCGAATTTTTCAGCGACTTCTGCGGCGGTGACCGGGGTGTCTTCTATGACATCGTGCAGCAGTGCGGCGATGATGGCCTGCACGTCCAGATGCAGCGGGGTGAGCACGCGCGCCACCGCGATCGGATGGGTGACGTAGGGGTCGCCCGAGTAGCGCTTTTGACCCTGATGCGCTACCCGGCTGAATTCGATGGCGGCGCGAACATACTCGACATCCTGCGCTTTAAGGTAGGTGGAGACTTCTTCTAGAAGTAGGTCTGAGTCCGCCATTCATTGCTCGGTTTAATGCAACGAGATCAGGCCATGCCGCGATTCAGGATTTCTTTGCCGACTTTTCCTTCGCTGATTTCACGAAGCGCAACCACGGTTGGTTTGTCTTTGCTTTCTTCGATCAAGTGAGTGGCGCCATTGGCCAATTGGCGTGCACGGTAAGCCGCAGCCAGTGTCAGTTCAAAACGGTTGGGGATCTGCGACAGACATTCTTCGATGGTGATACGTGCCATGGTTTACTCCGGTTCTTGCAATTGATTGATAAGAATTTGATAACGGGACAGTTGCCTGGTACAGGTGAGCTTCGCACTCAAAACGACTGCATTCAACTCGCGCAATGCCTCGTTCAAATTGTCGTTGATGATAACATAATCGAACTCTGCGATATGGGCGACATCGACTCTTGCCGCCGCTATGCGGCGCGCGATGACGTCGGCATGGTCGGTGCCGCGTCCCGTGAGGCGCTGCCGCAAAGCCTCGCGCGACGGGGGAAGGATGAAGACGCTGATGGCTTCCGGGAATAAATGGCGGACTTGTTCCGCGCCTTGCCAGTCGATCTCCAGCAGGATATCGCGACCTTTGGCATTCTCCTGCGAGATCCAGGTTTGGGAGGTGCCGTAATAGTTACCGTACACCTCGGCGCTTTCCAAAAAATCCCCGCGCTGCTGCATCGCGACGAACGCATCGCGGCTGACGAAGTGATAGTCTTTGCCGTTCAGCTCGCCGGCGCGCGGCGCGCGGCTGGTATAGGAAACCGACAGATCGATCTGCGGGTTGATGCTGAGCAGGGCATGCACCAGGCTGGTCTTGCCCGCACCGGATGGCGCGCTGATGATGAATAGATTTCCAGACATAACAACCTCGAATCGAAATTAAATAACTATAATCTTGTGGCTGATCGGCCTTGCGTCGCAGGCTCGGTTCGCGTCAAATTGCGCCTGTCAGCATCGCGGCACGTACAATATCATCGCTCTATCTGCCGGTGGCACATCCGAGCAATGGGGGAACTACTCCAGATTCTGGATTTGTTCGCGCATCTGCTCGATGAGTATTTTCATTTCCATCGCGCTGCGCGAGACGTCGGCATCCACCGATTTTGAGCCCAGCGTATTGGCTTCCCGGTTCAACTCCTGCATCAAAAAGTCCAGGCGCTTGCCCACGGCCCCACCCTGGGTGAGGATGCGGCGCATTTCGACCAGATGACTGGACAGTCTGGATAGCTCTTCATCCACGTCGATCTTGCTGGCGAACAGGGTGATTTCCTGGCGTACCCGCTCGTCCCATATATCTTGTGATGCAGCGTTTTGCATGGCGTCCCGGAAGCGCGCGACGAGCTTCTGCTCGTAAGCCGCGATGGCGGCCGGGACGTGGGGCATGACGGACAGGCGCAGGGACTCGATTTTTTCCAGACGCTGCATCAGGAAATCCTTGAGTTTTTCGCCCTCTCTGGCGCGGCTGGCGGAGAACTCCTGCAAGGTGCTTTTGAGCAAGTCGAACAGCGTTGCGCGCAATTCGTCGCTTTCCTCACCCGGGGTTTCCAGCATGCCATTCCAGCGCAATACATCGGCCACGCTTAGACTCTCGGAACTCGGTATGGCAGTCTGCACCCGCAGGTTCCACTCCGCCAATTGCAGCAAAAGATCGTGATTCAGTTGGGCGCGATTCTGCTGGTTGCGCGCCGCATAATTGATCCTGCATTCGACTTTGCCGCGTTGCACAGAGGTGCTGATCGCTTCGCGCATCGCACCCTCAAAGCCGCGCAATTCGTCCGGCATGCGTATCTGTATGTCCAGATAGCGGTGGTTGACCGCGCGCAATTCCACGCTCAATGATCCGCGCGCGAAATCCGCGCTGGTGTTGGCATAGCCTGTCATGCTGAGAATCATAAAAACTCCAAATCCGTTTTTGCGAGCATCCGCGTTGCGGCTTGCCTGCTTGAACACTACGGGCGAATCGCGGTGTCGCGTGTTGGTACCGACATAACCTAAAGGTTATGTCTCACCGTAACCCCGTTGTCGCTCATTCCTGGTCTATCAATTTGATATGCCTGCGTCATTCGCTGCGAGGCTCCCTGCGCTTCATCCCGAAATTCCGGATTTTGAAAGGCACACATAGAGCACCACAAACCGGTGGTTAACCCTGATTACATAAATAAAGGACTGTGCGGCGGGCGCGCATTATATTACGATTGAGGCCTTAATCGATTTGCTAAGTGTTGCTTAGCCGTTTTCCATGAAATTTTCCGTTCACCAGGCCAGCTTGATCGGCAACCGCAAATACAATCAGGACAGGGTTGCCTACGCCTATCGCAATGACACATTGCTGTTGGTATTGGCGGACGGAATGGGCGGGCATTTGCACGGGGAGCTGGCTGCCAGCATAGCGGTAGAAGCCATGGTGGAATTGTATGCGCATCACGAATCCCCAAAATTCGACGACCCACAGGCTTTTTTGTCCGAAGCGATGCGCCAGGCACATTCCCGGATCATGGAGTTGCCGCACGACGGGGAAGTCGGTTTCCCGGGCACGACTTGCGTGGCCGCGTTGATCCAGGACGGAAAAATGTATGCCGCTCACGCGGGTGATTCGAGACTGTATGTGCTGCGGGATCAGGCGGTGTTGAGCCGCACCCGCGATCATTCGATGGTGCAACAGTGGTTTGACTGGGGGGTGATCTCCGAAGAAGAGGCGCGCATCCACCCGCGGCGCAACCAGATCACCAACTGCCTGGGCGGTGTCGAAGAGATGTTCTATGTGGAATCGGCGACCCCGCTCGATTTGAAACAGGGCGACATTTTGCTGCTGGGTAGCGATGGCTTGTGGGGACCGTTCACCGATCAGGAACTGGTCGAATCGTTCGCCACGATGCCTTTGACACAGTCGTTGGACCAATTGATAGAACTCTCCTACGAGCGCGAGTCGGGTCATTCCGACAATATCACCGGTCTGGTCATGGCCTGGGGCGAGGATGAACACGACCACGCCACTGAACACACGGTCAGCCACGAGCTAAAGATCAATTAGCCCCGTTCAATTTGCGGCCTATCTCTATCCACTTACAGTTTGCCATTTATGCGCCCCAGCCAAAGAACACCCAGCCAACTTCGCCAGATACGCATTACCCGCCACTACACCAAACATGCTGAAGGTTCGGTGCTGATCGAATGCGGCGACACCAAGGTGATCTGCACCGCAAGCGTGGAAGAGCGCGTCCCGCCGCACAAGAAGGGCAGCGGCGAAGGCTGGGTTACCGCAGAGTACGGTATGTTGCCGCGCTCCACCGGCGAACGCATGGGCCGTGAGGCTGCCAGGGGCAAGCAATCCGGGCGCACCCAGGAGATACAACGCCTCATCGGCCGCAGTCTGCGCGCCGTGGTCGACCTGAAAAAACTGGGCGAACGCACGATCCAGATCGACTGCGATGTGATCCAGGCCGACGGCGGCACACGCACCGCCAGTATCACCGGTGCGTTCGTGGCGTTGCATGATGCGGTGGACGGACTGATGAGCAAGGGACTGGTCCAGGAAACACCCCTGAAAGATTTCATCGCCGCGATCTCGGTCGGGATCTACGAAGGCACACCAGTGCTGGATCTGGACTATCTGGAAGACTCAGACTGCGACACCGACATGAACGTGGTGATGCTGGGCAGCGGGCATTTCGTCGAAGTGCAAGGCACGGCGGAAGGTCATGCGTTCAGTCGCGCTGAGATGAATGCGTTGCTGGATCTGGCGCACGGCGGGATTGCAGAACTGATCCAGATGCAGCGCAAGGTGTTGCAATCGTAGCAACGAGTTTGTGCCCGCCGAGTTTTAAGGAGACCAAGTGAAAGAGCTCGTCATCGCCTCCAATAATCCGGGCAAACTCGCCGAATTCCAGATCCTGCTCGCACCGTTGGGTATCAACGTGCTGACCCAGGCGCAACTCGGTATCAGCGAAGCCGAAGAGCCGCACTTCACCTTTATCGAAAATGCCCTGGCCAAAGCGCGCCATGTCAGCCGACTAAGCGGTCTGCCCGCCCTGGCCGATGATTCGGGGATTTGTGTGCATGCGCTCAATGGAATGCCGGGCGTGATCTCGGCGCGTTATTCCGGATTTCCGTTGTCGGACGAACGCAATAACCATACTCTGCTTCAGGCGATGCAAACTCACACCGATCGCCGTGCGCATTACGCCTGCGTGCTGGTGCTGATGCGCTCGGCCGGCGATGCACAACCCATCATCGCGGAAGGGGAGTGGCACGGCGAGATCGCACTAGAACCCCGCGGCAAAGGCGGATTCGGCTACGACCCGCTGTTCTGGTTGCCGGAGCTGGGCAAGACGAGTGCGGAGCTGACGCGCGACGAGAAACACGCCATCAGTC
>Ga0075019_10001716_pt1 | contig 12457 bp, 8 predicted proteins | sample ColStrG_CSR_2013_FD_71473 | JGI IMG/M metagenome (GOLD analysis project Ga0075019, IMG submission 71473) | Freshwater sediment microbial communities in response to fracking from Pennsylvania, USA - Cold Stream Run_MetaG_CSR_2013 | ecosystem: Environmental > Aquatic > Freshwater > Creek >...
ATGGAATATTCTGGAGAAATCAAGGCCCTGCGATTTCCAGTGCGCGATGCCGTGTTTCACATCCAGCAGATCGCTGCGTCCGATCAGATCTTCAAACTTGCGCACCCCCATCTGAGCCATCAGCTCGCGCAACTCTTCCGCAACGAAGAAGAAATAGTTCACCACGTGTTCCGGTTGACCGGTAAATTTTTTGCGCAGTTCCGGGTCTTGGGTCGCCACGCCGACCGGACAGGTGTTCAAGTGGCACTTGCGCATCATGATGCAACCTTGCACGACCAGCGGCGCCGTCGCAAAACCGAATTCATCCGCACCCAGCAACGCACCGATCAGCACGTCACGCCCGGTCTTCAACTGACCATCGACCTGCAAAGTGATGCGCCCGCGCAATTGGTTGAGCACCAAGGTCTGTTGCGCTTCGGCCAAACCCAATTCCCAGGGAGTGCCGGCATGTTTGATGGAGGAGATCGGCGATGCACCGGTGCCGCCGTCGAAGCCGGATACCACGATGTGATCCGCCTTGGCTTTGGATACACCCGCTGCCACGGTACCCACACCGACTTCTGAAACCAGTTTCACCGATATCGACGCGGTCGGGTTCGAATTCTTCAGATCATGGATCAACTGCGCCAAATCTTCGATGGAATATATATCGTGATGCGGCGGCGGTGAGATCAGCCCCACACCGGGTACGGAGAAGCGCAACTTGGCGATATATTCCGACACTTTGCCGCCCGGTAACTGGCCACCTTCGCCGGGCTTGGCGCCCTGTGCCATCTTGATCTGGATCTGGTCGGCACTGCTCAGGTATTCAGCCGTTACTCCAAAACGTCCGGACGCGACCTGCTTGATCTTGGAGCGCAATGAGTCGCCCGGCAGCATTTCCCTGTCCGCTGCGATACGGTTCTTCCCTATGATGTCGGACAGCATCTCGCCGCCCTTGGAGATATTGAAACGCGCGGAATCTTCGCCACCCTCGCCGGTATTCGACTTGCCGCCGATACGGTTCATCGCAATGGCCAACGTGGTATGCGCCTCGGTGGAGATCGAACCCAGCGACATCGCACCGGTGGCAAAACGTTTGACGATATCCTTGGCGGATTCGACTTCGTCCAACGGCACGGCCGGCCCGATCGCTTTGACGTCGAACAGGCCGCGCAGGGTTTTCAGTTTTTGGCTTTGCTCATTGATGAGCTTGGCGTATTCCTTGAAGGTCGCGAAATTATTGGTACGCGTGGCACTCTGCAATTTCGCGATGGAATCGGGCGTCCACATATGCTCTTCACCGCGCACCCGGTAAGCGTATTCGCCGCCCGCCTCGAGCGCGTTGCTCAATACCGGATCATTGCCGAATGCGGCGCGATGGGTGCGTACCGTTTCTTCAGCCACTTCTTTGAGCGAGATACCCTCGATCTGCGTTGCCGTGCCTGTAAAGTACTCGGCCACAAAAGCGGCGTTCAAACCGATGGCTTCAAAGATCTGCGCGCCGCAATAGGATTGGTAAGTCGAGATACCCATCTTGGACATCACTTTCATCAATCCTTTGTTGATCGCCTTGATGTAACGCTTCTTCGCTTCCTTGGCTTCGATGTTGGCCGGCAACTTCATGGACGCGATGGTTTCATACGCCAGCCATGGACATATCGCTTCAGCGCCGTATCCGGCCAGCAAGGCAAAATGATGCACTTCACGCACCGAGCCGGTATCGACCACCAGACCCGTGCTGGTGCGCAAGCCCGCACGTACCAGATGCAAATGTACTTTCGAACAGGCCACCAGTGCCGGGATCGCCACGCGCTCCGCCGACATCGAACGATCCGACAGGATCAGAACGTTGTAGCCATCGGCCACCGCTTTGTCGGCTGCGGCACACAAGGCATGGACTGCGGTCTCGCAACCCGGGACGCCTTGCGACACGGGATAGGTCATATCCAAGACCAGCGAACGATATTGACCCTGGGTCAGCGCGTCGATGTTGCGCAGCTTGGCGATATCGTCATTGGACAACACCGGCTGATGCACTTCCAGACGCAGAGTGGGATCGGTCTCGTCCACACCCAACAGATTCGGCTTTGGACCGATAAAGGAGATCAGCGACATGACGATCTCTTCGCGTATCGGATCGATAGGCGGGTTGGTCACCTGTGCGAACAACTGCTGGAAGTAATCGTAGAACGAACGGTTCTTGTTCGACAGCACCGGCAGGGCGGCATCCGTACCCATGGAGCCGGTCGGTTCCTCGCCCGCATTCACCATCGGTGCAAGGATGAATTTAACATCTTCTTGCGAATAGCCGAACGCCTGCTGCGTATCGAGCAACGACGCGTTCAATTTTTGATCAGCTTCGACTTCGGGCAGGTCGCCCAGATAATAGCGCGATTTTTCTATCCATTGACGATAGGGTTTCGCATTTGCGATCTGGTGCTTGAGTTCACTGTCATCGACTATGCGCCCGGCTTCCATATCGATCAGGAACATCTTGCCCGGCTGCAACCGCCATTTTTTCACGACTTTGTGTTGCGGGATGTTCAGCACACCCATTTCAGAAGCAAGCAGCACCACATCATCATCGGTTACCAGATAACGCGCGGGACGCAAGCCATTGCGGTCCAGTGTCGCACCTATCATGCGTCCGTCGGTAAAAGCCACCGCGGCGGGGCCGTCCCAAGGTTCCATCAGTGCGGCGTGATATTCGTAGAAAGCCCGGCGTTCTTCGTCCATCAAGGGATTGCCCGCCCACGCTTCGGGTATCAAAATCATCATCGCGTGCGGCAGCGAATAACCCCCTGCCACCAATAGCTCCAGTGCGTTATCGAAACATGCCGAATCGGACTGCCCACCTACAATCAGCGGCCACAGTTTATCCAGATCCTCGCCCAGCAGATTCGACGACATCGCCGCATGGCGTGCCGCCATCCAGTTCACATTGCCGCGCACGGTATTAATCTCGCCGTTGTGGGCGATCATCCGGAACGGATGTGCCAGATCCCAGGTCGGAAATGTATTGGTAGAAAAGCGTTGATGTACCAAGGCCAGTGCACTCACCACAGACTCATCCTGCAAGTCGAGGTAATACTTGCCCACCTGGTCGGCAAGCAACATGCCCTTGTAGACTATCGTGCGCGTAGACATCGACGGGCAGTAAAAACCCTTGCCTTGCCCGGCTTCCAGGTTGCGCACCGCATGCTCCATGGTTTTGCGTATCACGAACAACTTGCGTTCAAAGCTGTCCTGATCGGCGCAATTGTTGCCGCGTCCGATGAACACTTGGCGCACCAAGGGCTCGACCAACTTCACGCTCTTGCCCAATATCGAGCTGTCCACCGGCACATCGCGCCAGCACAGGACGGACTGCCCTTCGGCAATTATCTTAGCGGCAACGATCTGTTCACACACGGAGCGTGCCTTCGCGTCGCGCGGTAAAAACACCATACCCACGCCATAGGTGCCGACAGCCGGCAGTGCCACATTCAGTGCGGAACATTTCGCGCGCAGAAAGGCATCGGGAACTTGCAACAAGATCCCTGCACCGTCACCGGCCAGCGGATCTGCACCCACCGCACCGCGGTGGGTCAGATTTTCCAGAATCTGCAAACCCTGGCTCACCATGTCGTGGCTTTTTTTGCCCTTGATATGCGCTACAAAACCCACTCCACAGGCATCGCGCTCTTGGCGCGGATCATATAAACCTTGCTGCAACGGCAAAGAAGAATTGCTCACGGCGTTCCCCAGTAAAAACTCTGTAACCTAAAACTTAAAGCGAAAAAATGGCGACACGCGTCGCCATACCAAAACAAAATACAAAAGCGAAAGGGCGGGAATCTTACCTTGTCTCGGGGTATTGGGCAACCGCGCCGACGGGCTTGGCTCAGAAAGAGACAGGAACCTCTTCGACAGCAAAAATTCTACGATGTTCACGAATGGCGTAGCGGTCTGTCATGCCGGCGATGTAGTCGGCAACGGCGCGCGCACGATCCGATTCTGCATGAGCTTGAAATTGTGGAGGCAACAGGCGCGGGTCCTCCATAAAAACGGTAAACAATTCACTGATAATGCGCTGCGCTTTGCTGCTCATACGCATCACCTTGTAATGACGATACAAGTGGATGCGCAGAAAGTTTTTGAGTGCGCGCTGTTGTTCGAACATCGCGTCACTAAAGGCCAGGATAGGAGGTGCACTACGCACGTCTTGCAATGAATTCACCCGGTATTTCCGGATGTTATTTTCGCTGTTCTCGATAACATCGCCAACCAGGGTATTGATCATGTGGCGTATGGTTTCATGCACGACACGGCGTTCAGACAGATCGGGGTAGCGACTCCTGGTCTGCTGTAGCTGTGTGGCAACCAGCGGGATTTCTTCCAGTTGATCGAGAGAGATGAGCCCCGAGCGTAATCCATCATCAACGTCATGGTTGTTGTAGGCGATCTCGTCCGCAACGTTGGCAATCTGAGCTTCCAGCGAGGGCCTCTGGTTCTGCAAAAATCGCTCGCCCATGTCCCCCAGCAACACGGCATTTTCTGCTGAACAGTGTTTGAGTATGCCTTCGCGCGTTTCAAAACACAGATTCAGCCCGTCAAACTGCGCATAGCGCTCTTCCAATGTATCTACGACGCGCAACGATTGCAGATTGTGTTCGAATCCGCCAAAACTTTTCATGCAGGCATTGAGCGCATCTTGCCCTGCATGTCCGAACGGCGTATGCCCCAGGTCGTGCGCGAGGGAAATGGCTTCGGCGAGATCCTCATTCAATTGCAGGCGGCGCGCTATCGATCTGGCGATCTGCGACACCTCAATACTGTGTGTGAGTCGTGTGCGAAACAGATCACCTTCATGGTTCACAAAGACCTGGGTCTTGTATTCAAGCCGGCGGAATGCACCTGAATGTATGATGCGGTCACGATCCCGTTGAAACTCACCGCGTCCGTTGGGCGCAGGTTCTGCGAATCTCCTTCCGCGCGAATTACTCTCAGTAACCGCAAATTCCGCCAGCTTATTCATGCATACATGCCTCTAATGTTTCATACAATAGTTGCAAAGGCACATCCGCCGTGATGACGGCATGTCCCAATTGTTTGAGCAGGACAAATCGCAGTTTTCCGCTTTCCACTTTCTTATCCATGCCCATCAAATCCAGATATCTTTCGCTGCCCAGATCGGGAGCGATAACCGGCAGTTTGGCACGCTTGAATAATTCCCGGGCACGTGTGACATCCTGCTGACTTATCCAACCCAGACGGCACGACAGATCGGCCGCCATGATGGTTCCGGCAGCAACCGCCTCGCCGTGCAACCAGACACCATAGCCCATGCCCGATTCAATCGCATGCCCGAAGGTATGGCCAAGATTCAGCAAGGCACGCTCCCCGCTTTCACGCTCATCCACACCCACCACCTCGGCTTTATTTTCGCAGCTGCGGGTAATCGCGTATTGCAATGCAACCGGATCGCGATCCAGAAGCGCATCCATGTTTTGTTCCAACCACTCCAAAAATGGCAAGTCACGTATCAACCCGTATTTAATCACTTCAGCCAGCCCGGCCGACAACTCCTTGTCGGGTAAGGTGTTCAAGGTACTGATGTCCACTAGCACCAGCTGCGGCTGGTAAAACGACCCGATCATGTTTTTACCCAAAGGATGATTGATACCCGTTTTGCCGCCTACGGACGAATCCACCTGGGCAAGCAGGGTGGTGGGGATCTGTATGAACGGTACACCGCGCAAATACGTTGCCGCCGCATATCCGGTCATATCACCGATCACACCTCCTCCCAACGCAATCAATGTCGTACTGCGTTCGCAGCGATTCTTCAATAGCACGTCATAAATCAAATTCAGGGTTGCACTCGTTTTATAGCTTTCCCCGTCTGGTAAGATGACCTCGGTACATGCGACACCTATCGACCGCAAGTTGTTGACCAGCTTTTCCAAATACAAGGGCGCCACAGTCGCATTGGTCACGACAGCCGCGCGCTTGCTAGGGATATGAGCTTGCAATAACTCAGGCTGGTCCAGCAATCGATCACCGATATGGATCTCGTAGCTGCGCTCCTGCAATCCCACCATTAATTTTTGCATCATCATGCCGACCTTAGTTGTTCTTCTCGAAATCCTTCGAGCTTATCGACCAGCTGTAACATGAGCGTATGGACGCTCTGCTTGCCAGTTTGTATCACCACATCAGCGCTCTTCTGGTATAGCGGATCGCGCAATTCAAATAGTTCCGCCAATTTTGCATGTGGGTTTTCTGTCTGTAGCAAGGGTCGATTTTTGTCGTGGCGGGTACGCTGCCACAGTTCATTCACATTAGCTTGAAGGTAGATGACAATCCCGTTGCTTTGCAAAACCGTGCGGTTGTGCTCCGTAAGTATCGCACCGCCACCCGTCGCCAGAACGATATTGCTTGCACCGAGTATATCCTCTATCACCAAAGACTCCCTTTGACGAAACCCGACCTCTCCCTCCACATCAAATATATGCGGAATAGTTACGCCTGTTCGATTCTGGATTTCAACATCGCTGTCAATAAATAACTTGCCGGTATGCTTGGCCAATACGCGCCCCATAGTGGACTTCCCCGCCCCCATCATTCCCACTAGAATTAGATTGCCTGATACCAGTTTGCGATTGAAATTCGGTTGTTTGTCCATGACGAATATTGTAAACCATAAAAACAAAACGCCCGGGCCAAGCCGGGCATTTGTCTAGGCGATCCTCAGATTTATTTCAGACTTACAGAGTCCTTCATTATCTTCGGCGTGATAAAGACCAGCAGTTCATTCTTGTTGTCTATGTTGCCGATACTCTTAAATAAATATCCCAATATCGGTATGTCGCCCAGCCATGGCACCTTGTTGGCGGATTCTGTTTGCGATTGTGTGTAAACCCCGCCTATCACCACGGTACCGCCATTTTCAACCAGCACTTGCGTGCTCACTTTATTGGTATTGATGCTGGGGATGCTGTTGTAAATTTGCCCCACCGAATCTTTGTTGACCTGGACATTCAGCTCAACTTTATCGTCCGGAGTGATTAGTGGCTTCACTTTCAAACTCAAAGCCGCGGTGACGAAAGAGGTGGTAGTCGCTCCGCTGCTGCTTGCCTGCTGGTACGGAATCTGTACACCTGTTTCTATGGTGGCTTCGGTTTTATCTGCCATCACCACACGCGGACTGGAAATGATCTTCCCCTTACTATCGGCATCCAATGCTTGCAGTTGCAGATTCAACATCCTCGTGTTGGAGGCGTTGAACAGCACGGCGGTAATCGTCCCGAGCGCCCCCCCCGATGGAGCAGTCACGCCAGCAGCAGATATTCCCGCTCCTCCGGCCGAACCCACGACGCCCGGTGGCGCCTGAACGCTGGTGGGAATATTACTATTGTTATAGGTCATATTGACCCCAAGGTTACGGCTGAACAAATCCGATGCTTCAACCACGCGAGCTTCTATCATCACCTGACGGACGGGGATATCGACCTTGGCTATGATCTTGCGTACTTCATCCAGCTTGCTCGGCGTATCTTGAATAAACATCATATTCGTTCTTTCATCCCAAACAGCACTTCCTCTTTTCGACAAGAGCTTTTGTTGGGGGTCTGTGACTATCTTCTTAAGTGCGTCGCCCTTGATGTAATTCAGCTGGAATGTCTCTGTCCGCACTTCCTCCAAATCAGAAATTTCCTGACGCGCGGTCAAATCGATCTTTTCTTTTGCGGCAAGCTCTTCACGTGGCGCAACCTGGATAACGTTACCGTTCTTGCGCATATCCAATCCACGGCTTTGCAGGATGATATCCAAGGCCTGATCCCAGGGCACGTCTTTGAGCCTCAAAGTCAGATTACCCGTCACGGTATCGCTAATCACCACATTCAAGTTGGTAAAATCGGCGATAACATTTAGCGCCTCGCGAACAGCAATACTCTGAAAATCTAAAGTGAGTTTTTCGCCCGCATAGCCAGTCTGGCTGCTTTTTACCAGCTTATTCGGGTCTTCAACAACCGGCTTTACTTCTATGATGAACTTGTTATCTGTCTGATACGCGGCATACTCCCAAAGTCCCTTGGGTTCGATCACCATTTGTACGCTATCGCCTTTTACGAAGGTATCCACTGTTTGTACCGGTGTAGAGAAATCCGAAACATCCAGCTTGCGTTGCAAATTATGCGGCAGACTTGTCTTAATATAATCGACGATCAGCTTGCTACCTTGCTGGCGAATATCGATACCCGTAACCGAGTCGGACAGATCAACCTGCACGCGCCCCTCGCCATTTTTTCCCCGGTGAAAATCGATGTCTCTCAAAGCGTGAGTTTGTTCACCCGTTTTAGCCGCAGCGAATTGCGCTCCACCGGCAGGTTCGGCCAAAGAAGCGACTTTGGTATGCAAGGTAACCAGCAAGCTGCTTCCGTCGATTTTTGTCTCATACGTGACCATTTGATTGAGATTGACAACCAAACGTGTCCTGTTCCCGGCTTGTATTAAATTTACACTCCGCAAGTCGCCTTCATTAAAATCTTGCGCAACTTTACCGAGTCCGTTTGTCGAATTGGTAAAATCGAACGCTATTCTAGGTGGCGTGTTGATAGTGAATCCATTTGGCACACTTGCCAAAGGCTGCGCCAAGTCAACTTTAAGAATAATCGTCCCATTACCTGCGTTGTTGGCGTTGACTCCTGTAATACTATTTTGTGTATCACTCGCGTAGGTATTAACCGCCCCGAACGCGAACACTATAGTCAGCAACCCAACTATCACATTTATTACGATTTTTAACTGGCTCATTGTTTTAACTCCTAAATCATTCAACTAATTGCAGGGTACTCATGCGTTCGGTCCAATCACCAGAGCTATCCTGTACCATTTCCTTGATTTGCACTTCATTCCCTAAAACCTCCAGGATCTTTCCGAAGTTCAAACCCAGGTAATTTCCCGCCTTCACTCTGTATAATTTATTGTCCGGCGCTCTCACTACCGCGTAGCCAACGTTCCTTTGCTGCAAATAACCAACCATTTTCAACGCTTCCAACGGGAAGTCCTCCAAAGCCTCTTTGGGCCTGTCGAGATCGGGTTGATTCAACCCACCCTTGCCTCCGGCATGCAGGTCTGGCTTGCGCGGTTTGAATGGATCCGCCAAATTGGTCGAGTTGTCGTAGGGGAAAGGCTCGTACGGTTTGACTTCTGGAGCCGGGGGGATTTTGCCCCGCATATCAGACCCGGCACTTTTCACGTAGTCACGCAAATCCTGAAATTCTTCTCCGCCACACCCAGCCAACAATATTGACAGCAAGGCAACATAAATAAGCTTCATTTTGCCCCTCCAGGTTTAGTGGATTTTCTTTGCGCTGCCGCCTCGTTCTCATCCAAGTAGCGATAAGTTTTTGCAACAGCGTCCATGGACAAAACTCCTCCGGCCGGAGTGATACTTATATCGTTCAAAGTCACTATACGTGGAAGCATGGAAATATCGCTGGCGAACCTGCCCAAGTCATCATAATTACCGCTTACTTTGATTGTTATAGGCTGCTCGACAAACGACCCATTTATAACCGATTCGCCACCGGGCCTGAACAAATCAAATTGCAATCCCCGCCCCAAGCCAGCTTGGTTAATGTCTGTTAGCAGTGCATCCATTTCGGACTTGTTTGGCAATTGCTTCAACAATGCGCCTAACGATTCCTGTGTTTCAATAAGTTGTTTTTTGATCAGATCCAGATTTATGGCTTGTTTTTTCTTGTCGAGAAAAGTCACTTTTAATGATTCTTCTTCATCTTTTACAACTTGCAAGTTGTCCCACTGATCCTTCGAATCCAGCAACACTCCGAGGATCACAATAAGCGTAAAGATCGCCAAAAATGCGAGGATTTTCGCGGACCACGGCCACGATCCCGGGTCTTGGGGGTTTAGATTTTTTAGCTCATCGAAATTAATCATTCTTTCAGCCCTTTTTAACTGCGGGTTTAACATCATTCTTCGCCGCAACCGGTTCTTTGGTTAGATTAAACGTCATCGTAAATTCGCTTACCCTGGCACCGCCTGAGCTGGACGCATGAATTTCGATTAGAGCCGGGGTATTCAGCCAGGGGGAATCTTCGATGGCGCGCATTAGCGTGGAAACACGGGCATTGGACTGTGCGTAGCCAGTCATATTTATTGACTTGCCAGTCTGTTTGAGGCTTTTTATATAAACGCCGTCTGGGAGTATGCGCAGCATTTGATCCATCAAATGCACCACATCCGCACGAGTGCTCTGCAAATTTTCGACCACACTTTTTCGCGCTAGCAACGATTCCGTTTGTTCGCGTAATTTTTTAATTTCTTCTATTTGTTTATCTAAAATTGCAATTTCTTGCTTCAAATACGTATTGCGTCTTTCTTGATACGAAATTTTGGCACTCATTGCCATATGTACAAATCCGATCAGCATTGCGCCTGCAAGCAAGCTAATCACACTTAACGCGATAAATTGTATCTTGCGTGCGCGCCTTTTCTCCGCGCGATGAGGCAGTAGGTTTATACGTATCATAATGGGTCAAACCTCCTCATTGCTAATCCACAGGCAATAATCAACGCGGGCGCATCCACCTGCAATTGCCTTGGTTTTATCCGGCTAGACAAGGTCATCAACGCGAACGGATTAGCTACCATCGTGCTTACCTGCGTTTTGGTTGCAACTGCATCATCCAATCCGGGCAACACCGCGCACCCACCTGCCAACACGATATAGTCAACCTGGTTATACTGTGACGAAGTAAAGAAGAACTGAAGTGCACGCGCAATTTCCATCACCACGTTTTGTCGGAAAGAGGCCAACACATCATTTTCATAATTATCGGGCAGCCCGCCACTCCTTTTCGCTGCCTCAGCTTCTTCTACAGACAAACCGAACACGGTTTGAATTTGCTGGGTCAGTTGATTGCCCCCAATTTGCTGGTCTCTGGTGTAGACCGACTGTCCATTGCGGAGCACATTAATGTTCATCACATTTGCCCCGATATCTACCAGTGCAATACATAAATCTGTCGCCCCGCCGGGAAGCTGAGCTATGATATGACTGAACGCTGCTTCAGCAGCATATGTTTCGACATCGACAACGACCGCTTTTAAACCAGCAGACTGTGCTGCCGCCACACGATCTTCAACGTTTGCCTTGCGCGATGCTGCAAGCAGCACCTCCAACTCATCCGCATTACCGGATGCCAAACCTATTACTTGAAAATCCAGATTTACCTCGTCCAATGCAAATGGAATGTATTGATTGGCTTCGGACTCGACTTGATATTCCAGATCTTCTTCTCGCAAACCCGCTGGCAAGAGTATTTTCTTTGTTATGACTGCGCCGGCTGGCAACGCCAAGCTTACATTTTTTATTTTACCGCCGAGCCGTTTCCATGCACGCCTCAGGCTTTCAGATACCGCATCCAGATTGTTGATGTTGCCATCGCTAACCGCATCCTTGGGTAGCGGTTCAATGGCATACCTCTCGACCATAAACCCGGCTTTTTTTGGCAGCTGACTCAGCTCGACCATTTTGACCGATGACGTGCCAATATCCACCCCAACAAGCGGCGGCATTTTGGTTTGCAAAAAATCTAAGGGGATATCGAAATTTACTTTAGGCATAGACCGTTTAGAGCTGTTCTGTATAAAGTGGTTTAAATCCTAGCAATAACTACAGAAAGTGTAAAGCCATTTTTAGAATGGCTGTCTGCAGCATGAAGTCGATATAATGCCCACGTTTTTCCAGAAAAGTACTTTTTACACTCCGGGATATCTTTATTCATGCTTTCACGCCAACTGACTCTCCCTTTACTTGCTCTCGCTGCCATCCTGCTTTTACCGCTCATTTTATTGAGTATTGCGGTCTTGCTAACTTATCCCACGCTTCCCTCATTGGAATCACTGACAGACTACCACCCAAAAATCCCCTTGCGCGTGTACAGCCAGGAAGGTTTCCTGCTTGGAGAGTTCGGCGAAGAACGTCGAGCACTCGTGAAAATTGAAGAAGTCCCCGATTTGATGAAGAAGGCTATCCTGGCCGCAGAGGACGATCGATTTTATCAGCACGGCGGGGTTGACTACGCGGGCGTAGTTCGCGCTGCCATCTCTAACTTTACATCAGGCGGTGCCAAACAAGGTGCCAGCACGATTACAATGCAAGTTGCTCGAAATTTTTTTCTATCCAAGGAAAAAACCCTTACGCGTAAATTTAACGAGGTCCTGCTCGCATTCAAAATTGAGCACTCTCTGACTAAGGATGAAATCCTTCAGCTCTACATCAACCAGATATACTTGGGACAGCGCTCATATGGTTTTGCGGCAGCTTCACAAGTCTATTTTGGAAAGCCGCTCAGCCAGCTTTCAATTGCCGAATTTGCCATGCTGGCCGGATTACCCAAAGCGCCTTCTTCCTACAATCCTGTAGTCAATCCAAAACGTGCCAAGCTGCGCCAGCTTTATG
>Ga0075019_10001718_pt1 | contig 12455 bp, 11 predicted proteins | sample ColStrG_CSR_2013_FD_71473 | JGI IMG/M metagenome (GOLD analysis project Ga0075019, IMG submission 71473) | Freshwater sediment microbial communities in response to fracking from Pennsylvania, USA - Cold Stream Run_MetaG_CSR_2013 | ecosystem: Environmental > Aquatic > Freshwater > Creek >...
AAAAAATCTTATCTGAATTACTGTTAAAACTTGATTAGGTTTTTTCCCTTCTAGCTTATAAACCAGCCGATGTTCTCCAGTTATCCTTCTTGACCAAAACCCTGCAAGAGTACCTCTTAGTGGCTCTGGTTTACCGAGGCCTTTAAAGGGATCTCTTCTTACGTCTTTTAATATTTCGTTTATTCGGTTAAGTATCTTAACATCTGTCTCCTGCCAATAAACATAGTCTTCCCATCCCGTTTCTGTAAAGGCGAATACCATAATACACTATACAGCTAACTTTCTTATCCTAACCTTACCGTCCTGAGCTTGTTTAATGCCTTTCATTAGTCTAATAGCATTCGCTGGTGTTGAAAGAAGATGAGCTGTTTCCTTTAGCGATTCATAGTCACTCATTGATAGAACAACAAAACCAGATCTGTTTTTTGGTCTTGATAAGATAAGTATATCATTATCTTGTTCAATCTGGTCAAGATATTCCTTCGCCTTTGAGCGAAACTCAGTAACTGTAGCAGTTTTCATGACTCAAGTGTTTAAACAAAGGTACAAATAAATTTATCAATCATACTTAATTACGTATTCTTTTAGGTACGTTATTTACTAGTAAAATCAATCGTTTTTGTCTTAGCCCCCTGAAACTAGTGACGGAGAATCAGCAGCCTCCATCCTGCCTACTCTTGATTGACTTGATTTAATGTTTTGCCAGGTCTACTTAATAGGTCTTTTGGGTTTGCGTAGATCATGTAGGGTTTTGCTCAAAGCAAGCTTAAGTTCAACATAAGCAGCTTCTTCGGTTGAAAGATTAAGAAATTCAGCTGTACTGCCAATCTTCCATCCATTTACTTCAAGGCGTTTTTTCTTTGCATAATTCATATCAGTACTATGTTGTTAGTTACTATCGTTTAGATCGAATCGTCATGATTTTCCCCAAAAGAGATTTCAACCAGAAAAGCGGAGCATAGAATTCACGCGTGGCTTCAATAGCATTTTCGCGTAAGAACTTAGAAAAGTCTCCGGTTGATTCTTTAATTCTTGCTTACTCCCTATTTCTGATTTTGTTTCCATCGATTTTTGAGACCAAAATGACAAACCAAAGCGAAAGCCGTGATTCACTCACATCCTTGTTTGATTCCGGACGACGTCAATGTTGACGTGACTTGGGATCGTCTATTTATCAAATACAACAGTTTTAGTCGTTGTTGTAAGCCCGCAAAATATCCCGTATCCGTTTTGAATATTGTTTTCAACCATAACGGGTTGTGCATACGGATCTCCTTCTGTTTGTTTCTGAAGTAAATAGGTCTTTAAATATAAATAGTATTCCTTCGAAATATGGTTAAGCCGAACAGTATAATATTTTAGAGGTGTACCGCTTGAATTTTCGAAACGAATGGTCGAAAGATCGAGAATTGCTTCCTTGCCTTCGAAAAAGGAATCAGAAAATATCACACCTCCACTTGGAAGCTGTAGCCCATTGGTTTTTGGGTAAGCCTGATCGACAAAGGCGAGACCGAACTCCGAAGTATTGAACCTATCGGCTGAGTAGCCCTTCAAGGACAATTCATAATAGTCTTCTCCGGCAGAGTCCATAAAACTAACTCGAACTTGGATATCCGTGCTTGATTGATAAAATAGGTCTGGCCCAAGGATTGTAAATTCAATCGAGTCGACAGTAACTGGTTGGGGCTGGGTATAGGAGGCTGTTATGGTTGCATTAGGGGAACTTATTACTTCAATCTGGTAAGTGCTTCCTGGTTTGGGACACTTACTCTTAGACTTATACACCCCTTGGATAAATGTGTTAAAGCTTGGAGGCAAAGTTTCTAAAAATATTCCGTTCTCGTAGAGGTTGACTACTGCGTCCGTTACAGGAGGGAATGACGACTGAACTTTCAGGATGCCGGCACTTAACGAAACATAGGCAGTAAATAAGCTGTCTGAAAAGTATGGGAAGTCCAAGTCGAGGTTATATAGGTTAGTGTTTTGCCCAATGCAATTGACTACAAGTTTAGGTGGGTTTTCGGGCAGGCTAACCGTCTCAATTGTATCACAAGAATAAAATGTCAAAATGGCTGTTATAGGAAGGCAATTGAGAAGCACTGATCTTAAATTCATTAAATCAAAATTTAATCGTATAAGTAATAGACGGCAATGCCGGAAATAAACTAACCTGTCGTAACACGCGCTGACCATTATTGCCGTATCCAAATTCCAAATAATAGGGATTTTTGCGGTTGTAACAATTGTAAACGGACACAGTTAGCTTGTGCTCTACAGATTTCTTCCGGATAACATAACTGGCGTTAAGATCAAGTCGGTGATATGGATTCATGCGAAAATTGTTCCTCCCTTCATAGGCGGTTACGAACGGAGTCGGCCCCGTCTGGATAACTCCCTGGTACATATCCAACGGGACAGTGATTGCATTTCCGGTTCCATATACCCAAATCAGGCCATACTGCAAGCGCTCATTTTTCGTGTACACAAGAGCAATTTTTGCATCGTGCCTTCTATCGTAACGGTAAGGAAACCATTTCCCATTATTCAGGCTGTCAAATTGTCGATACGTCCAGGAAAGAGTGTAACCGACCCAGCCGCTCAGTTTGCCAAATTTTTTCTGGACGAATAACTCTGCACCGTAACTTTTTCCTCGCCCGGCATCTACTTTGGATTCCCAATTTTTATCCGCATTCAAATAAGTAGCACCATCCTTGTATTCAATTACATTACTTATAGTCTTGTAATAACCTTCCAGGCTCACTTCAAATTCATCTTTAAAATTTCTGGCCAATCCCAGCGACACCTGCTTTGAAGTCTCTGGCCGAATACGCTCAGTGGCAGGCACCCACAGATCGGTGGGAAGCCCAAGTCCGGAATTGGTTAGCAGATGGATGTACTGCTGCATGGTTGCAAAAGAAGCTTTCAGGGATAAGTCGGGCGAAAGCAAAAGTCTTGCAGCAATTCGGGGTTGCAGCGAGAAGTAGTTCTTCCCACTCAATAAAAAACCCGAACCGTGAATGCCCGCATTTACTTTCAGGTTTGAGGAAAAGTTGAAGTCGTCTTCTGCGTAAGCAGAAAGTTCGTTTGCACTAATGTTACTGGAGCGGGTGTTTGTCGGAGGTATTTCCAGGCTTGATTTAATTGCTGTAACACCCGGGGTAAAATAATGATTTATAGCCTGTGCGCCAAAACGAAGATAATGATCAGGGGCAGGAACAAAATCAAAGTCAATCTTTGAAGCGAAGTCGCGCAATCCCGATTGATACGCGTAATTGTAAAACTCATTGTCGACAACTCCCGAAACAAGGTTGGTAAACGCAGTGCTAACATCATTGATAACTTGAAGGTGATATTGGCTATAGAAAACGCTGATATTCGCGAAAAGTTTCTGATTAAAGACATGATTCCATCTCGTAGAGGCGATAATGTTCCCCCACGTTATTTGCGCAATACTTTTGGAGGAATACCTCGATGTGCTGTCTATGGAGCTATAGTTTTGGGGGGTTGTTGCTTTATCCGAACCGGAATAATAGCTTAAATAAATTCGGTTCCTTTTGTTAACCCGGAAGTTGACTTTAGCATTAAAGTCATAGAAATAATAATTGTTTGCATTCGCATTAGACCGCCCAAAGATTGGCGAGTTCAGCAAATTCAGATAGCTGCGCCTGGCCGATATAATAAAGGAAGCCCGATCTTTTACGATTGGCCCTTCCAGAGCGAATTTCGAAGAGATTATGCCCACCGAGCCAGTCCCATGGAGTTTGGAAGGGTTACCCTCTTTCATACTAATGTCTACTACGGAGGAGAGTCTTCCACCATACCGCGCGGGGAAGCCGCCCTTAACTAATTCCACGTGATTGATGGCATCCGGGTTGAATGTGGAAATAAAACCATAAAGATGAGAAGCATTATAGACCGGTACGCCATCCAATAGAATTAGGTTCTGTTCGGGGCCGCCCCCTCGTACATACAAACCACTGCTCCCTTCGCTTCCGCCCTGCACCCCTGGTAGCAATTGCAAAACTTTAATTAGATCGACTTCACCCATTAATGACGGCATTGCTTTAATTTGGCTAATGGGTAATGAGATCGTGCCCATGCGGGTACTCTCCTGTATTTTGTCAGCTTTTTCAGAGGTAATAATCAGCTCCTTTAACGGCGGCTGGCTTTTTAACTTGACGATAATAACAGTGTCCTTGCGAGATGCTAATCGCAGTGTGATTGGTTGATATCCCACGTAAGAATAAGTGAGGTAAGTTGAATCTCTGAGCAGGGTGAAACTGTAAAATCCATACGCATTGGTTATGGTTCCCTGATGTTTTTTAGCTTCAAAAATGTTAGCGCCAATCAGATTTTCTCCGTCATCTGTACGCACATATCCACTGATCGTAATTTGTTGTGCAAACAATCTAAAAGACGCTAACGAACTAATGACAAGCAAAAAAAAAGCGATCCGGCTAAATTGCAAGGGTTGGGATTATTTAGATGATTTGTCGTCGCATGATATATAGTCAGTGTCACGGCTAGGGATAAAATTTATTTTTTATTCAACGTCTTTACTCTATCTAGCAGATTTCAAATTTGAAACAATAGGTCGCAAAGATAATCGCATAAATAATCAAGATTAAATAATAAATGCACCTCGGGCATATAAATTTTAAACATTCAATGTGTCAATCTTTTGTAGACATCAGTTCTCCATTGCCTTAAGTTCTCTTCAACGTTACTGTATTACCACTTAGAATCCCCGTGAAAAACTAATAACCCTATAAGAAAAATGAGTGCCACTACGGCCACAATTATTCGCATACCCATTGTTCTAATTTTCCATTTAAAGAAATTTCTTTCATCAGGGTCACTCGCTTCCAACATGCTTTTTCTTTAAGTGAGGGTAAGAGATGAGAAAGAAACTTAGTGCCATTAAAATGACCACTGGGTAAAGATCAAAACAGCTAATTTAGGGCTCATTATCTTCAAATGTTGAGTATTCCAAAACAACTAATCCTTTTGTGAGACAATTTAAAAGGTTATCCGTAACTTCAGATAATTAGGATGTGTTTTTACTTTTCTCATTTTTTCGTAAGAATTTAGAACTTTTGATGGTATTTCGGCGTCACCCAATAAAGCCGCCGAAAAATTTGTCGAAATCAACTTAAGTAGCCCTATGATCAAAAGCTATTTCGTAATTGGATGGAGGAACCTTTTGAAGAACATAGGTTATTCTTTTATCAATATAAGTGGGCTGGCCATCGGACTGGCAGTAGCGACAATGATTGGGCTTTGGGTATTTGACGAACTGAATTACAATAAGTCATTCAAAAACTATAGCCGTATCGGGAAAGTTTATCATCATCTCACATTTGGTGACGAGATCTTTACCACCGATGCCGTGCCCCAACCCCTAGGAGCTGAATTGAAAAACAATTTTGCAGAGTTCGAAGAGACGGTTGTCACATCTGAGTCAGCCGAACATATAATAGGGTATGAAGAAAAGAAAGTCTCCAAAAGCGGACTTTTTGTGGAGCCACAGTTTGCGGTGATGTTTTCCTTGAACTTGTTGCAAGGAAGCAACCAAACACTAAAAGATGTCAATTCCATTTTATTGTGCGAATCTTTAGCGGATGCTTTGATTGGCGACAATGCCATTGGCAAAATAATCAAGTTTGATAACCGGGAAAACTTGATGGTGACTGGGATATTCGAAGATTTTCCTGCCAATTCACAATTTGAAGAGATAAAGATGCTAATGCCGATGGCGTATTATTCTAACATTAGTGATCTAACCCGAAAGCAAAAGAATAATTGGGAAGATTTTCCTTTACAATGCTATGTGTTGTTGGACGAGAAAGCATCATTGGCAGAAGTTAATCAAAAGATAAAAAATGTCGTCTATCAAAAAGGTTCAGGAGATGTCAAGGCAATCAAACCAGACGGCTTTATATTTCCCGCGGAAAAATGGCATCTGCATGCCGAATTTAAGAATGGGAAAAACATTGCCGGCAAAATTCAATTTGTGTGGATGTTTGGCAGCATAGGCATATGCGTACTTCTATTGGCATGCATCAATTTTATGAATTTGAGTACAGCCAGGAGTGAGAAAAGATCAAAGGAAGTAGGCATCCGTAAAGTGATGGGTTCGGTGCGCAATCAATTGGTGAATCAGTTTCTAAGTGAGTCGTTTTTAGTTGTCATCATTGCTTTTCTGATTGCCATAGTAATCGTGATCTTGTGTTTGCCGTTGTTCAACGACTTGGCTGGCAAGAAAATGACAATTCCTTGGGGCAATTCCTATTTTGTTATAACGGCAATCATATTTGTTTTCATCACCAGCGTGTTGGCAGGTAGTTATCCAGCGTTGTATTTGGCATCATTCAACCCCATAAAAGTTCTGAAAGGCTCGTTCAAGGCTGGCCGTTTTGCAGCGTTGCCGCGAAAAGTTTTGGTCGTCTTTCAGTTTGCAATTTCTACCACATTGATAATAGGCACAATAGTGGTGTTCCAACAAATCCGGCACGCAAAAGACCGACCAGTGGGCTTTGATCGTGAAGGTATTATTTTCATTCGCATCCGTACTGAAGATCTGGCGAGGGCCAACTACAATTCTATTCGTCATGACCTTTTATCCACAGGAGCAGTTGAGAACATGGCCAAATCAGATTTTCCAATTACCGGAGCAGCGAGCGCTAATGCATCGTTGACGTGGGAGGGGAAAGACCCAGCATATCGGCCATTGATCGCCTTGAATAGTTGCAGCCACGATTTTCCGAAAACAAATGGTTTTCAGTTTTTGGAGGGGCGTGATTTTTCCCGTGAGTTCAGCACCGATTCATCCGCCATAATTATCAATGAAATGGCCGCTAGACTTTTGTCGGACAAAAGTGCGATTGGTAAGAAAATAAAATTTGCTACAGGCAAAGAGCGGGAGGTCATAGGAGTTATCAAAGACCAAGTGCGATGGACACCGTTCTCAAAACAATCGCCCCATATGTATTTAATTGACTATCCCGATATGGGCTATTTAACTATTCGATTTAAACCAAATGTTGGTGTCAGAAGTGCTTTGGATAAAATTGAGGTCGTCTTAAAGAGGTACGATCCTGGCGCTCCTTTTGATTACAAATTTGTTGACGATGACTATGGGAGACTATTCCAGGATGAGGAACGAATCGGTAAACTTGCCAGCGTCTTTGCTGGGTTAGCAATTTTCATCAGTTGCCTTGGTATTTTTGGTTTGGCATCATATACCGCAAGTCAACGCGTTAAGGAAATTGGCATCCGCAAAGTATTAGGAGCTACTATTTTCAGTCTGTGGAAAATGTTATCGCGCGATTTTGTATGGCTTGTCCTCATGTCTATTATGTTAGCGGCACCGGTAGCCTATTATTTCTCAAATCAATGGCTGCACACATATGATTATCGCATCGAAGTCTCTTGGTGGATATTCGTGTTTACGGGGGCAGGTACTTTAGTGATCACATTGCTCACAGTAAGCTACCAATCGGTTAAGGCAGCATTAGCAAATCCAGTGAATAGTTTAAGATCGGAGTAGGCAATCAACAACAAGGAGTTTCTTGAAAAAGAAACTCTCCTTTCAATTGCACAGATATATTGGTCGATTAATTTTCTAGCCAACTGCTATCGCAAATTTAGAATAGCCTCTGGGTGAACAGTAGTTCTATTGCTAGTCACACCCTCAACGATCACGCGGTAACTCCCTGAAGAGTTGGGTGCGACAAACGTGATCTCGGTGGGATGATAGAAGTCAATTTTTGTTCGGGGATTCCAGTATACCGTCAAGCGACTATAGTAAGCGTCAGGGTTTTCTTCAATAACACTGCCGTGGGAGTCTTAAAGGTTATTTCGCGATTAAATTTCCTATTTCTACGGCTTAAGGTTTCTATGATTTAATGTTTGTATCGATATGCTTGACCATGAATGCATTGTTGGAGTAGCCGGTTTTAGTCGTCATTGTATTCGAAAATTAACTTCTTTGTTCCGAAAAAAAACGGGAACTAGAATTTTTATTCTTTTTCCATTTTCCGAAATCAAAGACCAATCCAAGCTGTCAATGAAGGTTTGATGTTTTGATTCTTCTTTATCCATGAATTCTTCATACACGCTAGGGTCACCAATCACTTTATCACTGGACTCGATCGAAAATTCAATAAAGTGCCATAGTTCTCCGTTGATTGAATTCTCTAGATTGAATTCAATTTTTCCTGATGTGCTGGGGAAGTTAGCTTCAGTCAAAAAAACTGCCCCACCTAGTACGTCTTTAAAATAAAGTTTAAGTTGCTTACACATAAGGAAACAATTGCTGCCGACCTTGCCCACAGTGAAACAAGAGGTGGACGAAGATAAATATTAAAACGGTTAGCGTTTTGGAGATTATACCTTGAAAGACCTTTTTGTTGTGGATCGTTTTGTGATACCAATAACTTTAAGCATTTTATTGCTAGCCGTGCTGGTTCCAATCACCCAATTGAAATACTTTTAGTCTTTTATTTCCGCTGTCCCAGATCCAGTGGTAATTTTTATTTCAGTCGTTGCATTACCTAACTGGACCGTTTTCTGAATCATAATTCTATCGTTGCCCTTTTCATCGATCTCTTCCGTCTTATCGAAATTGAAAGGCGCCATTATTTTGCCATACTCTTTGCTAGCCGACATCGTGATATGGCCTGCCAGCTTAAGTCCATTACAATCTAAAACAGCTTTGCCTGAGCCACTACCAATTGAAATAGGAAAAGCGATGGGTTCTGATAATTTCACTAAAACGGAGCCCGAACCTGTACCGAAAGAACTTTTGCCCGTCAACGTGAATTTCTCCGCATTTACTTCCCCACTTCCACTTCCAGCTTTAATAACTCCCTTAAAGCCATTTATTGATATGGTTCCAGATCCAGTACCGGCATTTACATCCCCTTGGCAGTTGTTGACGTAAATTGCTCCCGAACCAGCGCTAATATTTGCCTGTCCACTATACGAGTCAAGGTGGATCTCTCCTGAACCAGTACTAATGCTCGACTCACCGGAAAGATTTCTCCAAGAATAACTACCCGATCCCGAATTCGATTTTATGCTGACCTTCAAATCAGCAGCTTCGACATTGCCGGAACCAGAATTTGTTTTTACATTGATTCCGTCAGGAATGGTGATGGTCCATTTTGAATCTCCATTTGAAGAGTTATTGGCGTACTTTTCTTGCAATTTTAGTACGTCTCCAGCCTGCTGAAAGATCGGTTCAAAGTCCTTGGGAGAGTATGTGAACGTCACCTTAACCTCCACATCCTTGGAACTTCCTTTCGCCAAAATAATATCGGATGAGGAAGTTGTAATAATGATTTGTTTAATCTCCTTAAACGTCTTTGTTACCTCTTGGGCTTTGGAAGAAACAGAAATCACCAAGAATATTATGAAAAGTTCAGGTAGGTGGTGAATGGATTTCATTGGTTAAATTTTGTTTAAAGAGACAAGTTTGTCAAAAAGGTTGCATCAGCGACAATAAACATTTCACCTGGGTTCGTTAGGGCTGCCCTCATGGATTGGACGCTCGATTTCTTGAAACCTCTCTCGTTTCCCAAACGCTGGGCTTGAAATCCGGAACCGTTGCCTGCCCGTCCAGTCTCAGCATGTAGCGAATCATTTTCTTTTCCATAAGACAGTGTTGCCGTTAAAGTGCAGCTTGGTAATAAGCGTGTCGTTTTTAATATAATAATCATAAACATTATCCACAGATAAGTTGTGAACAAGGTTTGTGACATGTAGAGTGCCGTTTTGTGTTTCCCAATCAATCTCCCAATTGGGAGGAGCCATACCAGTCGTCGACAATACACCGTCAGATGTGGCAATTACAGCAGGCAGATCACCAATGGCGGCAGTGCCCCTCCCGCGAAGACCCAGATCATAAGTCAGTGTTGCATGCTCAGTAATATTATTACCATAGGGATCATTTTTTCTGAATGTAATCCATTGGCCAAGCAACAAGAAGTCGTATTTATCAGAATACAATTCATCAATATCGACAGATGCTTTCGGTGAAATTTTGTGAGCGTAGCACATTCTTATTCCGACACTGTCAATAAATGTAATATGCAAATTATTTCCTTTTAGGTTACCCTCTATCGAAATGCTCTTGATGGCATCTATCACAATAAGTCCTCTCAGTTGAGGTTTGGCATAAGTACCCTTAAAATTGAGATGCTCATTGCGGTTGAGATATATAATGCCCGTTACTTGCGCATTCTTATCCATCGCAAGCAACAATACATTTCTGTCAGAAAGTATATTTCCTACATAAATGCCTTGAATTTTTTGGCCGTATGATCCTATAAATGACTCCATCAACACGGCAAAAAGCAGGAAGAGCCTCATTATCAATAATCAATCGTTTTGTAAAGGCACTAATCTAATAATTCTTTACTCTGTCAATGGTCAGTCCTATTAAATCGTTTTGCGAGACTTTCTTATTTAGACGTCTTTTAGGAACGAAGATAAAACTTTTCCCATTTTGCTCGTCTCCGGCAAAGTGCAAGTATTGTTGGCAGCGGTACTTCTTCAACTACTAAGATACTTTCTACTCAAAAAATATTCCTTAATTGTATCAAAATCATTAATTAGGTATGGGATAAAAATAATATTTTCTAAATGAGTCAAAGGGTCACGACTCCTGCTGTAACGGAAATAATACATAAATACATTCCAAAAACCTTTTCTTAAAAGCACAATCCCGTCTGATCGTTTTATTATTTTCCCAATATCTACATAATTAATAATGACAGTGTTTAGACCAATACCCCCTCTAACCACTCGATCCTTTTCAATAATTATTTTCGTCTTTTCAAACGTCCCTTCACCACTTTTAGAGATCCATATAGCAGCCATAAATGCAAACCAAGCAATTGTAGAGCCGATCAAAAAATACATGTCTTTAACCTCTTTATAATTTGCGAGAGATAGTAACATAAAGAAAAGCCATATTATACCAATAACCTTAATGAATGATAATAATCCCTTTCTGTAAAAAGCTCGAACTCTTTCCTCATCAACTTTAAATTCACCTGTAATCAATTGCTGTAATAATTTTTTGGTCAATCGAACTCATTACTCAATCCTTTTGTGAGACTTTCAGGTCTAGGAAGTTTATCCTCTAAAATAATTAATTTTTTCTACGCCTTCTGCCATTGAATAGTATAAGTCAGCAATATCCGCCCATTCACCATTCCGTAAAATCATGTCAATAAAATAACCCGCATTAAACCACTTTTCTTCGTCGTTACTAATAGGTCTATGAGGATTCGTTTCGATTGAAAACTCGGTTAAACATAAGGCTATTTCGATAGAATTAATGTGAACGCTTTTTCCTTTAACCTCTGTTGCCAATAAATATTTATGTAGTCTCTTTCTTAGAATTTCGACAATATTCTTTAGCTCCTTCACTGTTGCGTCTTGCATATATCCTGCGGGTTTTCATTGATCGTAATTAATCGATTTCTATGAGGCTGAAATCAGTGTAATAAGCAAAGAGTCTCACCGGTCAGTTCACTTGACTAATTTCTGTGTCAATACAAATTCCATTTTCTTACGTAGGTTCCGTTTGATGTTAATTTCTACTGGATCAAAAACAACCACCTCGTTATACTTTTCAAGAAGTTGTCTGGTCATCCTTTGCGAGAAAACATTGGGTCCAACCATAAATGTCACCTGTACAATTGAGTCGTTCGTTGAAAAGTATTCGAGTGCCCGTGGAGTACTTAAACCTTTATAATATCCAATTGTGTCACCATGATTTGTTATTAAACACCATAGTTCAGTGGGTCTGTCAAATATGGAATAATTTTTACTATTCCCAATAGTGTCTTTCCAAGTCAGATAATATGAAGTATCACCCTCTGGCACTACTTCAGTAACTACCTTTAGTGTCGCCTTTTTATTATTCTCCTCAAGTGTTCTGTTCGAACCAAGATGTTGACAATTCATAAATATCACTGCCAAGAGTAGAATAATTACTTTCTTCATCTATAAAGTTACTGTTGTAATGCTCTGGCCACGGTCAAGTGAATGAAAATTGAAGGTATCTTAATTCGGTCCAGAATAATTAATCGTTTTTTGAAACTTTAAATTACAGTGTTACTCTCGCATCGCCAACAATGTCATTCGTACGCTATTCCAAAATCTCTAAACGTTATCCACCAAGTCTTATCCCAATGCTTGTGTCAATGCTTGGATAATCTCACAATCTGGGCATTAGGCCCATTAGAGAGCTTTTTTAGCAATTAACTCAATATTGCCAGGTCTCGCACACCTGTCACCGAGGGAATTTGTTATTCGGGAATGAAATTCCAAGGAACATAGCTACCTTCAATTTTAATGTTTTGTCCCATTCAGTCGTGCGGTGGGGCATTTTTCATTCACTGCTTACTCGACTTACACTACACCAAGCACACTCTTTGCCT
>Ga0075019_10001723_pt1 | contig 12416 bp, 11 predicted proteins | sample ColStrG_CSR_2013_FD_71473 | JGI IMG/M metagenome (GOLD analysis project Ga0075019, IMG submission 71473) | Freshwater sediment microbial communities in response to fracking from Pennsylvania, USA - Cold Stream Run_MetaG_CSR_2013 | ecosystem: Environmental > Aquatic > Freshwater > Creek >...
AAACACACCGCATCGGCCTGGCCGCTGGCGGCCATGGCGAGGGCGCGGCGGAAATTCTCGGTGGCGAAGCGACCGGCGGCTTCGCTGACCACGCCGGTTTCGATGCTGTCCGGATCGCAGTTGCCGAGATCGAGCAGCAGCGGGCGGGTGAGCCCGTGGGCGATGACGGGGGTTTCGCCTGACAGCGGCTGGGTGTCGATATCGAGCACCACGCCGGCGATTTCGGCGCCGCGCGCGAGGACGCGCGCGTCGCCGAACACCACGATCTCGGCTTCGCGCACCGCGGGGTCTGCCAGCACGCGGGCGGCAAGTTCGGGCGAGATGCCGGCTGCGTCGCCCATGGCGAGCGCCAGGCGTGGCCGTGCAGGGGTCTGGTGATCGGCCATGCTGTGTTCCTCCAGCAGTCATTTTGTATTCCTGTATACAGGATTATCCTTCGACCGCGATCCGGTCAAGCCTCGCGTATGGGCACTTGCCAGACCGCGTCGGCCAGCGGTAGCCTGTGAGCAATATCGATAATATAGCGATAGGAGGAATGTATTCGAGCCAAGCTCGACACCGTCCCACGGGGCCAGGCCATCCTGTTCGAACTGCGCCGTCGGATTGTGCTCAACGAGTGGCAGCCGGGCCTGGTGCTGACCGAACTGGCGCTGGCGGCCGAACTTTCGAGCAGCCAGGCCTCGATCCGCGAGGCGCTGCTGCGGCTTGAAGGCGAAGGAATGGTGACACGCTCCGGCCATCAGGGCACCACCGTCACCAATCTGGGGGCGATCGAGGCGGCGGAGATCCTGGGCCTGCGCCGGCGCATCGAAGGCCGGGCGGCGAAGGCGATCATCCGCCATCGCACCACGGCCGATCTGCCACGGCTGCAGGGTCTGTTGGGCGATATGCGGGCAGCCGCCGAGGCGGACGACCTGTGGGCCATGGTGCGGGCGGACACGGAGTTTCATCTGGCGCTGTTTCGGATATCGGGCCTGCATGCGATGGAGCCGATCCTGTCGCGCTGCATTCTGCACACCCACCGGTTTCGCCTGTGGGCACCCTGGCATCGCCGGCCGCTGATACGCACCGCCGATCGGCATCTGCCGATACTTGCCGCCGTCGAGAGTGGCGATGCCACCAGCCTGCGGCGGCATATCGAGGACCACCTGGACACAATCGTGGAGAGCCCGCAATGCTGATGCCGCATCCGCAGATGGCCGCCATTCTGAGGGCGCAGCAGGCGGCGCCTGTGCCGGATCCGCAGTCCCTGCCCATCGCCGAAGCACGCAAGAATTTCGAGCGTGCCAACCTGGGCTGGAACACGCCGCTGCCCCCGATGCTGGCGCAGGATATCCATGTGGGCGGCATTGCCTGTCGCCTGTTGACGCCTTCCCCCTGCAAGCCGGGGCTTGTGGTGTTTGTGCATGGCGGGGGCTGGACCTTCGGCTCGCCTGCGACCCATGAGCGGTTCGCGCGGCTGCTGGCGGCACATGCAGAGGTTGCGGTGCTGGTGCCGGATTATCGGCTGGCCCCGGAGCATCCGGCGCCGGCGGCGATCGAGGATGTGCTGGCGGTGATCGCTGATCTTGACCGGGTGGTGCCGCCGGGTGTGCCGCTGGTGCTGTGTGGTGATTCCGCGGGGGCCACCATCGCCCTGGCCACGGCCATGGCGGGCCCATCCCGACCGGTTGCGATGCTGTCGCTGCTGTATGGCTGCTTCGCGCCGGTGTTTGGTACCGACAGCCATCTTGCCAACGGTGACGGACGCTTTGGGCTCAGCACACAGCGGATGCAATGGTACTGGCGGAACTGGCTGGGGGCTGCGGCCGATGTCCGGGCGGCGCCGCTGCATGGCGATCTATCGGACCTGCCGCGATGCCATCTGCTGGCCGCGGCTTTGGACCCGCTGTGCGATGACAGCTTCCTTATGGCCAATCGCCTGGTTGCCGCGGGCGTGCCGGTGCGCCTGGATGTGGTTCCTGGCGTGACGCATGGGTTTCTGCAGATGTCGTCACAGTTGGACCCGGCGCTGCAGGCGACGATGGCGATTGCCGCGGAAATCAAGGCGTCGCTAGGGTAACTGGCTGCAAAAGAACGATCCAAGCAAAAGCAAAGAAGGAAAACGCCCATGACGATCGCCCGCCGCACCGTTCTTGCCGGTGCCACTGCCGCCCTCGCAGCCGCACCGCTTGCCGCACCGCGCGCGCAAAAGGCGGTGACGATCCGGTGGTGGTATCATTTCGACGATCCCAAGGCCTCGCCCGATGCGCTGGTAGCCGCATTTGAAAAGCAGAACCCGGGCATCAAGGTGCAGGCCGAGAGCATCCCCTGGGGTGGTGGCGGGGATTATGACACCCGGCTCTACACCGCGCTGATCGCCGGCAACGGGCCGGATGCGGCGATGGTGAAGTTCCAGAACATGTCTCGGCTGATGGAGATGGAGGCGCTGGCGCCGCTCGACAAATACATCGACGCCTGGGGCGCCAAGGCCGATATCTCCGACGATCTGTGGAAGCTGCATCGGGCGCCCGACGGCAAGCGCTATTATCTGCCGCTGCAGTATGTCGTGCTGTACCTGTATCTGCGACAGGACTGGTTCGCCGAGAAGAAGTTGGCGCTGCCGACCACTTTCGAAAGCTTCCTCACAGCGGCCAAGGCTTTGACGACCACTGATCGCTGGGGCTTCGGTCTGCGCGGTGGCTCCGGCGGGCATGATTTCTGGGCGACCTTCGTGCTCGGTGGCGGCGCTAGCTTGACCAAGGGCGGGCTGGTGAGTGCGCCGGCGCTGGCGGCCAACACCTGGTTCATCGATCTGCACCGCACCCATCACGTGACGCCGCCCTCGGCGCCGACGGATGGGTTTCTGCAGACCGTCAACAACATGAAGGCGGGGCGCACGGCGATGACGATCCATCACATCGGCTCGGCCAATGACATGGTGGCAGCGCTGGGTGACACCATCACGGCCATTCCGGTGCCGCGCGGTCCGCAGGGCGGGGGTTGGACGACCTATGGCGATGGCTCGAGCGCGGTGTTCGCGGCTTCCGCCAATCCGGAAGCGGCGTGGAAATGGATCGCGTTTCTGTCCACCGGCGAAGCCAATGCGATTTTCGCCAAGGCCTCGGCGCAGCTGCCGGTGACGACATCGAGCCTGAAGACCTGGGACGCGCAGCCGCGGCGTTTCATCGAGGCTTCGGCTGCGTCGTTGCCGATCGCACAGGTGCTGCCATCGACCACGCAGACCGCGGATTTTACCCGCACCGTCTGGCCGCAGACGACGCAGAAGGCGCTGCTGGGGCAGATCACACCGGATGAGATGATGAAGACCTTCGACAAGCTCTACTTCGGGTGAGACGCGACGCCGCCATACCTTGGTTGCTGCTGGCGCCGGCACTGGCCATCACCACGGTGCTGGTGCTGGTGCCGGCGGCACAGACGATCTGGATGTCTTTGCACGACGTGGTGCTGTTCCGGCCACGGTCAGCACCCTTCGTGGGGCTGGCGAACTATGCCAAGGCCCTGGGCGATCCGGTGTTCTGGGCGGGGCTGCTGACCTCGGTGATCTGGGTGGTGGTTTCGGTTGGATTGCAGTTCGCGCTGGGGCTTTCGGCTGCACTGCTGCTCAATCGGCACTTCGCCTGGCGAGGCGTGGCGCGGGCTTTGATTGTGGTGCCCTGGGCCTTGCCCAGTGTCATCATCGGATTGATCTGGACCTGGATGCTCGATTTCAATCTTGGCCTGATCAACGAGCTTGGGCTGCGGCTTGGGCTGCTCGATCATCCGGTCGCCTGGCTGTCCCAGCCGGGCACAGCTTTTGCTGCCGTGATTCTGGCGGTGGTGTGGCAGGGGTTTCCCTTCTTCGCGGTGACACTTCTGGCGGGGCTGCAGGCGATTCCGGGGGAGCTTTACGAGGCGGCATCACTGGATGGTGCCGGCGGGTTCTCTAAGTTTCGCCACGTGACCCTACCGGGGATTGCCGGCGTGATGACGACGGCGTTGTTGCTGCGGATGATCTGGGTGGCGAATTCGCTGGATCTGATCCTGGTGATGACCGGCGGCGGGCCTGGCACCGCCACGCAGACCTTGCCGCTGCACGCGTTTCTGACGGCGTGGTCGGGCGGCAACTACGGCCAGGGTTCGGCACTGGCGGTGCTGCTCACCTTGCTGCTGCTTGGCGTTGTCATCGCCTATCTCGTCAGGAGCCGACGGACATGAAGACCAAGCGGCTGAAGCTGCTGTTCGGCACTGAGCTTCCGGTGGTGGCGATCCTGATGTTCGCCTTGGTGCCCTGGGGCTGGATGGTGCTGTCGTCGCTGCGGCCGGAAGCGGATCTGACGCGATCGCCGTTGCAGCTGCTGCCGGACACGCTGACCTTGGCCAATCATATCGAGCTGCTGGCGAGGACCTCGTTCGCGCAGAATCTGCGTGACAGCGTGATCGTGGCCGCGGGGGCGGTGGCGCTGGGACTATTGCTGTCATTGCCGGCGGCCTATGCGTTTTCGCGGTTTCGCTTTGTCGGGCGCAACACGCTGATGGTGCAGTTTCTGGCGATCAACATGTTTCCGGTGGTGATGCTGATTCTGCCGCTGTTCGTGTTGCTGCGGCAGTTCGGGCTGCTGGACACGTATTTCGCGCTGATCGCCGGGCATGCGACCTTCACCCTGCCCTTCGCGATCTGGCTGATGACAAGTTACGTGGACGGTATTCCCGTCGATCTTGACCATGCGGCCGCGATTGATGGTGCCACGCGCTGGCAGGTTATGCGGCTGGTGATCCTGCCCTTGACCTTGCCGGGATTGGTTGCTGTTGGGATCTATCTGTTTATCGCCTCGTGGAACGAATACCTGTTCGCCCTCATGCTGGCGGGCCGCAACGTGCGCACCGTGACGGTGGCGTTGCAGAGCTTCATTGGCGAGAACCAGATTCAATGGGGATTGCTGATGGCGGGCGGCACCTTGGTTGCCATGCCTGCGACGATTTTGTTTCTGCTGACCCAGGGAAGACTGGTCGGTGGATTGACCGGAGGAGCCGTAAAGGGATGAGCATGACCTGGATGCCGAAGATCGGCGTGATCTCGATGACCTATGCACGGCCGATCACGGCAGCGCATTTTCCGCTGTTCACCCGCATGCGCGCGGCGGGCATGGATTTTTGCGAGCTGTTGGTGCCGGAGGGGGACGAGGTTGATCCTGCCGCCGCCGGACAGGCCGCCAAGGAGGCGGGGCTTTCGATTGTGCTGGCGGCGCGGGTGAACGTTGATCGTGATCTGGCCTCGGACAATCCGGTCTCCCGGGCGGCGGGTGTGGCCTACCTGCGGACCTGCGTGGACGTGGCGGTGGCCTGCGGTGCCGATCTGGTCGGCGGGCCGCTTTATGGCACGCCCTTGGTGTTCGCAGGTCGTCCGCCGCGGCCGTTCGATGCGGCCGAGCGGGCTGAGCGGGTGGCGCGGGTGGTGGATGGGTTGCAGCAGGGCGGCGCCTATGCGGCGGCAAAGGGCGTGCGCCTGGCGGTGGAGCCGTTGAACAGGTTCGAGACGGACTTCTGCAACACCGGCCGGCAGGCAGTGGCTTTGGTGGAACAGGTGGGCAATCCTGCTGTTGGCATCATGCTCGACACGTTTCATATGAACATGGAGGAGAACGATCTGGCCGAGGCGCTGCGCCATGCGGCACTGCGGCTGATGCATTTCCAGGCGAATGAGAACCATCGCGGCTTTCTTGGCACCGGGCATATCGATTGGCCGTCGATCTGCCGCACGCTGTATGACATCAACTATCAAGGTGCCATCACACTGGAGCCGTTTCGCCGCACCGATCACAGTCTTTCGGTGCCCTTGGCGCAGTGGAAGCCGCCGGCCACTGACGAGGACGACGATCTGCGGCATAGCGGGAATCTCCTGCGCGCGGCGCTGCATGCGGCGGCACGGTCATGATCCGCATCGGCTGGATCGGCTGCGGCAAGCACGCCGAGGAAATGCTGTTGCCGCAGCTGACACGGCTGCCGATCCAGCTTGCCGCGATCTGCGATGCCAGCGAGGAGCGGCTGGGCGTGATCGGCCAGCGCTATGGCGTGGCCGCACGGTATCGCGACGCCGCGGCGATGCTGGACGCGGGCGGGCTCGATGCGATCGGCATGGCGGTGGGCCCCGGCGTGCATGCCCGGGTGGGTGCGATGGCGATGGAACGCGGACTGGACGTGTTCATGGAGAAGCCGCCGGCGGCCACCGCGGCCGAGGCAGAGGTTTTGGCAGACGTCACGGCGCGCACCGGCAAGGCCTGCGTGGTGGGATTCATGAAGCGCTATTCCACCGCCAATCGCATCGCCGGGAATATTCTGTCGTCACCGGAGTTCGGTGTTCGCGCCAGCCTGCTTGGCGAATACATGACGGCGCCCGGGTATTTCATCGGCAATCCGGATTATACCGGCTTCCTGCTGCACCATTGCGTGCATGCGATGGATCTGGTGCCCTGGCTGATCGGCGAGAAGGTGCAGAATGTGACGGCACGACGCTTCGAGATGGAGCCTGGCAAGTTGCTGCTGCATGTCGGCTACGGCTTTGCCTCCGGCGCGCTGGCGACGGTGGTGATGGGCACGCACCAGTCGCGTGGCACGCCGATGGAATGGTGGCAGGTGATGGGGGATCACAAGCGCGTGGAGGTGCGCAACGTGCATGAAGTCCGTTACTACCGCTCGCCCGGCTTCAAGGCGCTTGATCCCGCGGCAACCTTGGATCCGGGCCAGGATGCGCTGGTGTGGGAGCCGAACATGACGGCGGCCGCCAACGAGGATCACAAGGGATACCACGCGCTGCTGCACGCCTTTCTCCGACGGGTGAAGGGTGAGCCATCGGATGCGCCGGAGATCGGTGATGGCGTGCGGGCGATGCGGGTGCTGGAGGCGATGATCCGGTCAATGGAAAGTGGCGCGATCGAGCCGGTTTGAGAGGTCAGCTTGCGGTGGCCGACCGGCGCAGCTCGTCCATCACGATCGCCTGGCGATATGAGTCCTCCAGGCCGAACCGCATCGGGGCCTCGAGGCTGATCGCAGCGGCGAAGTGTTCGACCATGGCGCAATAGGCGTCCATTGGCGCGAAACGCTGTTCCTGGTTGTTCCATGTGACAATGGTTTCGCGGCCTTTGGTTGAGATCGGCCAATCGATGGTGAGTTGGCCTTCGCTGCCGAGGATGCGGAGGGATTGCTGTCGTGCGCCTTCGAAGGCGCAGAACATCTGGCAGGCGAGGCCGCCGCCGAAATCGAGCTGGGCTGAGAAGCTTGCATCGACGTCGCCGCGCAGGGCTTGGCAGCCGAGAGCGCTGATTGGCTCGCGGTCCAGCAGGCTGCGCATCAGGCTGACCTGGTAGCAGCCGAGGTCGAAGAGCGCGCCGCCGCCGTAAGCGGCCTTCCAGCGGTAGTCGTTGGAGTCGGTGATTGGGGCGACCGAATTGATCTGGATGCAGCGTGTTTCGCCGATGGCGTTCTGCTGCAGCAGGTTGCGCACGAAGTCGAACTGCGGGTGGAAGCGGTGGCAGAAGGCTTCCATGACACGACAGCCGCTTTGGCTTTCGGCACGCTGCATGGCGGCAACTTCATCGGCGGTGAGGGCGAGGGGTTTTTCGCACAGCACGTGCTTGCCGGCGGCGAGGGCCTGCAGCGTCCAGGGCAGATGCAGATGGTTGGGCAGGGCGATGTAGATGGCGTCGATGTCCGGGTTTGCGAGCAGAGCTTCGTAGCTGTCGGTGGCGTGAGGAATGGCGAAGGCTGCGGCGAAGGTTTTCGCGCGGGACAGGTCTCTGGCGGCGATGGCGTGCAGGCGGTGGCCGGCGGCCAGCACGGCTGTGGCCAAGGCGCTGCGGCCGATGCGGGATGCCCCGAGGAAGCCCCAGCGCAGGCTCATTTGGTTTTGCGCACCGCGGCGATGGTGGCGCGCACCTGCGAGGGCTCCGTGACCGTGTGCCAGTATTCGCGTTCGAGCTCGGTGCCGCCCATGCCGATGCTGGGGTTACGATAGACCATGCGGCTGGGCTCCGGGCGCAGGGCGGCGAAGTGCAGTTCGGAGAGGCCGGCGTGGCGGTGGACGTCGCTGATCGTCTCGGGCCGCAGCGCGCCGCAGCCCAGCACGATGATGCGGCCGGCGGCGCGTTCGGTGAGATGGCGCAGCATCTTCGCACCTTGGGTGGCGTCGGGCTGCAGACCGCTGGTCAGCACGCGGTGCACGCCGCAGGCGATCAGACTGTCCAGTGCCGCATTGGCGTTGGCGACCATGTCGAAGGCGCGGTGAAACGTGGTGCTCAGGGGGTGTGCCAGCTCGACCAGGGTGCGGGTGCGGACGGTGTCCACGGTTCCGTCGGGCAGCAGGCAGCCGAAGACGACGCCCGCTACGCCGGCGTCGCGCAGCAAGGCGACGTCTTCGCACATGCTGGCGAATTCGGCCTCGGAATACAGGAAGTCGCCGCCGCGCGGGCGGACCATGACATGCAGCGGAACCTGGGCCAGGCGCAGGGCCGTGCGCACGGTGCCGAGGCTTGGGGTCAATCCGCCTTCCAGCAGGCTGGCACAGAGCTCGATGCGATCCGCGCCACCTTCCTGGGCCGCCAGCAGGCCGTCGATGCCTTCGACGCAGACTTCGATGATGGGATGCGTCATGTGGCGGTTCCTTGGAGTGCCCGGGCGGACAGTGTGGCCCTGGGCTGCCAGGCGAAATCCGGGTCGAAGGGATACATCGGGCGGGCGATGCGGTGGCGTGGGGCGCGGGTGACGTGCTGGTCGACCACGCCCGGGGTCAGCGCCATCAGATTGGGGGCTGCGATCGGGGCGAGGTCTGGCGAAAGATAGCCGGACTTCACGACGAGCAGGGCGACCTTGGTGGGATCGAGGCCCAGGCAGTGGAAATCGGCGAATGTGTGGAAGGGGCGGCGGCGCGCGGTGAGGACGATGGTGATGCCTTCGATCTGGACGACGGCCTGGCGTTCGGCCGGCGTGTCGGTGTTCAGCAGGAAGCGCACCAGCGCCGGGGCGGTGACGGGGCTGCTGCCGGCGGGGTCCAGCGTGGCGCCGATGCGCAGGTTGAGCGTGGCGCCGAGGCCTGCGGCGTAGCAGGCATCGGTTGCTGGACGGTCGGCGATGCCGGCGATCAGGGCGTTGCGCGTTCTGCGCCGGAGCAGCTCCCCCAGCACCTCGGCCCGGTCGCCGACGCCACCGCCGGTGGGATTGTCGCCTGATTCCGCCAGGATGACCGGCGAGGTTTTCGTGGCCTGGGCCCTGTCGAGACAGTCGGCCAGGCTGCCGGTGATGGAGCCGAAGCTGAACGCTTCGCGGGCGTTCCAATAGTGCTGGGCAAGGTCCGCTGCTTCGCGCTGCAGAACCGCGACGTCGGTGCCGGTGAGGATGGCGCTGGCGGTGGCGCGGGGTTCGTCTGCCCAGACGTAGCCGACCATCAGCGAGGCGTCCCACACGCCGGGGATTGCATCGATGCCCTCGAGCCGGGCGTAGAGGCCGCGGGCTGGTTCGTCCTGGGTGCTGGTGCGCTCGCCGGGGAGCAGCACCGGGATTTTCGCCCAGGCGATGGCGGGGCTCCGCTGGGTTTGCAGGCAGCGGATCAGCATGGCGACGGCGCGGTGCTTGGTGGCCTCCACGTCGATATGCGGGGCGGTGCGGTAGGCTGCGAACATGTCGAGCTGGTCGATGATGCGCTGGCTGACATTGCCGTGCAGATCGTAGCTGGCGGCGATCGGCAGGTTCGGCCCGACCACGGCGCGGGCGGCTTCGATCCAGTCGCCTTCGGCGTCCTCCAGGCCCTCCACGAAGCTGGCGCCGTGCATGGCGAGGTAGAGTCCGTCGAGATCGCGCAGCCGGGAGAGGCCGTCGAGGAATTCGGCCTTCAACGCCTCGTAGGTGGCGCGTGCGATCGGGCCGCCCGGCACCGCGCGGGCGTGGAGCAGGGGCAGGAAATCAGCGTCGAACGACCGCAGGGGGGCGAATTCGGCGTGGCCGAGCAGGTCCTGCTGCCGCAGGATGCGGAAATCCGCCGTTTGCATCAGCAGGGGATTGAACGTGCTGCATTCCGTGTGCAGCCCTCCGAAGGCGATGCGCATGGCCGGTGAACACCCTCGCTTTGACATCGCACTGAGGGGTCGGGATAATTTAGCTGTCGACCAATTACAAGCCCACTCCGGTGCCGAGGTACACGCCATGTCGTCGAAATCCCTGCTGTCGCGCGCTGATTTCCTCAAGCTTGGCCTGGGGGCTGCGGGTGTTGCGGCGCTCTCGCGGCCGCATGCGGCCTGGGCGGATGCCAGTCAGCTGACGATCATGCAGACCGAGGCGCCGCGCAGCATGGATCCGGCGGATCACACGGCCTCGTACACGGCGGCGGTGCTGGGGACGATGTATGAGGGGCTGACGCAGTATGACAGCACGCTGACCTTGCGCCCGGGGCTGGCGACGACGTGGAGCGCCAATGCGGCGCAGACCGAATGGAGTTTCACGCTCCGCCCCGGGGTGATGTTTCATGACGACACGCCCTTGGATGCCGCGGCCGTGGTGGCGAGTTTTGAACGGCATCTCGATACCAAGCGGGGCCTGGCCAGCAGCGGGCGGTTTCGCGCGGTGATTGCGCGTGTGGCCGCGACCGGGCCGATGGAGGTGAAGTTCACGCTGAAGGCGGCGTACCCCGCGTTTTTGCGGCTGGTGGCGATCAACAACGCCGCCATCGTCAGCCCGACCGCGGACAAGACCGGCACGCTGGGCCGCCAGGCCGTTGGCAGCGGGCCGTTTCGCTTCGTTGAATGGCGCTCCGGCGACTACGTGCAGCAGGCGCGCAATGCCGCGTATTGGGGCGACAAGCCGAGCTTTGCCAGCATGCGCTGGACCTGGACCTCGGAAGCCGCGGTGATGAACATGGCGCTGCAGACCGGCGATGCCGATGTGGTCAATCCACTGCCGCCGCTGTTCGCCGGTGCGGTGAAGAACCGTGCCGATGCGACGTTGCTGGAAGGCAGTTCGGCCGCGGTGTTCTGGGTTTCGCTCAACACCCAGCTGAAGCCGCTCGATGATGTGCGGGTGCGGCAGGCGCTGAATTATGCGACGGATCGTGCGGCGCTGGTGCGCAGCCTGCTGTATGGCTATGCCACGCCGGCCAATTCGCCCTTGGCGCCGGTGACCTTCGGCTATGACGCGAGCGTGCCGGGCTATGCGCATGACGTGGCGAAGGCGAAGGCGCTGCTGAAGGAGGCGGGGTATCCCGATGGCATCGCCATCAGCCTGGCCGTGCAGGAGCCGCAGGCCAATCTGGCGCAGGCGCTGCAGGGGATGTGGGCGGAGGCTGGCATCAAGCTGGATGTGCGGCGCATGGAAAGCGGCGTGTGGACGCAGGCGGCCTTCGCCAAGCCTGAACAGAAGGCGCAGCAGGGGACCAATTCCGTGCTGGCTTCCTGGTCGTCCGGCACGTTTGACGCCGATCTGCAGCTACGGCCGCTGTATGCCACGGCAAGTGCACCTCCGGGTGGGGCGAACCTTGGGTTCTATTCCAATCCGGCGCTGGATGCGCTGATCGACAAGGCCGGGCAGTCTGCCGATCCTGACGAGCGCAAGAAGCTGTATGGCGAGGCGCAGCGGATCATCCAGACCGATGCGCCGCATGTGCTGCTGTACTATCCGAAGGATCTGGCGGGGCTTTCTTCCGCGATCAAGGATCTGTGGGTTTTGCCGGGTGGCCAGGTGATGCCGCGCTGGGCGAAGCGCGTTTAGCCCACGGCATGGGGCGGTTCGTCGCACGCCGGCTGCTGGGGCTGCTGCCGATTTTGCTGGCGGTTTCGGTGTTGATCTTTGGCGCGGTGCGGCTGCTGCCGGGTGATCCCGCGCGGATCATGGCGGGCCCGCAGGCGACGCAGGATGCGGTGGATGGGATGCGCGCGCGGCTGGGGCTGGATCGGCCGCTGCCGGTGCAGTACGGCGTGTTTCTGGCGGGGGCGCTGCAGGGGGATTTCGGTGAGTCGATCCGTTCCAAGCGACCGGTGCTTGCCGAAGTGGCGATCCGTGTGCCTTTCACCTTGGCTTTGGCGCTGGTCAGCTACTCGATTGCCCTTGTGGTGGGGCTGACCGTTGGGGTGTTGGCTGCGGTGTTTCGCGGCAGCGTCATTGACCACGTCGTCATGGCCGTCACCGTGCTGGCGGCGTCGACCGCCAATTTCTGGGTGGCCTTGATGGGCATGGCGGTGTTTGCCGTGGAGTTGCGCTGGCTGCCGCTGCTGGGTGCCGGCGGTTGGCAGCATTACGTGCTTCCGGCGGTGACGCTCAGCCTGCTGCCGACGGCGTTGATTGCGCGGATGACGCGTTCCAGCATGCTGGAGGTGATGCAGCAGGATTATGTGCGCACGGCGCGCGCCAAGGGGATTTCCGAATTTCTCGTGCAGATACGCCACGCCTTGCGCAATGCG
>Ga0075019_10001727_pt1 | contig 12403 bp, 11 predicted proteins | sample ColStrG_CSR_2013_FD_71473 | JGI IMG/M metagenome (GOLD analysis project Ga0075019, IMG submission 71473) | Freshwater sediment microbial communities in response to fracking from Pennsylvania, USA - Cold Stream Run_MetaG_CSR_2013 | ecosystem: Environmental > Aquatic > Freshwater > Creek >...
ACTTCGTGCCGCTGCCGGGCGACGCCATCGTCCCGCGCAACGTGATCGAGAAAATGCACCTCGATCCGGGCCTTCTGGTCTCCGGCAACGCCCGGCGCGGTGGCAACGGTGGTCTGGAGTTCTTCACCCTGGAGACCATCGAGGGGATGCCGATCGAAGAGTTCCGCGACTCACGCCGTCCCTTCTCCGAGCTGATCTCGATCGATCCAAACGAGATGTTCAAGCTCGAGGTCGAGCCGGAGCGTCTCACTACGCGGGTCCTCGACTTGCTCGCACCGATCGGCAAGGGCCAGCGCTGTCTGGTCGTCGCTCCCCCGAAGGCGGGCAAGACGACGCTGCTGAAGGACATCGCGCATGGAGTGAACACGAACCATCCCGATGTCACAGTCATCGTTCTTCTGGTGGACGAGCGTCCCGAAGAGGTCACCGATTTCCGGCGCTCGCTCGAGCGCGGCGATGTGATCGCCTCGAGCTCGGACGAGACTGCCGACAACCACATCCTCATCGCCGAAGTCGTCCTCGAGCGCGCCCGCCGTCTGGTCGAGCTGAAGAAGGACGTGGTCATCCTGCTGGACTCCATCACCCGGCTGGCGCGCGCCTACAACAACGTCGTGCCCTCGTCGGGCAAGGTGCTCACCGGCGGCGTGGACGCCAACGCGCTGCAACGTCCGAAGCGCTTTCTGGGTGCGGCGCGCAATGTGGAAGAAGGCGGCTCGCTGACCATCATCGCGACGGCGCTGGTAGACACCGGCAGCCGTATGGACGAAGTGATTTTTGAAGAGTTCAAGGGCACGGGCAATTCCGAAATCCACCTGGACCGCAGGCTGTACGAAAAGCGCGTGTTCCCTTCCATTCAGCTCAACCGCAGCGGCACGCGCCGCGAAGAATTGCTGCTGCAACCAGAAATCCTGCAAAAGACGCGCATCCTGCGCCAGTTCCTCTACAACATGGACGAAATCGAGTCCATGGAAATGGTCTTGAAACAAATGCGCGCGACGAAGACCAACAGCGAATTCTTCGACATGATGCGCCGCGGCGGCTGAGGCGCAGGGCGCCGCTCGCATCTGGTTTATAATCCTACGCTTTGCCGTCAAGTACACCGGAATAGTCCGATGCGGCTGACGCAACTGATGGAGACCTCCCATGAAACAAGGCATACACCCCAACTACCGCGAGGTCTGCTTCCTGGACCTGTCGAACAACTTCAAGTTTGTGACGCGTTCTTGCGCGAACGCCAAGGAAATGATCAAGATGGAAGACGGCCGCGAGCTTCCCTTGTACAAGCTCGACACCTCGAGCGAATCGCACCCGTTCTACACCGGCACGCAGAAGTCGGTCGACAACATGGGCGGACGCGTCGAGAAGTTCCGCAACCGTTTCGGCAAGACGGCAGCGAAGTAACGCGCTCAGGTCCAGGCCTGAACCGCAAAAAGGCAGCCCGGGGTTCCGTGCTGCCTTTTTTTTGCCGACGCCACACCCGCAATTCGTGAACCACCCGAGCCCCGCCATCGTTGCCCAAGCTGCCGTGCGTCGCCTGCCGCGCCTGGCCTTGCTGCTGTTTTGTCTGGCGTACGTGTTGCCCGGATTCCTGGGCCGCGGCGCGTGGAAAAGCGAAGACATGACGGCACTGGGCTATATGGCAGCGCTGGCACACGATGGCGCCGACTGGTTGCATCCCAGCCTGCTCGGCATTGCGCCGGAGAACCCGGCGCTGCTGCCCTACTGGATAGGCGCTTGGGCGCTGGACCTCTGCCCTTCCTGGCTGGCGCCCGACCTGGCCGCGCGCCTGCCCTTCATGCTGCTGCTGGCGCTGGCATTGCTGGCAACCTGGTCGGGAACCTACTACCTGGCGCGCAGCCAGAACGCCCAGCCGGTGGCGTTTGCCTTTGGCGGCGAGGCCGCGCCCAAGGATTACGCACGCGCGATCGCCGATGGCGGCCTGCTCGCGCTGATTGGCTGCCTGGGGCTGGCCCAGCTGGCGCACGAAGCCACGCCCGCGTTGGTGCAGCTGGCGTTTTCCTCGCTGCTGTTCCTGGGACTTGCGGCGCTGCCCTATTACCCAAGGGCCGCGCTGGTCGGCGCGCTGGCCGCCATCCTGGGCCTGAGTTTGAGTGGCGCGCCCGCCCTGGGGCTGCTTTATGTGCTGGGTGGCGCCCTGATTCATGCGCTCGACAAAACCGGCGAACCGGAACAAAGGGCATTCGGTGCCCGACTTCCCCTTGTGCTGCTGCTCTTGCTGGGAGCACTGGCCTGCGCGGCATTGGGCTGGTCGCTGCACCTGCTGCGCTGGAAAATTGAATGGCCGCACGCCACCCTGAAAGAATGGAATGGCTACGCCCAGCTGCTGATCTGGTTCACCTGGCCTGCCTGGCCGCTGGCATTGTGGACCCTTTGGCGCTGGCGCCGGCAATGGCTGACGCGGTCCATCAGCCGCCACTTGGCGCTGCCCTTGTGGATTCTGGGTGTCACCTTATTCGCCACCGTGACCTCGGCCGCGTCCGACCGCACGCTGCTGCTGGCCTTGCCCGCGCTGGCCGCGCTGGCGGCCTTTGCGCTGCCGACGCTCAAGCGCGAAATGGCCGCGCTGGTGGACTGGTTCACCCTGCTGTTTTTCTCGGGCAGCGCCCTCATCATCTGGGTTGTCTGGATTGCCATGCAAACCGGCTTCCCCAGCCAGCCAGCCAGCAATGTGGAGCGCCTGGCACCAGGGTTCGAGGCCAGCTTTTCCGGCACGGCGCTCGCACCCGCGCTGCTCGCAACCCTGGTCTGGGCCTGGCTGGTTCATTGGCGTGTGGGCCGGCACCGTGCCGCCATCTGGAAAAGCCTGGTACTGCCTGCCGGCGGCGCGGCTTTGTGCTGGCTGCTGCTGATGACGCTGTGGATTCCGCTGCTCGATTTTTCGCAGGGCTACACGACCTTGGTCAGCAGCACACTGCGCCAGCTTAACCCGCCAGGTTGCGCCCAGACCCTGGGCCTGGGCCGCGCCAAGATTGCCGCCCTGCAGTTTTACGGCAATTTGCAATTGCAGCCCCTGGATGGCGCTGCGCGCTGCCCCTGGCTGATTGCCGAACCCGCTGCCGACATGGACGCCCCTGCGGGACTAGACCCGCAAACCTGGCAGTTGCTGGCCTCGGTGCGCCACCCGACCGACGGCAACGAACGCGTACTGCTTTTCAGGCGTCGCTAAACGGAACGCGCGCGTGCTGGCGTGACCGCACGCGCTGCGCCGTAAACACCATGGAGAAGCACGAGCCCTTACCGGGTACGCTTTCAATTTCCAGTTCTGCGCCGTGGCGCTGCGCCACGTGTTTGACAATCGCCAGCCCCAGTCCGGTGCCGCCGGTTTCGCGCGATCGGCTGCGGTCTACGCGGTAGAAGCGTTCGGTCAGGCGGGGAATATGCTCGGGTGCAATGCCTTGCCCGTGGTCGCGTACGCTGAACACTGCGCCGCCCGTAGCGCTGGCTTGCCAGCTCACTTCTATGGATCGGTCGGCGGGCGAATAGCGCACGGCATTGCCCATGAGATTGGACATGGCGCTGATCAATTCATTCGACGAGCCGGCAATTTCCAGCTCGGCGTCGACGTGGAAAGCAATATCCTGCGCCTTGCCCCAAATCATGGCCGACAACTCGCGCGCGTCCTGTTCGCATTGCGCCGTCAGCTCGCTCGCCAGCAGCCAGGTGCTCGCCGGCGGCGGCGGACTGCCCTCCAGCCGGGACAGCGTCAGCAAGTCGCTGACCAGGGTTTGCATGCGCTGCGACTGCTGCGACATCAGCGCCAGGTAGCGGCTGCGCTCGTTGGCGTCCAAGGGCAGGGTCTGCAGCGTTTCGACAAAGCCGGCGAGCACGGTCAGCGGCGTGCGAATTTCATGCGAGACGTTGGCGACAAAGTCGCGCCGCATGGCCTCGGCCTGCTCCAGCGCGGTGATGTCACGCGACAAAAGCAGGCTGCGACCGGCTCCGTAAGGGTGCATCTGTACGGACAGGCGGACCGGCTTGCTGCTGGTGCTGTCGCGCGCCGGCATGACCACGTCGCAGCGGAAATCCATGGCCGCCATATAGGCGGCAAATCCCGGGTCGCGCACCAGGTTGCCAAAATGCTGCAGCAGGTCGCGGCTCGGGTCAAAGCCGAAGTGCTGCCCTGCGGTCTGGTTGAACCATTCGATCCGGCCCTGCGCGTCGAGCAGTACGACGCCATTCGGCGAGGCCTGCAGAGCCGCCAGAAAGTCTTGCAAGCGCCCTTCGCTGTCGGCGAGGGCGCGCGCGTGCATGCGTTCGAGCTTGCGCACCCGGTCAAACACTTCGGCCCACCAACTGCCGCCCAGCCTAAGCTTGTCCCCTGCGCCCTCACGGATCCAGCGCAACAGCTGTGCGCCACGCCAGGCGTCAAAAATAAACCAGAGATTGGCCGCGACCAGCGCTGCACAGAGGCTGATGCCGACCTTGCGCTGCGTTGCATCGAGTGACCAAAACAAAGCGCCCGCCAGTGCCTGCCAGAGCAGCACCGTAAGTACACGCCAGAGCACCGCGCCTACGCTTAAGCGGCCGACTTTTCCACGGGCGCTGCCATGGCGCCTATGGGCGTCGCAGTCAGCCGGTAGCCGGCGCCGCGTACGGTTTCCACCATGGTTCCAGCGCCTCCCAGCGCCTCGCGCAGGCGCTTGACGTGGACGTCGACGGTGCGCTCCTCGATATACACGTGGTCGCCCCAGACCTTGTCCAGCAGCTGTGCGCGGCTGTGCACACGCTCGGCGCTGCCCATGAAATATTGCAGCAGCTTGAATTCGGTGGGACCGAGCTTGAGCAGCTGCTCGCCGTACATCACACGGTACGTTGAAGGATCCAGCGACAACTGCCCCAGAAGCAGGCGCTCGCCTGCGGGTTCGGGCGACTTGCGGCGCAGTACCGCGCGCACGCGCGCCAGCAGTTCGCGGGTGGAAAAGGGCTTGGAGATGTAGTCGTCGGCCCCCGCGTCCAGGCCGGCGACGCGGTCGGCCTCGTCACTGCGTGCGGTCAGCATGATGATGGGGACTTCGCGCGTACGCGGGTTGGCGCGCCAGCGCTTGGCCAGCGCAAGTCCGCTCTCCCCGGGAAGCATCCAGTCGAGCAGGATCAGGTCCGGTACCAGCGCTTCGATTTCGCGCTCGGCACTTGCGCTGTCCAGCGACCAGACCGTGCGAAACCCGTTATGCCGCAGGTTAACGGCAATCAGCTCGGCGATCGCCGGCTCGTCTTCCACGATAAGGACTGCGGGCATTGTTCTCATTTGATCACCGACTCGATTTTTTCCATGCTGGTATGGCGCACATCCTCTCCCTTCACGACGTAGATGATGAACTCCGCAATATTCTTGGCGTGGTCGCCAATGCGTTCTATCGCCTTGGCCAGGAACAACAGGTCCAGGCTGGGCGAGATCATGCGCGGATCTTCCATCATGTAGGTCACCAGTTTGCGTACAAAGCCGTCAAACTCGGCGTCGATCAGATCGTCTTCCTTGAGGATGGCAACTGCGGCATTCACGTCCAGCCGTGCCAGCGCGTCCAGCGCCTTGTTCAACATGCCCGATGCCAGGTCGGCGGCGACGCGCAGCTCCAGCGAGGGCAGCGAGCGCGGCGCGCCACTCTGAATGATGTTGCGCACCATGCGTGCGATCTTGTCGGCCTCGTCGCCGGCGCGTTCCAGATTTGCCGTTGTCTTGGAAATCGCGATCAGCAGACGCAGGTCGCGCGCCGTGGGTTGGCGCCGGGCAATGATGGACGACAGCGCGTGGTCAATTTCAATTTCCATCGCATTGACGCGCGCCTCGGTCGCGGAGACCTGCAGGGCAGCGTCCATATTGAACTGCGACAGGGAATAAATCGCCTGCCGAATCTGGGACTCGACCAAGCCCCCCATTTCCATGACCTGGCTGGACACGGAGGTCAGTTCGCTGTCAAACTGGGCGGACAAGTGCTTTTCTGGCATGACGATCCTTCGTGGGGCTGAAATTAGCCGAAGCGGCCGGTGATGTAGTCTTCGGTTTCTTTGCGCGTGGGCTTGAAGAACATTTGCTCGGTCGAGCCAAATTCAATCAGGTCGCCCAGGTACATATACGCCGTGTAGTCGCTGCAGCGCGCCGCCTGTTGCATATTGTGCGTGACAATCACCACCGTGTAGTCGTCCTTGAGTTCGACGATCAGCTCTTCCACCTTGGCCGTGGAGATGGGGTCCAGCGCGGAGCACGGCTCGTCGAGCAACAGCACCTCGGGCTTGATCGCTATGCCGCGTGCAATGCACAGGCGCTGCTGCTGACCACCCGACAGGCTGCTGCCGCTCTGGTGCAGCTTGTCCTTGACTTCGGTCCACAGCGCCGACTTGCGCAACGCCCACTCGACGCGCTCTTCCATATCGGTGGCGTTCAGGTTCTCGAATAGCTTCACACCGAAGGCGATGTTGTCAAAGATCGACATCGGAAACGGCGTCGGCTTTTGAAACACCATGCCGACCTTGGCACGCAGCAGGGCAACGTCTTCCTTGCTGGTCAGCAGGTCTTCACCGTCCAGCATCACCTGACCCTGTGCGCGCTGCTCCGGGTACAGCTCGTACATACGGTTGAAAACGCGCAACAGCGTCGATTTGCCGCAGCCCGACGGGCCGATGAACGCCGTGACGCGGTTTTCCGGAATCTCCATCTGAATGCCCTTGAGGGCGTGGAATTTGCCGTAGAAAAAATTCAGGTCCTTGACCGCGATTTTGGTCCGGGTAGCAACAGGGGTAGCGAGCATGGTTTTACTTGGTTGTAGCCGGCGTCAGCCGCCTAGTTTTTAGCCCGGGTCAGCACCCGTGCAAGGATATTGAGTGCGAGCACGGCGAGCGTGATCAGGAAGACGCCGGCCCAGGCCAGCTTCTGCCAGTTCTCGTAGGGACTCATGGCAAACTTGAAAATCGTGACCGGAAGACTCGCCATGGGCTGCACCAGACTGGAGGTCCAGAACTGGTTGCTCAGCGCGGTAAACAACAGCGGCGCTGTCTCGCCCGAGATACGTGCCACCGCCAGCAGGATGCCGGTGATCACACCGGTACGTGCGGCTTTGAGCGTGATGCTCAGAATCACCTTCCACTTGGGTGCACCGAGTGCGTACGCGGCCTCGCGCAGACCCGCAGGCACCAGCTGCAGCATGTTTTCGGTCGTGCGTATCACCACGGGAATCACGATCAGCGACAGTGCCAGCACGCCCGACAAGGCCGAGAACGAGTGGAAGGGATGCACGGCGATGGCGTATACGAACAGGCCGATCACGATGGAAGGCGCCGACAACAGGATGTCGTTGACAAAGCGCGTGGTCGCAGCCAGCCAACCCTTGGGGTCAAACTCGGCCAGGTAGATACCCGCCATGACGCCCACCGGCGTGCCCACGCAGGTTGCCAGCGCGACCATCAGGACCGAACCGTAAATGGCGTTTGCCAAGCCGCCATCCTCGTTCGGACCCGGCGTCATTTGCGTCAGCGTCGCGAGTTGCAATCCGCCCAGGCCCAGGAGAATCGTCTCCCAGAGGATCCAGGCCAGCCAGAACAGGCCGAATCCCATCGCCAGCAAGGCCAGCGCCGTCGCCAGGTTGTTGACCTGCTTGCGCCGCCCGAACATGCTGCGGCGCTGCGCTTGAATTTCCGGGCTCATCATGACTTTGTCCCCTCGCCGCGACGCAGCCGGGCCAGCAGCCACTTCGACAACGTCAATATCACAAAGGTGATGAAAAACAGCACCAGTCCCAGGTACATCAGCGCGGCCTGGTGCAGACCTTCACCGGCTTCGGCGAATTCGTTCGCCAGCGCCGAGGTGATGCTGTTGGCAGCCTGAAATACGCTCACCGAATCGAGCTGGTTGAAATTGCCGATGACGAAGGTCACGGCCATGGTTTCGCCGATGGCGCGCCCCAGTCCCAGCATGATGCCGCCGATCACGCCGGTCTTGGTAAAGGGCAGAACCACTTTGTAGACCACTTCCCAGGTCGTCGCGCCCAAGCCGTAAGCGGACTCCTTCAGCATGGGGGGCGTCACCTCGAACACGTCCCGCATGACTGCCGAAATAAAGGGAATGATCATGATGGCCAGAATGATGCCGGCCGACAGAATGCCGATTCCCACGGGCGGGCCCGACACAAAGGCACCCAGATAGGGGACCCCCTGGAACGCCGCCTGCAAGGGTTGCTGCACATAGGTCGCCAGGACCGGGCCAAAAATCAGCAGGCCCCACATGCCGTACACAATGGACGGAATCGCGGCCAGCAGCTCGATCGCCGTTCCCAGCGGGCGCTTGAGCCATGCAGGCGACAGTTCGGTCAGGAACAGGGCGATACCGAAACTTACGGGAACGGCAATCAGCAGCGCAATGATGGAGGTGGTCAAGGTACCGTAAATCATGACCAGTCCGCCAAAATCCTCCTGCACAGGATCCCAGGCTTTGCTGGTCAGAAAGCCCAGGCCATATTTGGATATGGCAGGCCAGGCGCTGATGGTCAGCGAGCCCAGAATAGCCAGCAGCAGGCCCAGGGTCAGCAAGGCTGCGCCCTTGGCCAGTCCGCTGAACATCCGATCAGCGATCGGGCCAGAGCGCGCCTGCTTCACGGGAACGCGCGAACGCTTCACGTTTGCGGCGGCAGGAGAGTCCCCCTGCGCAATGAATGTCGACACGGGGGACGGTTCCATTTACTTGTACGCAACCGGCTTGCCAGACGCGTCCTTGATGTCACCCCAGGCTTTTTGGATCGTGGCGACGACCGATGCGGGCAGCGGCACATAGTCCAGCTCACTTGCAGTGCGGGATCCGTTGGCGAACGACCAGTTAAAAAACTTCAGCACTTCCGAGGCGCTTGCGGCCTTGTCTTGCTTCAAATGCATCAAGATAAAAGTAGAACCGGTGATTGGCCATGCATTCTTTCCGGACTGGTTGGTCAGCACCTGATAGAACGACTTGTTCCAGTCAGCGCCGGCAGCAGCGGCCTTGAACGTTTCTTCCTCAGGCTTAACGAAACCGCCGGCAGCGTTTTGCATGACGACAAAGTTCATCTTGTTCTGCTTGACGTAAGCGTATTCCACGTAGCCGATAGAATTAGGCAGGCGATTGACGAAGGCCGAGACGCCCTCGTTACCCTTGCCGCCAGCGCCAACCGGCCAGTTCACTGCGGTACCGTCACCGACCTTGGCTTTCCAGTCAGCGTTCACCTTGCTCAGATAGTTGGTGAAAATAAAGGTGGTACCCGAACCGTCGGCGCGGCGCACTTGTGCAATGGCGGCGTCAGGCAGCGGCACGTCAGGGTTCAGGGCCTTGATCGCGGGGTCGTTCCACTTGGATATTTTGCCCAGGTAAATGTCGCCCAGTACCTGGCCAGTGAGTTTTAGCTGACCAGGCTCAATGCCCTTGACGTTGATCACGGGGACCACGCCACCAATGATCGTCGGGAACTGCATTTCTCCCTTGGCCTTCAGGTCTTCGTCTTTTTGCGGCATGTCAGAAGCGCCAAAGTCTACGGTCTTCGAGTCGATCTGCTTGATACCGCCACCCGAGCCGATAGACTGGTAGTTCACCTTCACGCCGGTGGTCTTGTTGTAATCCGATGCCCATTTGGCAACGATAGGAGCAACGAAGCTAGAACCTGCACCGGTGACCTCCTGCGCGTTAGCAAAACCGCATGCAGAAATTACCGCTATTGCGAGCAGGGTACGTTGAAAAGATTGGGACATGGAAAACCTTTGAAAAAGAGTTGTAGAGCGCCCAAACTTTAAGACGGTCACATGTCAAGAATGTGACAAGGCCTGCGTCTGGATTCTCGCTGCACCCGCCGCCGCGTCACGCAAACATAGGCGAAATGTCACGAAAATGTCATGCATTCCCTCTACGCTTCTCCACTTTAACTTGGAGTGACCATGCATAAACCCGCGTTTTCCCTTGCCCGCCGCAGCCTGATGGCGCTGACCGTTGTGAGCATGGCCGGCCTGATGGCCGCCTGCGCCACGGTCACCAACCCGGTGAGCGTCGCCGACACCGTCGCCGCGCGCCCCGAGCTCAGCACCCTCAACGGCCTGCTGGTGGCTACCGGGCTGACGACTGCACTGCAAGGAGCCGGCCCCTTCACCCTGTTCGCTCCCACCAATGACGCATTCAAGGCGGTTCCCGCCAAAACCATGGCGGACCTGGCTGCCAATCCCGATCTGCTGAAGGCTGTGCTGAGCTACCACGTGGTTCCGAGCAAGCTGCTGGCCGCCGATATTGCCAATTCCAAGGTCAAGACCTTGAACGGCGCATCGGCTGAAATCTCCAAGGCGGGCACCTTTGTCACCATCGAAGACGCCGCCGTGGTAAGCGCCGACATCGTCGCCACCAACGGCGTGGTGCACACCATTGACGGTGTGCTGCTGCCCCCCAAGAAGTAAAGTCGCTTAGGCCCCGAGGGGGCCTGCAGTGGCCGGGTGTTATGCTCCGCCGTGCCCTAACACCCGCTATCGGTCTTCTTCCATGCTCTCAGGTAATCGTCTCGCTGCTGTAGACCTCGGGTCCAACAGTTTCCGACTGGAAATCGGGCAGGTAGACCACGGTGAATTCCGGCGCTCGCAGTACCTCAAGGAAACCGTGCGCCAGGGCGCCGGCTTGGACGAGGCACGCAATCTCACACCGCAAGCGATGCAGGCCGGCTGGGATTGTCTGGCCCGCTTTGGCGAACGCCTGGCCGGCTTCGACGCCAGCGAAGTGCGCGCCGTCGCGACGCAAACGCTGCGCGAAGCGCGCAACCGCGACGAATTTCTTGTTCGCGCCAACCAGGTTCTCGGTTTTCCCATCGACGTGATTTCCGGCCGCGAAGAAGCGCGCCTGATTTACCAGGGTGTGGCGCACATGCTTCCGGAGGCCGACGAGCGTCGCCTGGTGGTGGACATCGGCGGACGCTCCACCGAACTGGTGCTGGGCCTGGGGACCGTGCCAGCGGTGATGGAGTCCTTCCGGGTCGGCAGCATCGCCTGGTCCAAGCGCTATTTCGGCCAGGGCCAGTTTTCGCGCAAGGCGTTTGAAATGGCCGAAATTGCCGCCACCGCCGTGCTCGACGAGGCCTTCGACGCCTACCACCCGAAACACTGGGACTGCGCGTACGGCTCGGCGGGTACCGTGGGTGCCATCGGCGACGTCCTGATCGCCGCCGGCTGGCCCAGCGGCGAAATCACCCTTGCGGGGCTGGATTGGCTGCAAGAGCGCCTGGTTGCCGCGCAAAGCGCCGACCGGGTACGCCTGCCCGGGCTGCGCGAAGATCGCAAAGCCATCATTGGCGGTGGCCTCAGCGTCATGCGCGCCATTTTCAAGTTGCTGGGAATCGACAGCATGCAAATGGCCACCGGCGGCCTGCGCCATGGCCTGATCTGCGACATGCTGGGAACCAGCGGACGCGCCGGCGACGTTCGGGAAAACAGTGTGCGCCGCCTGGCGCGCAAGTTCGGCGTGGACACGGTGCACGGCGAACGTGTCAGCCGCGTCGCGAGCACGCTGTTTGGCCAGCTGAGCAGCGCTGCGTCGGAATCCGAGCCGGGCGAATACGAGCGCCTGGTACGCAAGCTGAACTGGGCCGCCGAGTTGCACGAAATCGGCAGCCACATCTCGCACAGCGACTACCACAAACACGGCGCCTACATTCTGGACAACGCCGACGCCATGGGCTTTTCCCTGTCGGAGTTGCACCGCCTGAGCCTGCTGGTACTGGGCCACCGGGGGAAAGTGCGCAAGCTCGAGGCCTCGCTCGAAAGCCCCGATCTGGCGCAGCAACTGCTGGCGCTGCGCCTGGCGGTTATTTTGTGCCACGCGCGGCGCGAGCCCGACCTCAGCGGCGTGGCGCTCAGCTACCCAAGCTCCGACAGCACGCTCATCCGTCTGAGTTGCCGGCCTGACTGGGCGCAGGCCTTTCCGCAATCGGCCCACCTGCTGCGCGAAGAGGTTTTGGCCTGGGAAAAAACGCCCTGGAAATTTGAAGTTCGCGGTTTGTAGCCGCGTCCCGCCGGCCTACAGCAGGTCGGGCGACTGCACCGTCACGACCACGGCGTGGCCATTGCCCTCGCGCTCACGGTAACGCAACCACCAGACGGCGCCCTTGCGCACCGCGCATTCGCCCTCGCTGATACCCAGCAAGCGCGCAATCACCTGTCCAAAGGTTGGCTGGTGCCCGACGACCAGCACGCAACCCTTGCCACGCGGCCATTGCACCAGCTCCAGCAACTCGTCGCAATTGCCCAGCGGAGCCAGCGCAGCGTGCTGACGAAACTTGCGCTGCAAGGCCAGGGCAGTCTGCTGCGCACGCAAAGCTGGACTGCACAGAACACGCGCACCGTCGGGCATTTGCCGGTCCAGCCAGCTCGCCATGCGCGCGGCCTGCTTCTCGCCGCGCGGACT
>Ga0075019_10001729_pt1 | contig 12397 bp, 8 predicted proteins | sample ColStrG_CSR_2013_FD_71473 | JGI IMG/M metagenome (GOLD analysis project Ga0075019, IMG submission 71473) | Freshwater sediment microbial communities in response to fracking from Pennsylvania, USA - Cold Stream Run_MetaG_CSR_2013 | ecosystem: Environmental > Aquatic > Freshwater > Creek >...
CCGAACAAGCCTTCATCGACCAGACCATGATCGAGTTGGACGGCACGGAAAACAAGGCGCGACTGGGTGCGAACGCGATCCTGGCGGTTTCCATCGCGGTCGCCAAAGCGGCGGCGGAAGAATCCGGCCTACCTTTGTATCGCTATTTCGGTGGTGCGGCACGCATGGAAATGCCCGTGCCTATGATGAATGTCATCAACGGCGGCGCGCATGCGACGGGCGGGGGCGATATGCAGGAATTCATGATCGTGCCGGTTGGCGCGCAAAGTTTTCGCGAAGCCCTGCGTTGCGGTGCGGAAGTGTTCCATGCCTTGAAGAACGTGCTGCACCACAAGGGTTTTGCCACCACCGTCGGCGACGAAGGCGGATTCGCACCCGCGCTGGGGTCCAATGAAGCCGCGTTGAAAGTCATCGTCGAAGCCATCGAAGCGGCGGGTTATGTTCCCGGTACCGATGTGGCGATCGCGATGGATCCGGCCTCCTCGGAATTCTACAAAGATGGCAAGTATCATTTAAAGGCCGACGGGCTGGTATTGAACTCTGCGCAAATGGTCGATATGTACGCGGCCTGGGTAGACAAATATCCCATCGTCTCCATCGAGGACGGCATGAGCGAGTTGGATTGGCCGGGCTGGAAGTTGCTGACTGAACGGCTGGGCAAGAATATCCAGTTGGTCGGCGACGATGTGTTCGTGACCAACACCAAGATCTTGCGCGAAGGCATCAAGCAGGGCATCGCTAATTCCATACTCATCAAAGTGAACCAGATCGGCACATTGACCGAAACCTTCGCCGCCATCGAAATGGCGAAACGTGCGGGTTATACCGCCGTGATGTCGCACCGTTCCGGCGAAACCGAAGACTCCACGATCGCCGATCTGGCGGTGGGAACCAATGTGATGCAGATCAAGACCGGCTCACTGTCGCGTTCAGACCGCATGGCTAAATACAACCAGTTGCTGCGCATCGAAGAAGATATGGGTTCGAGCGCGTCGTATCCCGGGCGAAATGCCTATTACCAACTGAACAAATAAAACCTACTGCGCGACTTGATTCACCCAGTAGGCCGATGGGTTCCCGGCAGCAATGCTGCCACCCATACGCTCGCGGCGGCGCGCTGTACGTTTTTTGAGAAAGTATGTCGCCCCGCATTATCGGGGCGATTTTTTTACAGGCTGATATGCGTGCTGTAACCATCATTCTGCTAGTCATTTTGCTGTTGCTTCAGTACCCGCTGTGGTTGGGCAAAGGTGGCTGGTTCAAGGTGTGGGACTTGCACCGGCAAGTGGATGCGCAAAAGCAATCGAACCAGCAGAACCTGGTCCGCAATGCCGTGCTGGATGCCGAAGTGCGCGATCTCAAGCAAGGCACGGAAGCAATCGAAGAACGGGCGCGCAGCGAACTGGGCATGATCAAACGCGACGAGGTGTTTTATCAGATCCTCGATAACGCGAGTGCGCCCTCGGCCATGCACCCTGCTTCAGTGGTGCCGGGCGTAATTCAACACCCGCATTAGTTTGGATGACTCGTGATTCCCCCGTGTGCGGGAATGACGAACTTCATTTTTTTTCTTCAGAAAATCGCTGCACCACCAGGCATGCCACCATGTCACCTTCGACATTGACGACGGTGCGCAAGGTATCCAAAGGCCGGTCTATCGGTAGCAAGATGGCGACGGCTTCAACGGGCAAACCCACCGATTGCAACACCATCGCGACGGTCACCATGCCCGCGCTGGGGATACCCGGCGCACCGACCGACGCGATCATCGCGGTCAGGCAAACGATCAACTGCTGCACCAGGTTGAGTTCGATGCCCGCCAGGTTAGCGACGAACAAGGCGGCGGCAGCTTCGTAGAGCGCGCTGCCGTCCATGTTGAGGTGCGCGCCCAGCGGCACGACGAAACGCGTGATGCTGGGGCTGACATGCAGATGCTGTTCGGTGCAGCGCAGCGTCAGCGGCATGGTCGCCGAACTGGAGCTGGTGGCAAACGCCGTGATCAGGGCTTCGCGTGCGCCGCGGAAAAAGCGCAGCGGCGAGACGCGTGTCGTCGCATACAAGATCAGGGGCAACACCACCAGACCGTGGAACAGCGTGGTGCCGAGGATGACGGCGATGAACTTGACGAGCGTAAGTAGCAGCACGGTATCCTGGGTGGCGATCAATTTTGCCAGCAAGGCCATGATGCCGATGGGCGCGATCACCATGATCCAGCTGACGATGAGCAGACTCAGTTCGAACAATTCTTGCACGAGGAGTTGCAGGTTGCGGTAACGCTCTCCGCCGACCACCAGCGCGATGCCGAGGAACAAGGAGAACATCACGATTGCCATGATGTTGCCCTGCGCCAGCGCGGCAAAAGGATTGGTGAACAGATTGTGCATGAACTGGGCGAAGAATTCACCCAGGGACATATGCGTCACGGAGATGTTATGCATCGCATCATGGAACATCTCCAGATTCATGCCGCTGCCCGGCGAGAACAGATTCTGCGAGCCTATACCGATCGCCACCGAGATCGACATGGTGGTGAACGAGAAGATCAGCGTCGTGATCCAGACCCGGTGGATCTGATGGTGCGCACGCAGATTGGCGATGCCCACCACGATGGATGAAAATACCAGCGGTACCATCACCATCTTGAGCAAGTCGATGAACACGCCGCCGACCAGACCGCCGAGATAGATTCCGTTTTGCGCCGCGCCGCTTTCCTTGTGGGCGGCCATCCAGAGTCCGAGCGCGATACCGGCGCAGGCACCGATCACGATCTGGCTGTTGAGAGAGATTTTTTTCACATTGCCCCCACTTGAATATTCACATCGGTCCTTAGGTTACCGGACCGGTTAATGCAATTTTTGCAGATCCAGTTTGCGCAGCTTGGGTGCGAGGCTGGCGGTCGTGGCCACGACCGCCAGCGTCATGCAACCGCCAAAAATTACCGACGGGATCAATCCCATCAGGCGCGCAGCCAAGCCGGATTCGAATGCGCCCAGTTCATTGGACGAGCCGATGAAGATACCGTTGATGGCCGAGACGCGTCCCCGCATCGCATCGGGCGTTGCCAGTTGCATGATGGTGCTGCGCATCACCACCGACACACCGTCGAATATACCGGACAGCATCAGTATAAATGCCGCAAACCAGAAGTTGACACTGAGTGCGAATGCGATCATGCACAGACCGAAACCCGCGACAGAAAACAGCAACACGCGTCCCGCATGTTTGTTCAGCGGGAACCTCACCAATACGATGCCGATGATGACCGCGCCGGCGGCGGGCGAGGCGCGCAAAATGCCCAGGCCTTCCGGACCGTAGTGGAAGATATCGTGGATGAAGGCGGGCAACATCGCGACCGCGCCGCCGAATAGAACGGCGAACATATCCAATGTCTGAGCACCGAGGATAAGCTGGTTGCCGAATACAAAACGCAAGCCCGCCCCTATGCTGGAGAATACCGGCGAAGGTCGCGCCATGGGCGGCTCGACGATGCGCATTGACAGCAAGGTAATGGCAGCGCTCAAGGCGAGGGCGGCGGATACCATATAAGCGGCGGTCAGGCTGACCCGGCCGACCAGCACGCCGCCTAATGCCGGGCCAAGTATCAGAGCGAATTGAAACACCGAACTGCCGATGCTCACCGCGCGGGCATAGTAGTCGCGCAGCAATATCAGCGCGAATAGCGCGCCGTAGGTCGGGCCGATGAAGGCGCGTGCCAGTCCCACGCAGGCGATCGATGCATAGATCCACATTGCAGGGTGGCTTTGTTGCGTCAGGGTGGTGGCGGTCAATACCAGCGCGTTCACGCACGTGACCAGTCCCGCCGCGACACCGAACATGCGCCGCGAATGATGGTCGACCGCATAACCGGCAAACAGCGCGCAGCAAAAATACGGAATGACCTCAGCCAGTCCGATCAAGCCGAGCGCCCAGACATCGTGTGTCAGTTCATAGATATGCCATCCGACCACCATCATCATCATCTGGTAGGCGAGGACGATCTGTACCCTGAAAGCCAGCAACCTGAGAAAACTGCGATTGCGCAAGGGCGGTATGGTCGAGCCGGGGGTTATAGCTTGCATGCTCATGGTGCGACGCTACGCGAGCGACGAGTCATCATTTTGGATTTCCCGATTTATACCATATAGAATCACTCCACCATGTAAGTCGTAACGAAATATTAATCACAGGAGACAGAACTATGAGCAACAAGATCGCATTGATCACCGGCGGGAGTCGCGGGCTGGGTAAAAGTACGGCGTTGAAATTGGCGCAACAAGGCGTCGACCTGATTCTGACCTACCACAGTAGGGAGGCCGAAGCCAAGAATGTAGTGGATGAGATCAAGGCAGGCGGACAGCAGGCGATAGCGCTGCAACTCGACGTGGGCAACGTGAAATCGTTCGGTGTGTTCGCCGCGCAAGTGCGTAAAGTTCTCGCGGCCAATTGGCAACGTGAGAATCTTGATTTTCTGGTGAACAACGCGGGATCCGGCGTATACGCCCCTTTTGCCGACACCACGGAGGCGCAGTTCGACGAGATGATGAACATTCATTTCAAGGGAGTGTTCTTTCTCACCCAGCAGCTCTTGCCCCTGATTGCCGATCACGGGCGCATCGTGAATGTCTCATCGGGTTTGACCCGCTTTTCTTTTCCGGGTTATGTCGCCTACGCTTCGATGAAGGGTGCGATCGAAGTGCTCACCCAATATCTGGCCAAGGAACTCGGCCCGCGCGGGATCGCGGTGAACACGGTCGCACCCGGGGCGATCGAGACTGATTTCGGCGGGGGGACGGTGCGCGACAATGCACAGCTCAACGCTTTTATTTCATCTCAAACCGCTTTAGGCAGAGTCGGTCTGCCGGATGATATCGGCGGCATGATCGCGTCCTTGCTGAGCGCAGATTGCAAATGGATCAACGCCCAGCGTATCGAAGTGTCGGGCGGGATGATGATCTGAACCCTGCTACTTTGGTTCTGCTCGGTGGAGCCGGCGGTTGATGAAGTATCTGGCAAGCAGGGTGTACTTTTCATTTTCAGGTGTCACTAACGATATTTATGCAAGGAGATATCCATGTTGAATTCATGCCATACCGGACCACGCTGGTTTGCCGCGTTTCTACTTGTTGCTTTGGGATGGTCATGCGGCGCAGTTGCAGCAACGGATGAGTTGCAAACGGCAAATTACCAGCAGGCGGTCGCCAGTCCGATCAGAACTGATGAGGACAGGCAGGCCGATGCCAGACGCAAACCCTTGGAGTTCCTGCAGTTCACCGGTGTGCGGCCGGGTATGCGGGTACTGGATGTCGCGGCGGGTGGCGGATACACCACGCAATTGCTTGCGCTGGCAGTCGGTAGCAACGGGATGGTCTGGGCGCAAGCCACCAAATCCCGGCCAGCACTTGAGGAACGCTTGGCGCATCACCCGCAGGCTAACATCGTACCGGTGGTGCGGGCTTTCGACGACCCGATACCCGAGGGCGCGAACAAGTTGGATCTGATCACCATCATCATGAATTACCACGACATCACTTATCAGCCTGTTGACCGGACGAAAATGAACCAGCGCCTGTTCGATGCATTGCGGCCGGGCGGGCATCTGGTCGTGCTGGATCACTCGGCCAAGCCGGGTAGCGGTGCCTCGGCGGCAAAATCGCTGCATCGCATCGACGAGAAGTTTGTGGTCGATGAGTTAACGCTGGCGGGATTTCAGTTGGAACGAACCGGCGATTTCTTGAAGCATCCCGATGACCCCAGAGAGCAGGCCTTTTTCGATATGAAGACACCGTCAGACCAATTCGCGTTGCGCTTTGTCAAACCCAATTGAGGCACAGGCGATATCAGGGTCGTTTATTCGGCCGATAGACGGACACCGATTCGGGGTATTATCGAGCCGTTATTTTGACCTGTTAGAGCAGCGTTCATGAAACGGATCCTGGTTAAGTCATTGTTGTGCATCATAGGCTGGCGGCTGTGGGCCGGCATTGCCCTTGCAATTTTGATATCGGTTGAACTGATCGTTATGGTCATGGATCTGCTATTAAAGGGCGAGATATTGGGGGTCGACCTGTTCATTGGTTTGGTCGCTTCCGCACTTGTCGCTCCCTGCGGTATGGCTGTCATGATCTACCTGTTAAGGGAAAATTCCAAAAATCAGCAGCGTACATTGGAAGACAGTGCGAAATCTGCCAACACCCGTCTAAGCCTTGCCGTCGAAAACGCCAAGATGGTGATATGGGAGCTGGACCTCATCAAGGACGAATTGCACTTTGATGCCGCCGCACTCGCCTTGCTGGGCATGTCCACAACGGAGAACATGCAGCACAACTTCCAGAGCTTGATAGCGCATATCCATCCGGATGATCGCGCAAGTTTTTTGGCGCATTTTCAAACCGCGCTCCAACCGGGTGACCGGTTATTCAGTCTTGAGTATCGCGTCGTTCAGCATGACGGACAATGGGGTTGGGTGGACTGCACCGGAAAAGTCATACAGCGCGATGCAGCCGGCAATCCGATGATTGCGGTGGGCACCACCATCAACATCAATGCACGCAAACTGGCCGAAGAGTCGCTGCGCGCCAGCGAACAGAAACTGCTCACCATACTCGATAACGCCGATGTGTTTATTTACCTCAAGGATACCGAGGGTCGCTATCTGTTTGCGAACCGGCGTATGCGTGAATTCTGGCATGCCGAGATGGGCGATATCGTCGGATACAGCGACGAGAAGTTCTTCGATGCGGCAACGAGTGAGAAAATCCGGAGCAGCGATAGACGTGTGTTGAATAACGGCGAAACCCTAAAAGCAGAGGCAAGCAACATTGTTCCGGCCACGGGAAAAGCGGCCATCTATCTGTCCACAAAGCTGCCGCTTCGTCGTGAAGACGGCAGCATCTACGCCTTGTGCGGTATTTTCACCGACATCACCGAACTCAAGCAAACGGAAGTTGCGCTTGCGGATTCCAATAATCTGCTCAGGGCCATCCTTGATAGCGTGCCGGTGCGTATTTTCTGGAAAGATAAAGAATTGCGTTACCTGGGTTGTAATTCCACCTTTGCCAAGGATGCCGGCGAGAGTGGGCCACAGAAGGTAATCGGCAAAGATGATTTTCAGTTGGGTTGGAGCAAGCAAGCCGATCTATATCGTGCGGATGATATCCGGGTGATGGAGTCGGGCGCAGCCAAACTTCAATATGACGAGCCACAGACTACCCCTGATGGAAAAACCATTTGGTTGCGAACCTCCAAAGTGCCACTGCGGAATCACGATCGTGAAACGATAGGCATACTCGGCCTCTATCAGGAGATCACCGAACAGAAACTGGCGGAGATCGCGTTATTGGAGAGCGAGCAGCGCTTGAGTCTGGCGCTGGAAGCCGCGCAAATGGGCGTGTGGGAGTACGACTTTTCCTCGCGTAAATTGTACTGGTCACCTGAAATCTATCGTCATCTGGGTTTGGAACAGACCGAGTCGCTGCAGGAACTGCTGCTGAGCATCGTTCATCCCGATGATCTGGGTCTATTCCAGGAGGGCATGCGCAAGGCCATCAAGGAAGGTGTTCCATATTTCGCTATATATCGTCTGCTCGTCAATGGCAAAACATATTGGACGGAAGACCGCGGTGAAGCGCAATGCGACGAACTGGGTGTTCCACTCAAAATGGTCGGTGTATCGCAAGACATCACCGAACGCAAACGTGTTGAAGCGATCTTGCGCGCCAGCGAGGCACACGCGAATCATTTGGCGAATATGTTGCGCATGATGTGCGACAACGTGACTGACATGATCTGGGCAAAGGATCTGGATAATCACTACCTGTTCGCAAACAAGGCGATGTGCGAACAGCTACTCAAGGCTATCGATACGAATGAACCGGTCGGGAAAGGCGATATGTTCTTCGCACAACGCGAACGTGACCGTCGTCCGGACGATCCGGAGTGGCATACTTTTGGCGAGCTTTGCCGGGACAGCGACACAATCACACTACAGCTCGGCAAGCACGCCGAATTCGATGAATCTGGTAATGTCCAGGGCAAGTTCTTGTATCTCGATGTGCACAAATCCCCCTTTGTCAATGACAAGGGCGAGATCATCGGTGTGGTAGGTTCCGCGCGCGATGTCACCGCGCAAAAAGCGGCAGAAGAGAAATTGAGGCTAGCCTCAGCCATACTTCAGTGCAGTAGTGAAGCGATGCTGGTGGCCGATGCCGATAACCGTATCGTGGATACCAATCCGGCGTTCACCAAACTGACCGGTTATGAACAAGATGAAGTACTGGGCAAAACTCCGAGCGTGCTGAGCTCGGGTCGCCAAGGGGCCGAGTTCTATCGTGAGATGTGGCGTGTGATCAATAGCACGGGGCGCTGGCAGGGCGAGATCTGGAACCGCCGTAAAAACGGCGAGATATATCCCGAGTGGCTGAATATCAGCACCGTGTATCACGAGGATGGTTCGGTTTATCGCAGAGTGGCTTTGTTCACCGATATCACCGAACGCCAGCAAGTCACCGAGCAATTGCGCGCGACCGCCAGCGAACTGGCACTGGCCAATGCCCAAGTCGAAGAAGAGCGCGCACAACTCGCCGCCCGGGTGGAGCAACGCACCTCGCAACTGAAGTATGCCAATCACGCCAAAGATTCCTTTCTGGCCACAATGAGCCACGAGATACGCACCCCGTTGGGCGGCTTGCTGGGCATGATGGAACTGCTCAGTATGTCCCGGCTCGACGACAAACAGAGCGAGACTTTACAGGTTGCACAAAAATCCGGCAGAAGCCTGTTGCGTATTGTCGATGACATCCTCGACTGGTCCAAGATCGAAGCCGGGAAACTGGTACTGGCATCGTGTGCGGCATCCATTTCGGAAATGCTCAGAGGGGTGGTGAACACCTACGCGCAACTGGCCACCCAGAAAAACATCCAGATCAAGTTGGAGATCGATCCGGCACTAGCGGTGCTGCATATTTTCGATCCGCTTCGGCTTTCACAGATACTCAATAATTTCACCAGTAACGCGCTCAAGTTCACCGAACGGGGCATCGTCCAGATCAAGGCGGACCGTTTGGCGCATCACGACGGTTGCGACATGGTGCGTTTCAGCGTCAAGGACAGCGGCGTCGGCATCGATAAGGAACATCAGGCGCGTTTGTTCATGCATTACGAACAAGCCAGTGCCGACACCGCGCGTATGTACGGAGGCACAGGACTGGGGTTGTCTATCTGTCGCAGTCTGGCTGAATTGATGGAAGGCACCATCGAAGTGGAAAGTATCTCAGGCACAGGCTCCACCTTCAGTTTTACCTTGAATATGCCCGTCGCAAATGTCGCGGTATCCGGCTTGCCAGTGCAGCATAGCGAGATAGAAGCGAGCCTCAGCCCTTTGGTCACCGATGGCCAGCACGTCTCCGTGCTCATCGTCGACGATCACCCCGTCAACCGGATGCTGCTCAAACAACAGCTCGATGTGCTGGGTCTGCATGTGGACGCGGCAGCCGATGGTACCGAGGCGCTTGACCTGTGGCAGAGCGAGCATTACGACCTGGTCATCACCGATTGCCACATGCCGGTGATGGACGGCTATCAACTCACCGACCGCATCCGCGACCTGGAGCAACAGGCGGGAAGCAAACGTGTCCCCATCATCGCCTGGACGGCCAACGTGCTCGCCGAGGAAGAGGAACGCTGCTACAAGGCGGGCATGGACGACATGCTGACCAAACCGACCGAGCTGGCTGGTCTCAGAGTGATGTTGTCGAAGTGGCTGGTCAGGATGCATGTGCTGACTATGCCATCCGGCAATGCAGTGTCGCGCCAGAGTGAGCTCGGGCTCATCTCGCCCACTACCACACTGGATATCGGTGTGCTGAATAAGATGTCCAAACGTCAGGGTGCGCTGGTTGAATTGTTGCAGGAGTTCAACGTGCAAAATCGCATGGATCTCGGCAACCTCGATGCGGCCATGCAAGCGGGAAATCCGGCAGCGGTCGCGCACAGCGCGCACCGCATCAAGGGCGCAAGCCGCATGGTGGGGGCATTGGAACTGGAAGGTATCTGCAAGGATATCGAGGATGCAGCCAAGCAGGGCGACATGCAGAGCGCGAGAGCAGCGGCTGCGTCCTTGGCCGATGCCGTCCAACGCCTGGACGCAGCCATAGTCCGATTCATCGCCGGGTAGAATACCAGCCCGGCTTAATTAGACAGTCGTTCCGCTGCCCGTACGGTATTCGCGACCAGCATGCTGATGGTCATCGGACCCACGCCGCCGGGCACGGGCGTGATGTAGCCCGCCACGTCCTTGACGCTGGCAAAATCCACATCGCCGACCAGCTTGCCTTCGGCATTGCGGTTGATGCCCACATCGATCACCACCGCGCCGGGTTTGACCATGTCGCCGGTGATGAAGTTGGCACGCCCCACCGCCGCTACCAGTATGTCGGCATCGCGCGTGTGCCTGGCGAGATCGACGGTCTTGGAGGTGCAGATGGTGACGGTGGCATTCTTGTGCAGCAGCAGCAGCGCCATCGGCTTGCCGACGATGTTGCTGCGGCCCACGATGACCGCGTGTTTGCCTTCGATAGCGATACCGGTCTTCTCCAGCAACACCATCACACCGTAGGGCGTACAGGACGGGAAGGGTGTCTCACCCGTGACCAGGGCGCCGACGTTCTTCTGGTGGAAACCATCCACGTCCTTGTCGGGATTGATCGCCTCGATGACCCGGTTCGCGTCCAGATGTTTGGGTAGCGGCAGTTGCACCAGGATGCCGTGTATCCTGGGATCGTTGTTCAGCGCGGCCACTTCGCTCAGCAATTGCGCTTCCGTTACATCGGCGGGCAGTTCCCTGTGTATGGAATACAGTCCCAGCTCGGCACATGCCTTGACCTTGTTGGCGACATACACCTTGGAAGCGGGATCGTTGCCCACGATGATGACCGCCATGCCGGGTGTGATGCCGCGAGCCTTGAGCGCATCGGCACGCAGCTTCCACTCGGCACGCACTTGCTGGGCGATGGCTTTGCCGTCGATGATGTGCGCTGTCATGTCTGGTTCTCCCGGAATCAAAACTCTGGTTTGATTGTGGCGTTCTGGTAGTTGGTAACGCCCGACATGATCTCCTTGCGCGCTTCTTCTATACCTTCCCAGCCGCCGATCTTGACCCACTTGTTGGGCTCGAGGTCTTTGTAGTGGGCAAAGAAGTGTTCGATTTGTTTCAACACGATGGGTGGCAATTCGGTATGGCTCTTCAGGCCGCGATACAGGGTGGAGAGTTTGTCCACGGGCACGGCCAGCACTTTGGCATCGAAGCCGGCTTCATCCTCCATCTTCAACACGCACAGGGGGCGGCAACGCACCACCACGCCGCTGTTCAACGGAACAGGGGTGATGACCAGCACGTCGACAGGATCGCCGTCGTCGGATAGCGTGTGCGGGATATAGCCGTAATTGCAGGGGTAGTGCATCGCGGTGTTCATGAAGCGATCCACGAAGATTGCTCCGGATTCTTTGTCCACTTCATACTTGACCGGCTCACCGTGTTGCGGGATCTCGATGATGACGTTGAAATCGTCGGGAAGATTGTTGCCGGAGGGCACTTTGTTCAGGCTCATGTCGCGTTCCTTAAAGATAAACTGGTTTGAAAAGGGCGTAATTATAAGCGATACGAGGTGAACTGACAGACAGTTCGGTTAGAATGTGCGGACTATTTCCTAGGAGACGATGTGATGGCGAATCAAGGCAAACTAATCGGAAAAATGGTCATCGGTCAATCGGGCGGCCCCACCGCTGTCATCAATCAATCGCTGGTCGGCGCGGTACTGGCGGCGCGCAAGCAGCCCAATATCACCGGCATCCTCGGCGCGCGACACGGTATCGCGGGCATCATGAAAGAAGATTTCATCGACCTCACCACACAGAGTGCCGAACAGCTGGAACTGGTCGCGACCACCCCGGCGGCGGCACTCGGCTCGGTGCGCCTCAAACCCGGTAAAGCCGAATGCGAAAAAGTGTTCGAGGTGTTCAGGAAAAACGATGTACGTTATTTCTTTTACATCGGCGGCAACGATTCCGCGGAGACCGCCCACATCATCGCCGAGATGGCGAAAGAGGCGAATTACGATTTCTGCACCGTGCACATTCCCAAGACCATAGACAACGATTTGAAAGTCACCGACCATTGTCCCGGTTTCGCTTCAGCCGCGCGTTTCGTGGCACTGGCTTTCATGGGCGATGACCGCGACAACCGGGCGCTGGCCGGCATCAAGGTCAACGTGGTGATGGGCCGCAGTGCCGGGTTTCTGACCGCCGCGTCCGCGCTCGCGCGTCAGGCACCGGACGATGGTCCGCATCTCATCTATTTGCCGGAACGAGTGTTCGATGTCGAGCAGTTCAAACAGGATGTCCG
>Ga0075019_10001731_pt1 | contig 12396 bp, 11 predicted proteins | sample ColStrG_CSR_2013_FD_71473 | JGI IMG/M metagenome (GOLD analysis project Ga0075019, IMG submission 71473) | Freshwater sediment microbial communities in response to fracking from Pennsylvania, USA - Cold Stream Run_MetaG_CSR_2013 | ecosystem: Environmental > Aquatic > Freshwater > Creek >...
GAAATACCGTCGGATCGCCTGTGCAAACAGCTCGTGACGGTCGGCTCCGAAGCGATAGTCAACGGTGTCGATCCATTCCACATCGGGGCCGAAACGCAGGCGCCCGGCCAGATCCAGCGTCGCGTGCACGCCAAGCCCGCCGGCAGATGGCAGGGGGTACACGAGCCGGCTGAACGGCGCGGACCCGGCGAGCGAGTAGTAGTGCCCACGCGCATATCGCGTAACCGGAACCGCGGCGGGATCGAGACCGGAAATGGACCGGGCGACGGCCGAGGCATCGAGGCCGGCCGCGTTGACGATTTCCCGGCAGGAAGTCGTGAACGCGCCGTCGCCATCCGTTGCAACGTCGAAGCCTCCGGCCGACCAATCGGCGCTCACGAATGTCGCGCGCGGCACGACGACACCGCCAGCTGCCTCGACCCCGGCCTGGAGCGACAGGACGAGCGCCGAGGCATCGACGATGCCAGTGTCGTGGGACAGGAGCGCCGCCTCGCATGAGAGCGCCGGCTCCAGCGCCATCGCGGCATCCCCGTCCAGCCACTCCAGCCGAGCGACGCCGTTCGCGCGGCCGATCCGCGCGTACTCGCGCAGCGCCCCGACTTCGGATTCATCCGCCGCGACGATCAGCTTGCCGCACCGGGCATGCGGCACGTGGTGCTCGGCGCAGTACTCGTAGAGCAAGCGGCTGCCGCGCACGCACAGCCGCGCCTTCAGCGACTCGCGCGGATAGTAGATCCCGGCATGGATCACGCCGGAGTTGCGGCTGCTGCTCGCAAGGCCGGCCGCAGTCTCCCGCTCGAGGACGATGACCTCACGTCCGGTCGCGCACAGCGCGCGCGCGATCGCAAGACCGACGACCCCGGCACCGATGACGAGCGTGTCGCAGTTCGCGTTCAAGGCCAGCGCGCCACCAGATGGGATGAGGACCGGACTGACCCTCAGGGCCGCCCGGGCCTCCGCTTGAGGTCCGCCGCGAGCGCGGTCAGCCCCGCCCGGAACTCCGTCGCGCCACCCATCGAGGGATGGCGCAGCGTCGCATCGGGCGTCCGGCCGAGCGCGGCAAGCGTGCGTTCAGCCACCTTGCCCACGGCCACCACGCGCGCCTTCGGAAAGCCATCGAGCACGGCCTCGAGCGCATCGCGCCCGAGCTGCAGCTCGTCGCGCGTCGGTGCCCGGTTGGAATAGACGTTGCCCGGCTTGTAGGGATGCCATGCGAAGGTATTCCAGAGCACCGTGTGTTCGGTGAGGCCGAGGTCGTGCAGCGCACCCCAGACGACGGTTGCCGATGGTTCGCACCAGGGTCGAGGCCGAAGCGTGAGTCGCTCGCTCACACGCACGCGCGGGATACGCCCGGCGAGCAGCAGCTTCTCGTTCGTGAACGGAATTCCCGAGAAGTGACAACCCTGGTATCCGGGAGCCTCGCCGAGCAGCACGAGGCGTGCGTCGGCACTGAAGTGCGCTTTCAGGCGCTCGATCCGACCATCGGGTCCCGGCGGGTGCTCGCCGCGGGATTCGATGACGTCAAGCGCATCCCAGTCGGACCAGGGGTTGAACACATCCGGCGCTCGAAAGCGCCGCAGCATTTCAAAGGTGCTGACCATCGCCTACCCATCCCCGCGGCCGGACCGCACCGGGCGCGGCACGCCGCTGCGTGTGCACAGCAGGCCCGGTTCGCCGGCGGCAAGGAATAGTTCACCGGGATGCAGCGCGGGTACCGCCACGAATCGTACCTCGATCCGGCCGTCCTCGAGCACGCGGCGGTGCGCGACCGGTCGATTGCTGGCTGCCGCCTCGCCCGCCGCCACGATCGCCGTGATCTCGAAAGACGCGGTGTAACGCGACTCGTCCCACAGCGGCATCAGGAAACGCGCCTTCGCCGGCGCAAGGCGCGTGCACAGGGCGCGCCTGAGCGCGAGCGGGCTCGCATCCTCGAGTGCGAAGACACCCTCCGGCTCGCGGCCGATGCGTCCGCGATAGGGCAGATCGAGCCGGTAGCGACCCTTCGCGAGCGGCGTCGCAAATCGCAGCGTCACCGTCTGCTCGCGACCGCGTGTCTCGACGATCGGCGGCGGAATCACAGGCCCGCCGGCCGCGGCCACGATCTGGACGAGTCCGAAGTGCAGCTCCGCCGCATGCAGCGTGATCACCTGGGTAGGCAGGAGCACGTCAACGGTTGCGGTGACGCGTCCACGGAAAGTGAGGGCAGGCAGATCCGGCTCGATCTCGAGCGCGTAGGAAACGGGACGGACGCCAAAGAGCGGATCGGCCGCATGCGCGCTGATCGCAGCAACTCCCAGGACGGCGCTGACGACGGCCGCGGGCCATCGGCCTGCTCGGATCATAAGTTTCCCCGCGACGACACCTGCCGCACCCCGCGCATCCTACCGGGTTGGCGGCAACAGGGTCCCGCCACGCGGCCCTCGTCGCCCGCAAACGGGTATGCGACACTGCGCACCTCGGCTCGCCGCGGCGGCGTCGGCCGAGTACCCTACCCCCTTCATATACGGACCCGTCATGAACCCGAAGCAGTCCGCTCTGGCTTGGCTCGCACCGACTTGCAGCCTGATCCTCGCACTCGCACCGCTCGGTGCCGCGCGCGCCGAAGAAGCCGCAACGCCAGCCCCTGCCGTCTCGCCGAGCTACAGCGCCGGCGTCGTCGTCGGCGAGAGCCTGCACCGCGGCGGCGTCACCAACGAAATCGACCCGGACACCTTCATGAAGGGCTTTCGCGATGCACTCGCGGGCAAGACGTCGACGCCCGCTGACCGCGAACAACTGTCGAAGCTGATGGAGGACATCCACGCGAAGAATGGCGCCCGTAACAAGGCAGCCGCGGTGGAATTCCTCGCCAAGAACGGCAAGGAGAAGGGCGTCGTCACAACCGCCTCGGGTCTTCAGTACAAAATCTTGTCGCCGGGAGATGCCAAGGCGGCGAGCCCGACGTCGACGTCCGAGGTCACCGTGCATTATCGCGGCAAGCTGCTCGACGGCACCGAGTTCGACAGCTCCTACGCGCGAGGTACGCCCGCGAGCTTCCCGGTCAATGGTGTCATCAAGGGCTGGCAGGAGGCGCTGGTGCTGATGAAGCCGGGCGCGAAGTGGCAGCTGTGGGTACCGCCTGAACTCGCGTACGACATGAATTCGCGCCCGCCGATTCCGCCGGGTTCACTCTTGGTATTCGAGGTGGAACTGCAGAGCATCAAGGCGCCGCCGCAGCAATAAGCGACCCGGTCGCTGGCTCGCGCCGTGTTCGCCCGTGCGTCACGGGCGCGACACGCGCCGGTCACGTTCGGGCGGCAGACTCTGGGTAGTCGGAGTCGCTCCGCCCCCGATCGGGCGAGTCCGCCCTCGCCGGCCGGCTCATTTCAGGCGCCACGCCTGAGGTGATGCCGGCCCGGCCTTTCGAGTCGGTTGCGTACTGCACAGGTTGGGGGGGTACCACTTCGCGGCGCCGAATGATCGGCGCATTGACACCCTGTCGGGTCGCCCGCTGTGCCGGGCGCTGGTCGTCCCGGCCGATCAGGCCTTTACGTTGAGCTGCGTGCCGACCCGGCTGCCGTCGTTGTCACCGTCAGCATCACCACCGCCACCCGCCGGGGCAACCGGTGCACTCGTCTGCGGCTTCGGGGGTGCGGCCGATGTCGCGCGCTGAACGCCGGCCTGAACCACCGCGTTCAAACCAGATACTGAATTGATTTGCATGGCTTTTTGTCTCGTCTGCGTGCCGCGGATCTCCGCTGATACCCGTGTAGCGGCGCCTGGCGGCCGAACTTGAGGTCCCGGACGAAAAAAATTTCCGGCCCGCGAGTCGTTGCGAATCGACCCCGGAATTCGCGGTAATGCTCAGAGCCTCAACCGATGCATTGCGGGACACTGCCCGGGGCCTTTCTGGCCTGACGGCTTCCGCGCCGTTGGAGCTGGGCGTTGGCACGTAGGCCGTCAAAGGACTCGTTCACGAGGCGCCGGTATTTCGGTCACCTGAGCCGCGGCGGCGCCTCACGAGGTAGCGGGTAGCGACTAGAATGCATCTGCCGGCACGCGCACACAACCTTCCATCAGCACGCGGGCGCTGCGACTCATGATGGCCTTGGTAACGACCCAGTCGCCGCCAGTATTTCGGGCCTCCGCGCCGACGCGCAGCGTTCCGGACGGATGCCCGAAGCGTACGGCGCTTCGCGCAAAGCCACCGGCCGCAAGGCTCACAAGCGTGCCTGGTATAGCAGCGGCGGTACCGATCGCAACGGCTGCCGTGCCCATCATCGCGTGGTGCAGCTTGCCCATCGACATTGCCCGCACCAGCAGGTCGACATCGCCAGAGGAAACCGCTCTGCCGCTTGACGCAACGTAGTCTGCCGGTGGCGCGACGAATGCGACCTTGGGCGTGTGCTGACGCTTGGCCGCATCAGACAGTTCCTTGATCAGGCCCATCCGGAGCGCGCCATGCGCGCGGATCGTCTCGAACATCGCGAGCGCCCGCGCGTCGCCGTTGATCACATCCTGCAATTCGGTACCGTTGTAACCGACCGCGCCGGCATCGATGAAGATCGTCGGGATACCGGCATTGATCATCGTCGCCCGCAACGTGCCTACACCCGGCACCTCAAGCTCATCGACGAGGTTGCCGGTCGGAAACATCGCACCACCCGCACCCTCCTCCTCGGCCGCCGGGTCCATGAACTCGAGTTGCACCTCGGCGGCCGGGAACGTCACACCGTCGAGCGTGAAATCCCCGGTCTCCTGCGCGACACCCGCCGTGATCGGGACATGCGCGAGAATCGTCTTGCCAATGTTGGCCTGCCAGATCCGGATCGTTGCGATGCCGTCCACAGGGACACGGGTCGCATCAACTAGTCCGTTCGCGATCGCGAAGGGACCGACGGCCGCGGACAGGTTGCCGCAGTTGCCGCTCCAGTCGACGAAGGCCTTGTCGATGGAGACCTGGCCGAACAGGTAATCGACGTCGTGGTCCGCGCGGCTGCTTCTGGCGAGGATCACGGTCTTGCTCGTACTCGAGGTCGCACAACCCATGCCGTCGATCTGCTTGCCATAGGGATCCGGACTGCCGATCACCCTCATCAGCAGCGCATCGCGCGCAGGCCCCGCCATGCGTGCCCGCTCGGGAAGATCCTCGAGCCGGAAGAAGACGCCCTTGCTCGTGCCGCCGCGCATGTAGGTCGCGGGAATGCGTATCTGTGCTGGGTGTGCCATGCTCATCCTGTGACGCCGTACCGGCGCATTTGTCGGCTCAAAATCAACTCGCGCGTGCCTCAAGGAAGTCCTGAGCGAAGCGCTGCAGCACGCCTCCCGCCTCGTAGATCGACACCTCTTCGGCAGCATCCAGCCGGCATGTCACCGGCACCTCGATGCGATCGCCGTTCTTTCTCGTGATCACGAGCGTCAGCGTCGCGCGCGGTGTGCGCTCGCCGATGACGTCGTAGACCTCGGTTCCGTCGAGCCCGAGCGTCAGGCGGTTCGTGCCCGGCTGGAACTCGAGGGGCAGCACGCCCATGCCGACGAGGTTCGTGCGGTGAATGCGCTCGAAGCCCTCCGCGACGATGGCTTCAACGCCCGCGAGACGCACGCCTTTTGCTGCCCAATCGCGCGAAGACCCCTGGCCGTAATCGGCGCCCGCGATGATGATCAGGGGCTGCTTTCGTGCCATGTAGGTTTCGATGGCCTCCCACATCCGAACGACCGTGCCGTCCGGCTCGAGACGGGTAAGCGAGCCCTCGCGCACCTTGCCGCCGGCATCCCTCGCCATCTCATTCTTGAGGCGCGGGTTGGCGAACGTCGCGCGCTGCGCGGTCAGATGATCGCCACGATGCGTCGCATAAGAGTTGAAGTCCTCCTGCGGCAGGCCCATCTTCGTGAGGTACTCGCCCGCGGCGCTATCCGCGAGGATCGCGTTCGACGGCGACAGGTGGTCGGTCGTGATGTTGTCCGGCAGCACCGCGAGCGGGCGCATGCCCTTCAGCGTGCGCTCACCGGCGAGCGCACCTTCCCAGTACGGAGGCCGGCGGATGTAGGTGCTCTCGGGACGCCAGTTGTACAACGGACTCACCTTTTCGCCGCGATCAACCGCGAAGGTGAACATCGGCTCGTAGACCTTCCGGTAGTGCTCGGGCTTGACGCTCCTGGCAATGATCGCGTCGATCTCGGCATCGTCCGGCCAGAGGTCCTTGAGGAGAACCGGCCTGCCGTTGCGATCGATCCCGAGGGCGTCCTTCTCGATATCGATCCGAACGGTTCCCGCGATCGCGTAGGCGACGACCAGCGGCGGAGAGGCGAGGTAGGCCTCCTTGGCGCGCGGATGGATGCGGCCTTCGAAGTTGCGGTTCCCGGACAGCACGGCAGTCGTGTAGAGGTTACGGTCAAGGATCTCCTGCTCGATCGCAGGCTCAAGCGCTCCGCTCATGCCGTTGCACGACGTACACGCGAAGGCGACGACGTCGAAGCCGAGCTTCTGCAGGCCACCGAGGAGGCCAGCCTCCTCCAGATAGAGCTGGACGGTCTTGGAACCCGGTGCAAGCGACGACTTTACCCAGGACTTGCGGGTGAGGCCCCGCGCATTGGCATTGCGGGCGATCAGTCCGGCCGCGATCATGTTCCGGGGGTTCGATGTGTTCGTGCAGCTCGTGATGGCGGCGATGATCACCGCGCCATCCGGCATCTGTCCGGGTATGTCGTCGTAGGCTTTGGCGAGCCCGCGCTCGCTCAGAGTTGACGTCGGGATCTTCTGGTGCGGGTTCGCGGGACCTGCGATCGTCCGCACGACCGTTCCAAGGTCGAACTCCAGCACGCGTTCGTACTCCACCTGGTCGAGCGCCCCGGCCCAGAGGCCGGCAGCCTTCGCGTAGATTTCGACGAGCCTGATCTGCTCGGGCTCGCGGGCAGTCATCTTGAGATAGGCGAGCGTGCGCTCGTCGATCGCGAACAGCGCAGCGGTCGCGCCGAACTCCGGCGCCATGTTCGAGATCGTGGCGCGATCACCGAGCGTGAGATTTGCGGCGCCGGGCCCGAAGAACTCGAGGTAGGTCGACACGACCTTCGCCTTCCTCAGGAACTCCGTGAGTCCGAGCACGACGTCGGTCGCAGTGATGCCGGGTCCGGCACGGCCCAGGAGGCGCACCCCGACAACGTCCGGCAGACGCATCCAGACGGCCCGGCCGAGCATCACGCTCTCGGCTTCGAGGCCACCGACGCCGATTCCGAGCACCCCGAGCGCGTCGACCATCGGCGTATGCGAATCGGTGCCGATCAGCGTGTCCGGATAAGCGACGCCATCCTTGACCTGCACGACCGGCGACATGCGCTCGATGTTGATCTGGTGCAGGATGCCGTTGCCCGGCGGGATCACGTCCACGTTCCGGAACGCCTTCTTGGTCCACTGGATGAAGTCGAAGCGATCGACATTGCGGCGTTCCTCGACCGCCCGGTTCCTTGCAAAGGCATCCTTCTCGAAGCCGCCGTACTCGACGGCGAGCGAGTGGTCAACGACGAGCTGTGTCGGGACGACCGGATTGATCTGCGCCGGATCCCCGCCTTTCAGCGCGATCGCATCCCGCAATCCCGCGAGATCGACGAGCGCCGTTTGCCCGAGGATGTCGTGGCAGACGACTCGCGCCGGAAACCACGGAAAGTCGAGATCGCGCTTGCGCCCGGTCAGCTGGCCGAGCGACGCAACAAGCGTGGCCGGCTCGCAGCGACGCACCAGGTTCTCGGCGAGCACCCGCGAGGTGTACGGCAGACTCGCCCAGCCACCCGGGCTCACGGACTCGACGGCGGCCCGCGCATCGTAAAAAATCAGATCCGTGCCAGTCAGAGGCTTGCGGTACGCAGTGTTCATGTCGTCGGGCCTGGCCGTGGTTGGAGAACTCGAATCAGTGTGCCGAAATCGCCGGAAACTTGCGCGCTTCGGGGTCGGTGCGCTTTGCGCTTGGGCGGCGCATCTTACCGTCCGCACGCAACTCGATCACGTGTGCCCAACCGACGGTGCGCGCCCGACCGGCCGGCTCAGACCGCGCCAGGGAGCCAGAAGGTTCCCGTCATCATCGAAACGCAGCGCCCCGCGACGTAGACATCGGCAGGGAGGTCCGCGCGCGCGAGGACGGTGCGGCCGCTGAGGAGACTGGGCCGCCCCATGTCGACCCCCTGATGCAATCGCCAGTGTCGCTCGCCGAGGCGAAGCGGCGCCTGTTCGGCTCGCAGCGCGATCGTTGCTGCCGTCGCACTCCCGGTGGCCGGATCCTCGGGGACGCCATCGAGCGGCGCGAACGTGCGCGCATGGATGACGGTTGACTGGCCGTCAGACCGGTCGGCGTCGATCATGTAGGCGTAGACGGCATCGACCCCGAGCGGCGGCAGCAGCGCTTCATGGCGCGCGATATCCGCGCGGGCGCGTCGCAGCGCCTCGCGAGAGCGGAGTTCGACGACCAGGAATCCGAGACCCACGGACAGGACTTGCGGCGGATGCGCGCCGGTTTCGATATCCATCGGATCGAGCGTCAGACAGGCCGCGGCATCCGCGACGGCAAGCGTGGCGCCGCGCGCCAAGGCCTGGGGGGCTCGCAGCTCGGCACCCAGCACGACTCCGTGTTCTACCAGAATGGTCAGCGCGACGAGCCCGGCATCTTCTTCAAAGACGACCACCTCGGGCGCCGGCCCGCCGGCCGCGGCGCTCTCTGTGGCGAGAACGAAGGCCGTCCCGACATTGGGGTGGCCGGCGAAGGGCACCTCGATGCGGGGCGTGAAGATGCGCACGCGCGCCGTGTGGCTCGGGTCGCCCGGCGGCAGTACGAAGGTCGTCTCGGCGTAGTTGAACTCGGCGGCGATGGCCTGCATCTGGCCGGTCGAGAGCCCTTGCGCATCCAGGACGACGGCCAGCGGGTTGCCACCGAAGGCGGCCTCGGTGAAGACATCGACTGTCCTATAGCGTCGCTGCATGTTTGAGACCCTCCACGGAGGCACTAGACCCGGTGCGGACGTCCGCGGAACTGCGCCGGGCGCCGGGGGTCATGACTATACTCAGGATGCGCCGCCCACGATGGCGCCACAGCACTGGAGGATGCCCGCATGCGATTCGAAGTCTCCGGCACATTGATGCAGACAGTGGCCATCGACCTCGCACCCGGCGAGACGATCTACAGCCAGACGAACTGCATGGCGTGGATGTCCGACAACATCCAGATGAACACCCATACGGGCGGCGGGCTGCTCGCGGGACTCAAGCGCAGCCTGACCGGCGGCAGCCTGTTCATCACGGAATTCACGGCCGAGACGGCCGGACACATCGCCTTCGCGCCGCGCTTCCCCGGCACGATCGTCGCGCGCACGCTCGCGCCGAATGAATCGCTGATCTGCCGCAAGGAGACGTTCCTGTGCGCCGAGCGGTCGGTCAACCTCGAAATCGCGTGGCAGCAGCGCATCGGCGCCGGCTTCTTCGGCGGCGAGGGCTTCATCCTGCAGCGCGTCACCGGCCCCGGAACGGTCTGGCTCGATCTGTCGGGTGAGGTCGTGGAGCGCAGCCTCGCGCCCGGCGAGCGGCTGCTCGTCCACGCCGGACACGTCGGCGTCCAGGAACCGACCGTTCAGTTCGACATCCAGATGGTGCGTGGGTTTCGCAACGTCCTGTTCGGCGGCGAGGGCCTGTTTCTTGCGACGCTCACCGGCCCCGGTCACGTCTGGTTGCAGAGCATGCCGATCATGAATCTCGCCGAGGAGATCGCCCGTTACCTGCCGCAGGGTTCATCCGCGCCCAGCAGCACGCTTGGCCAGGCGGCCGGCGTCGCGGCGGTCGGAAGCCTGCTGGGTGGCCTGTTCGGCGGCGGCGACCGGGACGACGGCAGCTTCTAGCGCGGCGGGCATCAGCTGCCCGGCGTGACGGCCGGTGCCGATCGCGCGTGCTCATCCGCGAGTCCGCCCGCCGGCGCGGCGGCCGGCACCGCCTCGGGCGGATCACGACGCGCGGCGGCCGTCGGTGTAGGCGCTGCATCCGACAGGAAGCGCAGCAGACTCTCGTTGGTGGCGCCGATCGCATCGAAGGGCGTCCCGTGGCGTGAACCGAGCACGACGACGAACTCGGCCCCGATGCGCATCGCAAAGGCACGCTTCTCCGCAAGCGGCGTGTAGTCGAATTCGGCGGCGAGCACGAGCGTACGGGCGCGCAGTCGGTCGAGCCGGGCGAGGGCACACCATTTTTCGAGCGCTCGGGCACTCGCCAGGTACGACCGCTTCGGCACGCCGCCGACGACACGCGCCGCCCGCTCACGCATCGATCGCTGCGCGGGTTCCGGGAAGATGCGCCGCGCGACGATCCGCGCCGCGCGGCGCATGCCGATCATCCGCACGAGCGCCGACTGCAGTCTCGCCTCCGCCCACTTGCGCCAGTGATCGATGCGATAGGACGGGAGACTGTTGATCAGGACGAGCCGCGGCACGTCGTCCGGGCGCTGCAGCGCCATTTCGAGCGCGACGGCGCCGCCGAGGGAGAAGCCGACGATGTTCGGCCGCATCACGCCGAGGGAATCGAGCAGCGCCCACAGGTCCGCCGCGAATCCTTCGACGGAGTAGTCGTCAGTGTCCGCGCGGCTGTGGCCGGAACCCCGGAGGTCCGGGGCGATCAGACGAAAGCGAGCTTCGAGCGCCGGCGCCTGGAATGCCCAGTCCGCGCCACTGGAACCCAGTCCGTGCACGAGCAATACCGGCTCGCCCTGACCGCGCGTCAGGTAATGCAACGACAGATCGCCGCGCCGAAACAGGGGCATCGGCAGCGGCTCCCCGGACGGCGTCCGATCAGAGCGCCGCGCGCAGCGCGGCGATGTGCTCTGGACCGATGCCGCAGCAGCCGCCGACGATGGTTGCGCTGCGGGCGACCCAGTCACGCATCCAGGCCACGTAACCCGGTGGCGTGAGATCCGCGCGGATCTCGTGCAGTTGGGCATTCGCTTCGGCCGATTCTTTCATCGGCGCGAAGGCATTCGCATACACGCCGACGCGCAGTGCCGGCCGCGTCGCGCGCGCGAGGTCGATCGCTGGGGCCATGACTTCCGGCTGGCTGCAGTTGAACAGGATTGCCTCGGCACCTAGGCGGTCTGCCGCCACCGCGGCATCGACAACCGACTGGCCGGACCGCAGACGCGGCTCGCCGGTCTTCGTTTCATAGTCGTCATCGGCGAGCGTGAATGAGAGCCACAGCGGCTTGCCGTCGTTGCCGACCACCTCGCGCACGAGCTCGGCCTCTTCGATCGCACTCAGCGTCTCCGCCTGCCAATGATCGACCGCCGGCCGCAACGCATCAACCAGCGTCGCAAGGATCGGCCGTGCGAAGGTGGCGTCGAACCAGTCGGCACGGTAGGAACCGCAGATGGGAGGCAGTGATCCGGCGACCGTCACGCCTCGACCCGCGCCGTCGGCAACCTCACGGGCGAGCCGCCCGGCAAGGGTCGCAAGACGCGCACCATCCGACTTGAAGCGATCCTCGCCGATATGGAAAGGAACGACGGCATAGCTGTTCGTCGTGATCACGTCGGCACCCGCGGCCACATAGGCGGCGTGCACGCGCGTGACGTACGCCGGTGCCTCGATCAGTGAGAGCGCCGACCATTCGGGTTGCCGGAACGGCGCCCCAATGCGCTTGAGTTCGCGGCCGGTGCCGCCATCGAGCAGGGTGATCCGGGTCTGGTCGGGCACGTCGTCTCCAGCAGGCGTTCGACTGAACCCGTGAGGGCAGCTCTCGTGAAGCGGGCGAGAATAGCGGGAAAGCTCCGGCGCTGCAGCGCGCCGACACGGTGCCCCTGAGCATGGGCAGAACGGAGCCGGAGGCGTGAGTGTCGACCGGGACGATGCGGGCCGTCCCGTCCATCCGGCCTAGACCCGACCGTGGCAGCTCCGGCAGGAGCGGGGTTCCGGGCGGTCGCTGCGGCGCCTGGCGGGCCGACCGCGAGGCCTTCCGCCCCGCCCGGCACCGTGACCGATGTCTCACTTTTATTAATATTTCTCAATGTCTTAGAAAATCCACCTCAATGCCAAGCAACTGAAATGCTGCGGTGCGACAATTAGGGCCGATCATCGCTCTGGAACCCTGCTTATGGAACTCATTGGAATCTCGGCCCTCATCGCCATCGCCCTGCTCGTCGTGGAACTCGCCGACTACCTTCGCGGCTACACGCTCGACCGCTCAGGCGAACAGTCCCCTCCGCAACCGTTGCTTGAGACCCTTAGCCGCGAACCCGCCGTCACGTCCGTCGCGGCCGCTGCGCAGACCACTGATCTCGATCGCGCCGCCTGAAGCCGGGCGCGGGCGCCGGCCGACGCGCGTCGGAAGTGCGCTGCGGATCACGGGCTTGCGACTTTTTCGTAGCTGATTTTCCGAGGGGTGGACGGCGCTTAGTACTAAAG
>Ga0075019_10001732_pt1 | contig 12395 bp, 14 predicted proteins | sample ColStrG_CSR_2013_FD_71473 | JGI IMG/M metagenome (GOLD analysis project Ga0075019, IMG submission 71473) | Freshwater sediment microbial communities in response to fracking from Pennsylvania, USA - Cold Stream Run_MetaG_CSR_2013 | ecosystem: Environmental > Aquatic > Freshwater > Creek >...
ACGTGCGCAATGTGCAGACCGATTCGGGTACTGGCGCCGACACCTTCTCTACTGGCGGCACCCTGGTGTACCTTACGCCGGGCCTGGTGTTGCCCTTGTCGCCTACGGTTGCGCTGCATACCGACCTGCAATTGCCGATCTATCAGAACGTCAATGGTGTGCAGCTGGCGCCTACGTCAATCTTTTCCGTCGGCTTGCGCTTCAGTTTTTGAAGCTGTTTATGGGCTGCGCGCGTTCGCCGCGCGCAGCAGCAGCGGCGTCACCACGGTGTCGAGTTCGGACGCGCTGAGTTCCGCGTCGCCGACGTGGCCGTTCTTGCGCAGGACGCCGTCGCGGTCGACGACGAAGGTTGTGGGCAAACGCCAGACCCGGCCCAGCGCCTTGATGTCGGCGTCGTCCTTGAAAGCGACGTCAAAGCTGAACTGCTGCGCAATCTGGCGCACCTTGCCCAGGTCGCGCGCGCTGTCCATGCTGATCGCCAGCACCTCCAGCCCTTGTTCGTGGTGGGCCAGGTAATAGCTTTGCAGCAAGGGCATTTCCTCACGGCAGGGTACGCACCACGTTGCCCAGAGATTGACAATCACCACCTTGCCGCGCAGCGCCGATAACTGAAATCGCGTGCCGTCTGCCAGGCGCGTAGCCTGCAGTTCCGGCGCCGGACTGCCCACCGCCAGCGTCTGCGCGCGGCCTGCGGTCAGTGCCAGCAAGAGGGCCAGGAACAGAGAGGGCGCACGGTATCGCATGGAGGAATTCTGGCACGGATAGCCCGCGTCGGGTTCTGCCGCCGCCGCCCAAGCCGCCGGCGATGCGCTCAGGTGGCGCTCGCCCTTTTGTGCTGCAGCGGACTGGTGTGTGCATTCAGCGTGACCAGGTGGAGCGCGCAGCAGCCCAGGGCGGCCAGCAGGGGGAGGGCCCCGGGTCCGCAGAAGTCGAGCAGGGTGCCGGCAAGCACCGGGCCCAGCGCACTGCCCAGGGTGAAGGCGATCGAAACTTCGGCTACGGCCACTCCCATGTTGCGCTTCTCCTCCGACGCGCTCTGCGTCGCGGCAATGATGGCGACGGTGAGGCCGCAGGACGTCACCAGGCCCAGCAGGACGGCCGCCGGCCAATCCCAGGGCGCGTGTGCGGCGAACAGCAGCAAGGCGCCGGCGAGGCCGAGCACGGCGGCCAGCCGAGTCGCCGAGCGCACGCCAAAACGGTCCGACCACCAGCCCAGAGGAACCTGCGAAACCAGCGCTCCCAGACCAAAAATGGTCATCATGAAAGCCGCCTGGTCCGCGCCCAGGCCGCGGCGCACAAAGTAGATTCCCAGCATGCCAAACAGCACGCCGTCGAGCACGCCGGCCAGTAGGCCCAACTGGTTGCCCAGTGAACGCCGCAGGTGCTGCACCAGGCCCAGCAGAACTGCGCCGGGCCGCAGCGCCGTCTGATCGCGGGGCGCGGGCATGGGCGTGCGGGCCAGCAACAGCGGCAAGGAACCCAGGACTGCAAAGCCGGAGCCCACAAAAAAGCTGATCGAGTCGATGCCGAGCAGCGCCACCAGCGCCGGCCCGGCGCACTGCGCGGCATAAATCAGCGTCTCGTGCACGCCGACTACCTTACCCCGCTGCGCGCCGCTGACAATGGCGTACAGCCAGCTCTCGACGCCAATCCAGCGCAAGCCTATACCGATGCCCAGCAAGGACGACGCCAGGCACCAAAGCAGCAGGGCCTGCGTTGGCAGCAAGGGCATCAGCAGCGCCAGCACAGCGGTGCTCAGGCAACCGCCGGCAGCCAGCGCGCCGGCACCCAGACGCGCTAGCCACTGGGGCGCGAGCAGATTGCCAAACATCATTCCCAACCAGACCGCCGAGCCCACCAGTCCAATTTGCCAAGCCGGCATGCCGTGCGCGTCCAGCCAGAGCGATAACAGGGGGTAAATAATGCCGAATTGGGCAATATGGGCGAGGCCGGAAACGGCGTTCAGGGCAATGACAGTGGATCGCATGCAGTAGGTATTCAGGGGCCGCGCTTTCGCTGGCTGCCAGAGCGCTGTATCCAGCGCATTATCCTGCGCTGGATCTGGGCCCCGGTTGGCAGGGGGCCAGCGTTGCGCGTCACAGCGCCGGCTAGGCCAGCAGCGACTGCAGTGCGCTCAGCAGCAGACCCGTGGCCACCAGGGTCAGCACCAGGGAAAAGGCCATTTGCACCTGCTGGGGCGATATTTTCCTGATCAGCGAGCGACCGGCGACCATGCCCAGCACCGTGGTCGCGCTGAACGTTGCCGCAGCGGCCCAGGGTATGGCCGTGTGTTGCAGCAGCGCGCTGCCCACGCCGCTGGCGCCGACCAGCGCAATCACCATCAGCGAGGTCGCGACAATTCCCTGCATCGAGACTTCGGTGAACTTGCGCAGCATGGGAACAATCACGAAGCCGCCGCCGACGCCGAGCAGGCCGGTCAAAAAGCCGGTGGCGCCGCCGATTGCCGCGAGCACTGCCGCGGTCGATACCGTCCAGATGAATTTGCCCGACTCGGGATGGATACGCGCTTTGCCAAACCGCAGCTCCGCTTCGCTCTGACCGGCACCTTGTTTGCGCACTTGCTGTATCAGGCGGTAGGCAACCAGCAGCATGACGCCGGAAAAGCCGGCCTGCAGAACGGGTTGCGACAGCTGGTGCGCCAGCGACTGGCCCAGGTAGACCAGGGGAAAGCCGCACAGCGCAATCAGCGCCGCGGCCTTGTAGCGCACCAGGCCCTTGCGCAGGCCCTCGGCCGCGCCCACCGCAGCACCGATGGCGACGGCGATCAGCGCGACAGGAGCGGCTTGCTGCATGGTCCAGTGCATGCCCACGGACAGCGCGGGAACGGCCAGAATGCCGCCGCCCGCGCCGGTCAGGCCCAGAATGGCGCCGACGAGCGCGCCCAGCAATGCGCTCAGCAGCACTTAGCCCACCATCTCGGGTTGCGCCAACCACTCGCGGCCTTTGAGCATGGCGTCCCAGTACAGCGGCGGCAGAATGCGCTCCTTCAGGTACCAGGCCAGGCTCGAAGGCTTGGTGCCGTCGATCAGCCATTGCGGAAAGCTCGGCGACACCTTGCCGCCGTAGGTGAACTCGGCGAGCACGATCTTGCCGCGCTCCACGGTCAGCGGGCAAGAGCCGTAGCCGTCGTATTTGGCTTCGCCGCGCACCGCGCCGCGCAGCGCCAGCAGGTTGTGCGCGACCACCGGCGCCTGCTTGCGGGCAGCGGCGGCGGTCTTGGCGTTGCTGGTGTTGCCGACGTCTCCCAGGGCAAAAATATTGGCGTGCGTCTTGTGGCGCAGGGTCGCCGGATCGACGTCGACCCAGCCGGCGGCGTCGGCCAGCGGGCTGACGCGAATGAAATCCGGCGCTTTTTGCGGCGGGCACACGTGCAGCATGTCGAACTCCATGTCGACGATTTCCTTGCTGCCGTCGGGTTTAGCCTGCTGAAAACGCGCTTTCTTGGCGCCGCCGTCGACGGCGATGAGGTTGCGTCCGAATTGCAGTTGGATGCCGTACGCGTTGACGTATTCCATCAAGGCCGGAACATAAGCCGCAACGCCGAAAAGCACCGCGCCGGCATTGCAGAACTGAATATCTACGCCTGACAAAACACCTTGGCGCTTCCAGTGGTCAGCCGACAGGTACATCGCTTTCTGCGGTGCGCCAGCGCACTTGATGGGCATGGGCGGCTGCGTGAACACCGCCTTGCCGCCACGCAGTTCCTGCACCAGCTGCCAGGTGTAGGGCGCAAGGTCAAAGCGGTAGTTCGAAGTCACGCCGTTACGTCCCAGCGTCTCGGGCAGGCCTTCGATGGCGCTCCAGTCCAGCTTCAGCCCCGGGCACACCACCAACTGCTTGTAGCTGACGACACGGCAGCCGTCCAGAATGACGGCGTTGCGTTCGGGTTCAAACGCCGCCACCGCCGATTTGATCCAGTGCACGCCCTTGGGCAGCACAGCGCCCATGGTGCGCGCCGTAAAGCCCGGTTTGAAAACGCCGGCGCCAACCAAGGTCCAGCCGGGCTGGTAATAGTGGATGTCGGCCGGGTCTACGATGGCGATGTCCAGCCCCGGGCTGCGCGCCAGCAGGCTGGACGCGACCGCGATGCCGGCGGCACCGCCACCGATGATCACGACTTCGTGCGACGCGTCGGCCACTTCCACCGGTGTCTTGCCGCCGTTGACGATGCGGCGAACCAGGGCCTTCAGATCAAAACCGGCCTTGGCAGCGCGTTCTACGATGTCCGCAAAAGCCAGCTGGCCCGCTTGCGAGAGTGCCCACAGCGTGGTCGAGCGCATGCCGGTGCGGCAATACGCCAGCACGGGTTTGGGCAGTTCGTCCATGAGGCGTCCAAATTCGATTCCCTGGGCGTCGCTCACCTTGCCCGACTCGGCGGGCAGGTAGCGCACCTGCAGCCCGCGCGCCAGCGCAGCCGCCTCGATTTCGCGGAAACCCGGCTGGTCTGCGCCTTCGCCGTCGGGGCGGTTGCAAATCAGCGATTTGAATCCCGCTGCCTCGATGGCCTCCAGGTCCGTGGCGGCGATTTGGGGCGATACGGAAAGCGCGCTTGTCAGTTTCTTGATGTCCATTTTTGTCTCCTGTTGTAATTCTTTAATTAAGCTTTGTTCGGCGCAGCACCCGATCGGTACAGGCCGCGTTCCAGCACTTCAAATACCGCCATACCCGCAAGCATGGCGAGCACAAAAACCAGTGCCTTGGGCTGGCCGGCGGCCATGGAAACCAGTGCCGGTCCAGGGCAAAAGCCTGCCAGACCCCAGCCCGCGCCAAACAGCAGCGAGCCCAGCAGCAAGCGCCGGTCTATGGCGTTCGATGTGGGCAGGCGCAGCGCGCCGCCGAGCAAATTGCTGCTGCGGCGCTTGGCCACGGCAAAACCGAAGTAGCCCACCGCGACGGCGCCGCCCATGACCAGGGCAAGGGACGGATCCCAGGGGCCGGCCAGGTTGAGAAAGCCGATCACCTTGCCAGGGTCGGTCATGCCCGAAAGCATCAGGCCGACGCCAAACACCAGTCCGACAAAAAATTCGCTGATGCGATTCATAGCCAACTCCGCAGGGCAAAGACCGTGACAAAACCCGCCACCATAAAACTCGCCGTCGCCGCCAGGGAGCGCGGCGACAGGCGCGACATGCCGCAGACACCGTGGCCGCTGGTGCAGCCGGAGCCGTAGCGCGTACCGACTCCCACCAGCACGCCGGCGAGCACGATGCGCGTGGTTCCGGCGTCGATGCGCGGCAGCGTGATGAAGCTAGCTGGCGCCAGCGCAGCATATAGCAGCGGCGCCACTAGCAGGCCCAGCATGAAGGCGACCCGCCAGCCGGTGTCGCCCTTTTGCGGAACAAGCAGGCCACCCAGAATGCCGCTGATTCCCAATATGCGTCCATTGATCAATACGAACGCAGAAGCCGCCAAGCCTAGCAATATGCCGCCTGCGAGTGCCGTCCAGGGGGTGAAGTGGATCCAGTCTATTGACATCTAAGCTTCCTTCCAGAGGTTTATTCGCCACTGCCAGCGTCGCAAAAATTTTGAAACAACACCTGCATGACGGCCAGGGCCGCAGGGCTGCTCATCCGGTAATAGATGGACTTGCCCTCGCGACGGGTAGTGACCAATTGCTCCTCGCGCAACACGGTCAGTTGCTGCGACAAGGTAGGCTGAACGATGCCCAGAATTTCTTCCAGTTCGCCCACGCGTTTTTCGCCTTGGCTGAGCTGGCACAGCAGCAGCAGCCGGTCCGGATTGGACAGCACTTTCATCAAACGGCAGGCATTGGCCGCACCCATCTGCATGGTTGCGAGGTCAAGTTCTGCTGTGTTCATGAAGCCACCTGTGTAAAAAACGACAATCAAAATTATATTGACTAACATTCTGTTTGTCAATAAACTATGTTTTAGTAAATTAAAGGAGAACACATGAGCAAACCCTTTGTGCACGGAATTTTTGACCCCGCGACCTGGACTGTCACCTACGTCGTGCACAGCGGACCGGGCAGCGCGTGCGCCATCATCGACTCTGTGCTGGATTACGACCCCAAGGCCGGTCGCACACGCCATGCGTCGGCCGACAAGGTGATCGACTATGTGCAGGCGAATCAATTGGCGGTGATGTGGATTCTGGAAACCCACGCGCACGCCGACCACCTGACGGCAGCGCCCTACCTCAAGTCCCAACTCGGCGGCATGACGGGCATTGGCAAGCACATCACCGCGGTTCAAAAAGTGTTCAACGGCGTTTTCAACCTGGAGCCCGAATTCAAATCCGACGGTTCCCAGTTTGACCACCTGTTTGCCGACGATGAGGTCATTCCGCTGGGCGCACTGAACGGCCGTGCGATTTACGTTCCCGGCCATACGCCGGCGTGCATGGCCTATCAGTTTGGCGACGCCGTGTTCGTGGGCGACACCTTGTTCATGCCCGACGTCGGTTCGGCGCGCTGCGACTTCCCCGGCGGCGACGCACGCACGCTGTACGCGTCGACGCGCACGCTGCTCAGTCTGCCGCCCGAAACGCGGCTGTTCATGTGCCACGACTATCCGCCCGAGGGCCGCGCCGTGGCGTTTGAAACCACGGTCGCCGAACAGCGCGCCAAAAACATCCATCTGCACGACGGCGTGTCGGAAGACGAGTTTGTCGCCATGCGCAAGCGGCGCGACGCGACGCTGGATATGCCGGTGCTGATTCTGCCGGCGGTGCAAATCAATATTCGCGCCGGTGCTCTGCCGCCGAAGGAATCGAATGGCGTTTCCTTCGTGAAGATTCCCCTGAATGCGCTGTAGCCCCGGGGCCTCGATTGAACCGAGAAAAGCATGACGACCTTTGACCATCCCACACTGATTCAGGACATAGGCCAGGGAATGGCCAGCTTGCGTAAGGCGCAGCCCACGGCCATGCAAGGCTTTGGTCAATTGGCCAAGGCGGCGATGACCGGCGGCGCATTGAGCGAGAAGCACAAGGAGCTGATGGCGCTGGCCATCGGCATCACGCAGCATTGCTCGGGCTGCATAGGCTTCCACGTCAAGGCGCTGCAACGACTGAACTGCACGCTCGCCGAACTGGAAGAAATGCTGGCGGTCTGCGTCTATATGGGCGGCGGCCCGGCGCTGATGTACGCGTCTGAAACCCTCGCCGCCTGGCATGCATTCGCTCCGGCGAATACCGCTGGCACTGCGCCTGCGCCCTGAGCGCGCTGCGTATTTACCTTTATCCATTTCTGAAGAAAGACTGTCATGAAAAAAAATGTTGGCTCACTGGACCGCGGACTGCGCATCGTTGCCGGGCTCGCCTTGATAGGCCTCGCCGCGACCGGAAACGTCGGTGTTTGGGGTTGGCTGGGCATAGTCCCGCTGGCCACGGGCCTGGTCGGCTGGTGCCCGCCGTACGCGATGCTGGGTTTGAGCACCTGCGCGGTCAAGAAATAGCGTAGGCGCGCACCAACGCGGTGGCAGCGCGGCGTGCTGCACCACGCGGTGCAGCGCAAGGCGCAGGCGCGCTGTACGGCGCGATGGTGCCGATGGCTTATTGCGCCATGCGCGACGCCATGGCGCGCGCAACCATGTCGAAGATGTGCGGCGCGACGTTCTTGTCGACCTTGGGCGCCAGTTGCAAGTGGCGCATGACGTTGCACTGCGCAATCGTGACGTAGCCGTGCATGGTTGACCAGATGAACATCGCGTCCTGGTCAATTTTTTCGCGCGCTCCCCGGCCCTTGCCGTGCAGGCGCGCGAGGACTTTGCGCAGCACGTTGAACGAATGCACGGCGTCGCGAATCAGTTCCGAGTCGGCCGCAGCTTCCGGCCAGGGCGTGCCAAACATCAGGCGGTATTCCAGCGCGTGGCTGCTGGCGTACAGCATGTATTGCTGACCCAGGGCGGCGAGGTCGTCCTCGGCGCTGGCGCACTCCGGCCGCGCGTCCAGAAAGGCGGCAAACTCCCGGAAGCAACGCGCGATGACCGCGGCCAGCAAATGGTCCTTGCTGGGGTAATGGCGGTACGGCGCCTGGTGCGACACCCCCAGCTGGCGCGCAACGTCGCGCAGGCTGAGGCGCTCGATTCCATGCGCTGCGATGAAATCGTGCGCCGCCTGAACGCAGGCTGCTTTGAGGTCTGTGGCGGGACTGCTGGCTGCGTCCATGCCTATTCGGCGCGGCTGGCAGGGGTGCGCAAGGGATCGGGGGGCTGCTGCGAGGTCATACCCTTCATGATAGAGCCAATGATGCGCACCCGCAGAAATCGCGGCGCCGTAGACAAGCCCCAGCCTAGCACTTTGGACAGCCAGCCCGGACGTACGGTTCTTTGCTTGCCGAGCGCGGCCAGCGAGACGCGTGCAACGACCGCCGGCGTCATGGTTTGCCCAAGCTGCATCTGGGCGCGCGCAGCAAAACCGCTGGCGATGGGCCCAGGCGCGACCGACAGCACGTCGACGCCCGCGCCCCGGAGCTCTTCGCCCAGGCCCTCGGCCAGGGCCTGGATATAGGCCTTGCTCGCGGCGTAATTGGCCGAGTACGGTGTTCCCTGAAAAGCCAGCACGGAACTCAGCAAGACGATTCCCCCGCGCCTTCGGTCGGCCAGGCGCCGACCGAAGTGCAGACTTTGCTGGAGTACCGCGGCACAGTTGACCTCGACCAGTTCGGCTTCGGTTACGTCGTGGGTCTGCAGTGCCGGGCCCGACGATCCAAAGCCGGCCGCAGCGACCAGCAGTCCCACGTCCAGGTCTGCCGTCGCCGCCAGCAGCGCCGAGGCGCTGGATTTGCTGGCCAGGTCGGCCGGTAGAACACGCACGGCGATCGGGTAGCGCCGCGTCAGCTCCTGCGACAGCGCGTGCAGCCGCTCAGCGCGCCGCGCAACCAGGACCAGATTCAGGCCCTTTGCCGCCAACTCGGCGGCGAACGCTGCGCCTATGCCGTCGGATGCGCCGGTAACGACGGCCCAGGGACCATAGCGATGCAGAAAAGAATGCGTTTTTGTCGTCATTGCGCCACCTTGATGTCAATCGTTGTCTGCGCTGCGTCGGCCGCGACGCTGAACACCGCCTCGTCGAAGCGCGGCGCACGCAGGCTAGGGCGCACATTATTCGATACGCCCCATTGCTCGGTGGGGATACCCAGAAAATTGGTGTCCAGCTTGCGATTGCCGTTGGTGTCGTGCGCCACCGCGAGCGCGAACTTGCCCGCTGGTACGTCGACGAAGGTGCAGCTGACGGATGCACCCGACGCCGGAACCCACAGGGTTTTCGCCAAGGTGTTGTCCATGGGAAAACCGGCAGGCGCGCTGAACAGCGAGCAGCCCAGCGCCCCGTAAGGCGCTACCAGCCCGGTGACATTCACCCGCAATTCGCCCGCCGTGCTGCCCAGTGACAGGCATACGCCCGCAGTCCATAGGAGGCAGCGCAGCGCGCGTACGCGCTGCTTTGCCTGGTTTGCATTCCTCATATCCCTATCCTCCAGAAAGTGTGAGTGGCTTGCTGTGCGCTTGCGGCGAAACCTTGGCTCGGGTCCCCGCAAGGTCATGAAAATGCCACTAAGTTGACAGTGTCTACATTGTCGTTGAATAATGTAGACACTGTCAACTAAGCGGTCAGACCATGCAAACACCCCCGATAGTTCAAGCGCGCGTGCGCGTCCCGCCCAGCCTTGCCCTGGCGCTTTGCGTGCCGCTGTGGTTCGCCGCCTGCGCCAAGCAGGAGCCGGCGGCCCTTGCCCCGCCACTGCCCGTGAAAACTGTTGTGCTGGGGGGGGACGCGCAGCAGCCAGCCGAGTCGTACCCGATCGCCATCGTGCGGGATCGCGAATCCAACGTTTCCTTCCGTGTGGGCGGCGTCATTCAGTCGCTGGCCATACGCGCCGGGCAAACAGTGCAGCCTGGGCAGGTGCTGGCAACGCTCAAGCCCACGCCGTACGCCTCGCAACGCACGCGTGCCGAGACCGACGTCAACACCTTGCAAAACGCCGTGCGCCGCAACGCGGAACTGGTGCAAGCGGGCGCGGTTTCCGTGGTTACCAAGGAAGACACCGAGGACGCGCTGATAGCCGCCAAGGCGGCCTTGGGCGCAGCCCGCTACGACGAGGAGTCGACCGTGATCAGCGCGCCGTTCAAGGGCGTCGTTCTGTCGCGCGACGCCGAAGTGGGAGAAACGATTGCGCCCGGGCAACGCATCATCCGCATCGCCGACCTCGACAGCACGGTGATCGCCAAGGCTTCGGTACCCACGCAAGTGGCCAAGGCCTTGCGCGTGGGTGGTGGCGCCAAAGTTCATGTGGGTGACGCCGTGCTGGCAGCGCACATCCGCCTGATAGGCGCGCAGACCGACCCGAAAACCGGCGCGCTCACGGTCGACCTGGTGCTGGCGCAGGGGGCTGCCATCGCCAGCGGAACCTTGGGCTCGGTCGAGTTCGAGCAAAGCAGCACTGCACAAAGTCCGGATTTCCGCCTGCTTCCACCCGAGGCCCTGCTGGAGTCCAAGAACGGCTTGGGCTATGTTTTTGTCTTTGACGCCAAGGCGTCGGTGGCGCGACGCACGCCGGTGCGCGTGCTGGGCTTTGACGGCGAAATGGTGCGCATATCCGGATTGGAGCGCGGCACCAAGGTGCTGACGGCTGGCGCCGGCTTCGTCACCGATGGGCAAAAAGTGCAGGAGCTGGCTCCATGAACTTCAGCATCGCAGCCTTTGCCTTGCGGCGCTGGCAGTTCACCGTCGTGGTCTTTGCCCTGCTGGCGGCCCTGGGGCTGGCCGCGTGGCTGAATATTGCGCGCACGGAAGACCCTGCGCTGGACCCACCGACTTTTATAGTCAACGCGGTGCTTCCCGGCGCGTCGCCGCAGGATATCGAGCAGTTGGTGACCAAACCGCTGGAAAACGCGCTCTACACCCTGGACGCGATCCGCGAAATACGCTCGCAAAGCCGCGACGGCATATCCACCACGCGCGTCGAATTCGTCTGGGGAACCAAGCCCGACACCAGTTACGACCAGGTCAGCCGCGAGGTCAGCGCCTTGCGTCCCACCTTGCCCGCGGGCTTGCTGCGCCTGGACGTGGTGCGCGCGCGACCCGTGGGTGTCGCCTTCTACCAGGCGGCCCTGCTCAGCGATACCTTGCCGATGCGCCGGCTGGAAAAAGTGGCCGACGCGCTGCGCGAAAAGCTGGGAGCGATTCCCGGGGTCAACGAAGCCAAATACTGGGGCGCACCGGGCAGCGAGATGCGCGTGTCCTTGGACACGGTACACATGGCCGCGCTGGGGCTTGCGCCGTCGCAGGTCGTAGACGCGCTGACGGCAGCAGGTTCGGAGGCGCCCATAGGACGCGTCGAGGCGCAGGGGCGACGCTACGACCTGCAGTTTGCCGGCGCTTACCCCTCGCAACAGGCCGTCGAGGCGGTACCGGTGCTGGCAAAGGACGGGTCCACGCTCGCCATTCGCGATATTGCGCAGCTTGGCTGGGAAGACAGCGAGGCCGAGCACATCACGCGCTTCAACGGCCACCGCGCCTTGCTGGTGACGGTGACGCAGTCCAAGAACGAGGACGTGACGCGTCTGACGCAGGAGGTCAGCGGCGTGCTCGACGCGTTTGAAAAAACATTGCCCGCCGGTGTAAGGCTGGCGCGCGGCTTTCGCCAGGCCGACAACGTGAAGGCGCGCCTGGGGCTGTTGGGCCGCGACTTCCTGATCGCCCTGGCCCTGGTCCTGATCACCTTGCTGCCCCTGGGCGCGCGCGCGTCGGCGATTGTCATGCTGGCGATTCCGGTCTCGCTGCTCATCGGCCTGGCCGTGCTGCAAGCGCTGGGCTTTACGCTGAACCAACTGGCGGTATCGGGCTTTGTAGTCGCCCTGGGCCTGCTAGTGGACGACGCCATTGTCGTTGTCGAGAATATCGCGCGCTGGTTGCGCGCCGGCGCAACCCGCCAGGAAGCGGCGATTCGGGGAACGCAGCAAATCACCCTGGCCGTGATCGGCTGCACTGCCTGCCTCATGTTTTCCTTTCTGCCCCTGATGGCGCTGCCCGAAGCGCCCGGCGAGTTCATCCGTGCGCTGCCCGTGACAGTGCTGGCGACCGTCGGAGGGTCCTTTCTGGTCGCCATCACGCTCATTCCCCTGCTGGCTTCGGGTCTGCTCAAAGCCGAGGACGATCCACACGGCAACCGCCTGCTGCAGGCCTTGAACGCGGGTATCCAGCGGTTTTACTCGCCGGTGCTGCATCGCGCACTGCGCCGGCCCAGGCTATGGCTTGCGGCTTTGCTCGCGCTGACGCTGCTTTCGGTTCCCATCATCGGCGTGATCGGCACCAGCCTGTTTCCGCCCGCCGAGACGCCGCAGTTCCTGATTCGCATCGAGCGGCCCCAAGGCACTGCGCTGGGCGCAACCGATACGACTGTGCGCGCGGTG
>Ga0075019_10001735_pt1 | contig 12376 bp, 7 predicted proteins | sample ColStrG_CSR_2013_FD_71473 | JGI IMG/M metagenome (GOLD analysis project Ga0075019, IMG submission 71473) | Freshwater sediment microbial communities in response to fracking from Pennsylvania, USA - Cold Stream Run_MetaG_CSR_2013 | ecosystem: Environmental > Aquatic > Freshwater > Creek >...
ATTGAAGCCAACGCTAGAATTGATTTAACTATTTTTGAGGATCAAGATGAAGAGGCAACTGCGGTAGTTGCAAAGGCAGTAGAATTATCCACAGGCGTTGCACCAGGGAAGGTAGCAATTTTAGTAAAACAACGAGGCGCTAATATCAATTCAATAATATCAAAATTTGATTCTGAGGAAATTTCCTTTTTCTACGGTCTGTTCACAGATGAGCAACCAGATTATATTTTATTTCACCGTAAATGTTTGTTTGAGTTTATAGAACTTCTCCGAACAAAGAATCACATCACTAAGAAACTTGCAAGTGACCACCTTGTTAAAATGCGGGAACTTGATGAAAGTCCTACAGCGCTTAGTACCGCGCTTCTCGACTTATTAGAAATTTTTTGGAAAAAAATATTTTCTGACTTTTCATCGTTCTCCAATGAGGATAAGATAGTTTTAATTAAAGACACTTTTGAAAACAATGGATTGAAACAATATGTGGAGTTTGTCGCTTCAAATATTGTTATTTCAACTGTGCATGGCGCGAAGGGGCTAGAATGGGATTACGTAATTCTTCCGGATTTGGAACAAGATTCCTTTCCAAATTGGGTTGGGATGTGTGGCAATTGTGATTATAAGAGGACTTGTGAATTGCAAATATCTGCTGAAAATGAGGTGAAGTTCTTAGAAGAGTTAAGTGTTTTTTATGTCGCTGTGACACGTTCACGCAAACAAGTTTTCTTCACAGCAAGCAACCATAGCGTTGACAATCAAGGTAGAAAACGAACCAAAAATCTTAGTTGTTTTCTAAGTATAGCGGGAATAGAGTATTAACTAGGAGACATCGTCAGATAGCTACAATTTTGCTCATTTCTCTGTAACGACAAAGACCGTTGGTCCATTTCATTTGTTCAATAGTATTGCACTCAGCTTCAAACAATGCCTGTGAGGCTATTAGTATGCAAATGCATTTCGCACGACTTGTTGCTACATTAAGACGGTTGGGACTAAATAAGAAGTTAATTCCTCTTGGAGCTTCCTCGGTAGTAGAACTCGCCATGGAGTAGATTACCACAGGAGCTTCACGGCCCTGAAATTTATCAACGGTTCCAATATCTATTGCAGGAAGTGCATCTTTCAATGCATCGACATGGGCATTGTAGGGGGCTACTATGAGAACATCTTTCTTTGTAATCTTATTAGCCATTCCTTTGGCATCCGCCCAAGAACCAACCGCGAGTAATTCGTCAACTATTACCTTTATTTTTTGAATCTCTTCTACTGATCGGTTTTGATTTGCCTGATGTGTCACAGGAACATGAAACAAACCAGCACCATCGAATTTTGTTCCGCCAAGTATTACTTGATTTTTCAGTTCCGGTAATGCAGATGAACTTGACGAACGCGTTGAACTATACGCAAGGAAAAGTCAATGTGATGGAATAACCATAGATAAGATTGGAAATATTTATCTCACTTCCATTGAGGACGGCGCTATCAACGTGATAGGCACCGACCGTAAACAGTACACGTTGGTTACAAACGACAAAATGCGTTGGCCGGATGGCATGAGCTTCGGTCCAGATGGTTATGTGTATGTCGCTGACAGCGATGTCCCCGACATAATGATAAAAAGTAAGAACCATATAAAGAAAAGTGCTCCGTATTACATTTTCAAATTCAAGGGCCTAAGTCAAGGAATTGCTGGACAATAGAGACTTTTTGGCTTACTTGGTGGCCAAAACGCTATCAATTATCAGGCGAAATGCTAAAACGGCAAAATCGTATGTCTAACCTAATCGTAAACTGTTCGCGGCGCACTTATTAAAGCATCCGGATACTTGATACGCAGGTTTGTACGGATGTCAAAAAGGAAATGCGATGTGTGTTGAACTACGTTGGGGTAATAATAAACCTTCATCTCAATGGTATTGAAGATTAAGTTTTCATTCCGCACTCTAAAACCGCCAGAGTATCCAGATGAGAAGACGCCCTTCCAAACCCAGTCTTTTCGCTGGGCCAGAAATGCAAGATCCATACGTATCACAGGTGCAATGTGGAATCCTTCAACTTTCCAAGGTGTATACACTACTAGTTCAGAATTGTAAACAAGCCGTTGCCGTCCTAACAAACTATCAGAACGGAACAATCCAATACCATTCGAATTATTTATGCCAATTTGCCTCTCTGAAACTTGAAAGGCTTGGGCTGCATAGCCGAAGTCCGTGTAAAGACGCAATCTATATTGATTTCCAATTTCACGGATTTTGCTGTAGCCGCTAAGTCTAAGAGATAGATACAAATCTTCGGCATTTTTGTTCCGCCAATAAGACGCCGTCTGTAAATTGAGGGTCAAAATATTACCATGTCTGCCGACGATGTTTCGATAGGTGTCTATTGAAGTATAAATTCGCTGCCTTCCAAATTCTTTTTCCAAACCAGAAGTGAAAGCGACCCGATATCCATAGGGAACATCTTCTGTTCTTCCAAATCCGAGAATATATTGTGTCTTGTAAAAGTCTTGCTTAAAAAAAGTGAGTTGAGCGAGAAAGCCGGAACGATCATTATAAATCGATCTGGTTGAAGGCGAGAGCATTACCGTGGGCAAAGACAAAAAGTAATTTTGATATCCCCTTAGAGCAATAAATCGACGGTGTCGATTTTCCTCGATCATTGTCATTTTCCTTTTTTCACCAAACGAATAGCCAATCCAGGCATTTCGGATGTCATACTGATAGTGGGCAAATAGCGAATCGGGTTTTTCATAAACATTAACAGACCAATTATGACTGAGCTCTAAGCTTCCCGCCCAGCGGGTATAGGGCATGAAGAAGGGTCGACTTAGCCTGAAATAATAGGCGCTTTCATTTTCAGTGCCAAGACGACTTCCTGTGTTGATTTGAGTATAGTCGAATGTGGCATCTATAAAACTGCCAAATAAATTCGATTTCTTATACAGCCATTCATATCCTATACGTGGCGACCGATTCGCGTTATAGTACGAGGCAACTCTGATTTGTTGGGCCATACCAGCGAAGTTAGCATCTTCAATAGCTCCTTGGTACTCGTTTACATTAATAGGCGTAAAGTTGCCTTGTAACGAAAAAACATCTCTGGTCATGACAATCAAATCAACAGAATCACAATTAGATATTGGCTTTACAAAAATCCGGGAGTCTAAAATGAAATTAATGTCGCGTAAGTAGCGCTCATTATCGGCAAGACGATAGGGGTTAAGTGGCGTACCTTCCTCAATAAAAAGATTATTTCTGACGACCCACTCTTTCGTGATTGTGTGGAGCTTATTGCCAATTCGCGAAAAAAATGTTGTTTCGATTTTAGTTGTGTCTAGTATTGTTCTTTCAAAATCAACGCGTTTTATAAAAATATGTCGTATAATTTTGCCAGCATATGGCAAATATTTAACCTCACTCCTTTCGTTAAAAGCCCGATTCGCCTCTTCGTGCGTCGACTGTTTAAAAAATCGCTGGGTTATTTTGTTGTTCTTTAGTCGCTCTAAGGTGCCAACGGAATCGTTTAACGTCCTTCTCGCTTGGCCTACTATAGCAAAAGGGTAAAAAAGCAGGAAAATTGATAAGATTCGCACAAAATCCGTTAAAATTTCTTCCACAGATATCTGTAGGCAACTAACTAGGAAAAGCGAAATTGATAAACGTTTTAATTTAGAGTAAAAAGGTCTCAACGGGCTTTACCGGTTGGTCAATCATTCATTTTTAAAATTATAGCCGTACCAATTCAGTTCAAACACGGCACCTGAGCTCAACCTTTGATTGGGGAAAGAAAGCAAGGCTCCGGCACAAAGTTGAACTCTCTTACTTATGCTGTAGACGGCACCAATTGTAGTAGTAGATTTTTTAGTCTGACCAGAGATCAGATCACCCATCAAATAAAATCGATTGGTCAATGGAATTTCATAACCCATCATGAACCCTACATATTGCGATGGGCTTCCAAAATAAACGTCGTTTGCGTTGTAAAGCCCCCCTACTAGAAAACCATGATCTTTCGATAGCCGATATTTAGCCATGGCGTAATTCATGAATGCGAGGTTTATATTCCCATGCCTACTCGGAAAATTGCCTCCTACCTGGGATCCGAAATTGAATTGCCAATATTCTGAACAAACTATTTGTTTTTGAACTGTAAAATGGAAAAGAGGGAATAGTGGAAGTCTATTAGGATCGTTATTGGAGGAAAATACGGCGTTACCTTGGGAAATTGATACGGGCAAGTCAACGACGTTAAAACCCGCGTCCCAATTCTTACCGAGGCCATAGACAACATGGGACTTCGTCTCATATTCTGATGCGCTATAAACATTTAACTGGTGTTGATAAAAAAACTTCCCCTTTTTTGTCACATCGCCGGAGGGAATATTGAATAGGTTTTGCTGAGACCAGGCTTGGTAAGAGATCGAAATCAATAAAAAAAGAACAACGATTGTTTGTCGAATCTTCATAGCAAATTTATTTTGAAATCTGGCTACAAAAGCTCTATTCGTGATCAAAATTTAAATCCTTCACACCAGCGGCCCAGTAAAGCATTGCCTTTAGCTTTTCGTATTCGGAGCGAATCTTCAATAGCTTTGATTGAGATTGAATTAATTTTTCCTGCTGTAAATTTATTTTGAATAAATCAGCTTCTCCGTTTTCCAAATTCAACAACTCGGCACGAAGTAAACGTTCATAATTTTTCGCGATACCGCGCTGTTGTTCCAATACTAAGCTCGTATTTTTCAACTGATTGAAGGTCATATTTATCTGGTTGATAATTTCCCGTTCGGCTTGGGTAAGCTCAAATTTTGTACTTTCAATCTTGATCTTGGTTTGGGTGAGCTTGCTCCTTTCCTTTCGAAATAAAAGCGGCATCGAAAAATCGAGGCCAAACTTATAATTATTTCCAATTGAAAGCATATTTAAGCTTCCCTGAGGTGTAATTGGTTGATTCAAAAAGCTGTAATTTAAGTCTAAACGAGGTTTTAGATATTCAACGGCGAGCCGACGTTCTACATCCAATTGACTCAGTTTTAGATGTAACTTCACCAACTCGGGATGGTTTTGCTTTGCTCTAGCCGTTAAAGATTCCAATCCCGACGCAGACAGCAACTCATCCTGGCCATGGGCCAAAGTTGGGGCAACATTAGACGACAATTGAACTGGCTGCCCTTGGCTATTCCATAGATAACTGGAGATACGAATACTTGTATTAGCAAAATCCAGGTAAGCTTCTTGGCGTTCTACTAACCGTTGTTGCATTGTTATTTTGGCCTGCAAAGTATCCACTCCTGACGCTTCGCCATGTGAATGACTGAGTTTGACTCTTCTGAATAGTTCGATTGCAATCGAAGTATTGACTTCGTATAAACGGAGGTTGTAATAGCTGTAGTACCATTGCCAATAGTCTTTTGACGACTCTAATAAAATCTTGTTAATTAATTTTATTTGCTCTGCCTCCGTCATTTGAGCAAACAGCTTTGCCGTTTTCACGGCTGCCCGTCGGTCATCTGTAAAAAGACCTCGGCCGAGTGGGACCGACAGCCCCGCAAAAACTTGTTTGAACTGATCTGTACCAGGAACAGAGTTTTCCGGATCGATAAATGCCCCACTATTCTGTTCAATACCAACTTTCGGATCGACCGGAAACCAAGAGGGCAATGACAAGCTTGTTGTCCATTTAGTATAGTAGTCTTTTTGATTAAATTCCTTGTTATTGAAGGTCGCTGCCAATTTAGGATCAAAAGCGCCACGAGCCATCCGAATCTCCGCCTGGGCATTATTTTGAAGCAATCTAATTTGATTTACGACTGGATGAAATTGCAGAAGAACCGCATAAAAATTCTCTAACGTAAATGCTGTGACCGTGTCAGGCAGAAGAAAAGCGGAGTCCAAGGCGTCTTGTGCACAACTTTTGAAACAATTAAGGAGGATCAAGAGTACAATCGACAGGTTCTTTATCATCGCGCCTAATACTCAGTTTTAACCTTATTTTCTAAATCTTCCTTTTCATCCATTGGTTCCTCATAGAGCGAGGGAGGAAAACCATTTAAATTTCGCCAGATTTCGTACCACACCGGCACGTCATCAAGCATGATCCAAGCTTTAATTCCGGACCCCACTCTTAAATGGCTTGAGGGCCAGGCGATATCATTTACATCCGGCGTTACCAAAATTCTAAACTCTCCAGGACGGGTGTTAACATAGTCAGTTACTTCTACCCTGCCGCCAAAAGATCCGACCGAAATACTTGGCCAACCCGAAAATTGCATGGCCGGGAATCCGTCAAACTCAATGCGCACTTTTCGACCTTTTGAAACGAGTGGGTAGTCCATCGCCTTCACATACATCTCTACCGCTATATCATTGCTTAGCGGCATGATAGTACAGAGTGCATCACCTTCTTTGATGGTTTCGCCTATCCCAGCTTGAGTCGCTTTCACGATAAACCCTGCCTGTGGCGCTTGAATGAAATACTGATGACTTCGAATTTCCATGTTAACATACTCATTCTGCAGTTTTGCAAGTTCAGCTTGGGTATCAAATTGCTCAGAAAGAGTGTTGTTCAAATCCGACTCCGCTTTATTGATTTTGTCAAGGTATTCAGCTTCCACGCGTTGAATTTCAATTTCGGCATTCACAAACTCGGCTTCGCCTTTCTGATATTTTGTCTCGTAATCCTGAAATTTGGTCAGCGGAATATTTCCTTGCTCAAACAACCCTTTGTTACGCTCATATTGATTCTTCGCATTGGCAATATTGACTCGCTCAGCTTCTAATTTAGCTTTCGCTTGATCGATCTTGTTTCTCATTCCAATTTCAAGCGCGTTGATTTGCCGTTTCAGTGCATTTGCCTTTTGACCCTTCTTTTCCATACTATTTTCCTTTGAATGAATAACCTCTTTCAAGCGTGTTAGTAAGGCGGGGTCAAAATATTTCTCTTTGATTTCAGAAAGAATTGCGATCGTATCTCCTTCTTTAACAAACTGGCCTTCCTTTATTTTCCATGAATTAATTCTTCCAGCGATCGTAGTTTCAATTGTTTGAGGTCGATTCCTCGGCGAAAGGGCTGTTACTTTACCCTTGCCATGAATATTCTGCTGCCAAGGCAAAAACAGAATAACAAAAAATACACAAAGCAAGCCCAAAAGCCACTTTGCCAAAAGCTTTCCACCCCGCGGAGTGTCTAACGTTTGCAATGAATATAGCGCTCGGCGCGGCATGAACTTCTCGATTGAGTCTTCTGAAATTTCCAGCAATGTTGTTTTTTTAAGTTACTATATGCACGTCTTAACTAATCATTTTTGACCTTTCCATCTTCCAACCAAATGACTCGATCGCAAGCGTTTTGAATTATCGGATCATTGGAAATAAAAATAACGGTACAGTTCTTTGCTGCTTTCAGAATCCTCTCAAGTAAATCGATCTTAGCAGATTCTGTGAATAAAAAAAGAAAGTCATTTAGCACCATCAGCCTGGGCTTTTCAGCTAAACATCTAGCAACAATCAACTTATAAATAAAAGTTTCAGAAAAACCTTTTCCGCCGCTCAGAACATGGGTGTTGAGCCCTTCGGGTAATGTATTAACTTGTTCCAAAACTCCTACCTGGCTCAGGGCAAACACCACGTCTTCCGCAGTAACGGAAGGTTTCCCAACTGTAATATTTTCTAGAATTGTTCCATCAAACAAATCCTCAGACGATATATTTTTCGCTACAAACTTGCGGACATTTGTCAAATTCAAATCCCGCATGGAGAAATTATTGATCGCAAATAATCCTTCATAATTCGTATATAGCCCAGAGATTATATTAGCCAGAGTTGACTTTCCCGAGCCGCTAGGTCCGCTAATGCATATTCTTTCGGCAGGAGAAATGTTAAGGTCGATTCCTTTAAGCTGATATTCTTGCTGGTCAAGATACTTATATTTTAGAGCCTTGATTGAAAGAGAAAATCCTTCGATATGGGTATTTTTCAAATCAATACCCCCCATTCGCTCGACTGCCAAGTCTGTCACATGCGCGACTTTATCGACAGCTGTGAGTAAATCATAAACCACCTCCATATACATTATTATCTTCTCAACAGCGCCTAAAACTAAAATGATGATTACTTCTGAAGCGACAAACTGGCCGAGCGTAATTTGGCGATCTACAACAAGGTTGGTGCCCATAATCAAAAGTCCCCCCACAATCGCGGCTTTAAACAACACAATAAAGCCGTACTGGGTAATCAAAGCATTAAAATGAATTTTTCGATTCTTCAAATAATAAATTGTGTAGTAATCTGTCTTCTGAATTGGAAGGTCGGTGTTGCCTGCTAATTTAAAAGAATGCATACTTCGTGCGAGTTCTTCCAGCCAGTGCACTACTTTATATTTGTATTTGGATTCCATAATCGAAGAATGCAGCCCAATGGCACCAGTGAAATAAAATATGATTATGAGTATCGCAACAAGAAGCAAGCTGAAGAAGACAAAGAAAGGATGGTAAAGTGAAATCAAAAGCAAGCCGAAAAGGATTTGAATGACAGCTGACGACAAATCAATTAATAGCTTGGGTAAACCCTTTTGGATGGTAATTATATCGAAAAAACGATTAATCAATTCTGGTGCGTAGGTCTTCGCAAGCGCTTCCATTCTAATACGGGGAATACGGAATGCAAATTCAAAAGCAGCCTTTGTAAAAACTCTTTGCTGCAAATACTCCACGAGACGAAACTGCACAATCTGCAAAGCGCCAGATACGATTACTCCAACAACCACCACACCAATCATTAGATAGACGGAGCTGAAGATAACTCCTCCAGAAACCAATTCTATAGTACTTTGAATACCAAGCGGGAGAATTAAGCTCATCAATCCCACAAATACAGCATAGACCAGAATGTAAAAAATATCCTTGCGTTCTGTTTGAAGCAGTCGCGCAAGTCTTCGTATAGGGGAAATTGACTTACTATCTCGGGTTTCTCCTAACGGATTTTCATAATTGAAAATTGATAAAAAGACTATTTTTCCTTGCTCGTTCTTAAGCAGCGAAAGATTGGAAGGATCGAGTTTTACGTTTACTGAATCATCTTCATTGATGAGCGTGCCACAAAGTTCCTTCAATCGATGCTGAAGTAGGATCGGTTTGTTTTCAGATGATGTGAACGCAAAAACAGGTTTTGAGGTTTTAGTCAAGAATTCCAGGAACTGCTTCTCAGCGAGTTCGTTCTCAACCATAAGTATTCTGAGCCTGTCTCCGAACGCAATTAAGTCACGCTTAAACTCAGAGAACTCATCTTCGCCATATGGACTCGCATATAGCGTGGCAGGCTGCACTAAGTCCATGTCAAAATCTTGTCTAAGAAGAAATGCCGCTTCCTTTAAGGCTCGAAAGATTTGTTGACCTGTTAGCATGAATGATCAGAAAAGTATATTCCTTAACGAGATGATCGCAATAAGATTTACCGCCGAAAATGGTAAAGCCGACACATAAAAGTGAATTCCAAACCTTACCAGCACAATATGCATGATGCTTTGTTCAGGACTACAAACTTTAGCTTGAAACAAGTTTTCTTTCATAAGCGGTCTCGAAAAGTAATCTTAGTGTTTCAAGTCTCCGTCGAACTAGTATTAAATTTTTATTAAACATTCCCAAAATTGATTTAAAACTCTAAAATGAAACCTATTGAAGGAAGAAAAAAGGGATCGTCATTTTTTAAAATAACGGGAATTGCATTTTGGCCGTTTGACTTAATTGGGTTGCCGTCTGTCGTGCGATAGGTTCCATTCGAATTCCTTTGAAATGTATATTCTGGATAACCTGGAGTCTTAAACATGAATGCATTTTGAACATCCAAAAAAAGATCTAACGTGAATCGACTATAATTCCATTTTTTATCAATTCGGAAATCAAATTGTTGAAAGTTATTAAGTCTATTTGCGTTCAATTTATGAACATCAGGAACGCCCGTTCCTAATGAAATATAATTAGCCCTTGATGCGGTCGTATCGAATGGCGTGTAAGGGGCTCCGCCCGCAAATCGATATTTCAGTCCAATTTCAAACCCACGGCCTAACTTATATCCTAATAGCATGGAGACCAAATTGCGATTGTCCCAAGCGCTTGGTATGAGCTTTCCGTCGGCGCCGGAAAATTCGCTTTTATAGAGGGTATAAGAAAGTATGTAAAACGTCTTTTTGGTAAGCTTCTTTTGAATAAATAATTCAACCCCGAAAGATTTGCCTTTTCCATTACTTGTATAGGTATCATATCCAACGTATCCAAATGTTGATCCTTGGTTTGCCAATGAAGTCCCATCGGTCAAAGAGACTGGATAATTGAAATAATTTTTATAAAATCCTTCGAGTGTTACCCGAAAACCATCATTTGGAAGGTACTCTATGCCGCCCACATAATGATCAGAATAAATATAATCGTTGCCCTTGTTTACAAAGTTTCCTGAGGAGTCTTTATACCCTAATACAGTATAAATGGGGATTTTATAATATCGGCCGATTGAGGCATTTAGATTAAATTGATCATTCAAGGCATATGAAAATGAAATTCGAGGAGACAGTGTTCTGAGTGGATATTTTCCCTTATTCGTGAATGAGTTGATATCTGATCTTATCCCACCCGATATGCTTAATCTGTTATGAAAAAGTAATTTGGTGGCCTGCGCGAAACCGCCGAATTTCCAAAAATTCAAATCAGAATTTGAATTGATCGTTAATCCGGGTTCAAGGAGTAGACCATTGTTATCGTAAACTGGCTGTCTCACTTTACTGAAGAAATCGCCATTGTAAGTAACATACTGAGCCATCATACCATAAGAAAATTTCCACCCTGACAAGGCTATGTTGACGTCCCATTTGAATTTATTTTCGATTTCCGATGAAACTAATTTGAGAGTCCTAAGTGAGTCAACATTGTTTTTACCATCCTCGAATTTATCGAGCCTATTACTAAGATAATTCCTGCTAACTGAAATATTTAGATAACCATGGGAGATCAAACGTTTGAGCGCAAGTCCCAGAGTATAACTATTTTGATGGATCAATGGATTTGAGCGTAGAGCATATTCCTTGTCTGGCGAACTATTCTTAGGCACCGCAAAGCTAAATTTATCAATAGCTCCCACACCCAGTGAAGTTAGTGTCGTTTTCGCATTAAATTTGTGCGTAATTTTAAACTGAAAATCCCAATAGTCGGGACGGATTGGCAGGTCTATCAACTGGAATAGATATTCAAGATATGACTTTCGGGCAGATGCAAGAAAAGTAGTTTTCTTTGAAATCGGCCCATCAAAAGTCGCCGCAAATTCTGTTCCGCTAAGCCTAGTATTGCCTTGAATTCTATCTCTATTACCCTCCTTTTGAGTAAATTGAAATACGGACGAAAGAGGATTATCATACCTAGCATTAAAGGCACTAGTATTTAACTTGACATCTTCAATAAACGACAAATTCAGGATACCTTGTGGACCACCGGAACTTCCCTGGGTTGAGAAGTGGTTTATTACCGGCACCTCTATTCCATCCAAATAGAAAACATTTTCATTCGGAGCGCCACCTCTGATGATGATGTCATTTCTCACACCCCCTGGACTCGTGCTTACGCCAGGTAGTGACTGAATTACTCGGGACACGTCGAAATTTCCCCCAGGATTACTTTTTATTTCCTCTGTAGTTAATCTTTGGACTGAAAGCGGACTTTCAACGGTGGCCACGGCAGCAGATCGCGACTCATTCACAACGACTTCATTCAATGTCGTTGATTCCCGCTCCAATTCAAAGTTTATAACATTTTCGTTACCAGAACTAAGCGGCACGTTGAACTTTCTTATGTCTTTATATCCGACGAAGGACGCTTTCAAATTGTAGCTGCCCACTGGCGCAAGAATTCTATAACTTCCATCGACGCCGGTGACGTCACCTCGGATTGGATCAATATTCTCAATAGTAACAGTTGCTCCAATAAGAAGTTCTTGACTATCTCTATCTCTAACAAATCCTAAAAAGGTACCCGATTGAGCAAAAAGTTGTTTATTTGAAGGGAAACCCATTAATAGAACGGCTAGAATTGAGACCAACATTTGCGATTTTGTGCAAATACGCCTTTGAATTAAGGTTTTGCTAAAAAGCCAGAATGCCATAAAGGACTCGTTTTCTGCTAATTTCGGTTTTGGTAAGTTTTTAGATAGTCGCTTATTCATGACTTAAAAAATTTTTACATATTTTTTTGATAATTTTTTTTATGTAATAATGGCAAATATAATCGATAACATATATTAAATAATTTTTATAAAATGTTTACATATTAAATACTGAATTTAAGCCTAATGAAATCAAAAGAAGTTCTAATAGCGTTAATTGACCATCTAAGCCAATT
>Ga0075019_10001736_pt1 | contig 12373 bp, 12 predicted proteins | sample ColStrG_CSR_2013_FD_71473 | JGI IMG/M metagenome (GOLD analysis project Ga0075019, IMG submission 71473) | Freshwater sediment microbial communities in response to fracking from Pennsylvania, USA - Cold Stream Run_MetaG_CSR_2013 | ecosystem: Environmental > Aquatic > Freshwater > Creek >...
GCATACAACGCTCCAAATTCAATAAATCTCCCTTTTTCAGATGGTTTAAATTGGTTTTAAATAAGGTCTCTTCAATAGCAATAACTCGATGGACATCTCCTTCGATTTCCACGACAGTTAAGCAGACCCCATTATGGGAAAGACTTTGATCGATTTTTAATTCCTTAGAAATCGAGGATCGAATCCTCATTTCTAAATTCCCTTTTTCGGATTTTAATTCTTCCACCCATCCTATACTTTCTATTATTCCTGTGAACATGAATTGAAATAAATTTTAGTGTTTAATTTCCCATGAAATGTTCAAACCTATATGTTTAAACATTGTTCTTATCTTTAAGATTAAAATTAAGAATAAGCGCATCAAACATGGGTAAAAAAACTTGGATCATTACGGGTACCTCTCAAGGATTTGGCAAAGAATTAGTTAAGCAATTATTAGAAAAAGGGGATCAGGTGGTCGCTACGACCCGAAATCCAAAGGCTCTCGACGATTTAAATGCGGATCCCAACCAAATTTTAATTGCCTCCTTAAATATAAAAGATCGGAATGCCTGCTTTGCCTTGGTTCAAGAATCCATTGAAAAATTTGGAAAGATAGATGTTTTGATAAATAATATTGGATATGGATTAGTAGGATCCATTGAAGAAGTATCGGAGGAGGAGTGGCGGGAACAATTTGAAGTCAATGTTTTCGGAACCCTTCATATGACTCAAGCCGTTTTACCTCATTTCAGAGAACAAGGCTCTGGATATATTCAGGTTTTATCCTCCATTGCTGGTTTAAGATCCACCCCTGGAATTGGCTATTATAATGGCAGTAAATTTGCCTTAGAGGGTATGTTTGAGGCTCTAAGTCAGGAATTAAGCAGCTTTAATATTGGGGTAACTATTATTGAACCAGGACCCTTTCGAACCAATTTTGCTGGTGACTCCATTCATTTAACCCAAAACCCATTAGAAGATTATGTTCCAGTGGTTTTACCATTTAGGGATTACCTTAAAAAAGCTAATGGAAATCAAGCTGGTGATCCAGTGAAGGCCGCTAAAATCATGATTGATTTAGCCGATAATGAGCATAAGCCAAAACGATTAGTACTCGGTAAAATGGCCTACCAAGCTTATAAATCAAAACTCCAAGAGGAAATGGATCGATTGGAAAAATGGAAGGACCTTTCCGATTCGGCTGATTTTTCCTAAACAAAACCAAGGATTGCCCGTAAGAAATAAAGTATCATTATTTATTCGGGATTTTTTTGGGGGAAATCCAATTAGCTTCTTTAAGGCATGAGAAAATTCCTATGGATTTTACTTTCTTTTATCGGTCTATTCAATATTAGCTGCAAGAAAAATAAGACTGATACCCCTACTAATATCGTACTGCCCACCGCGAACTTAAAAATTCAAGGTTCAAAAATCTATATGAATTCGAATCCTGTTCAATTCATTGGAGCCAATGCATTTCATTCCTTCAGTGCCGGGGGATTTGATACAAAATCCTGGAATTTGGATATTATTCGAGAATTTATTGGAAATATGAAGGAAAATCCAATTGTGGGTGGGGCCATTAAAGATGCAAATGGATCTTATTTATATGCTCTTCAAACCCTGGTTGACAGTAATCGTTCCCACCATCAAATCACCATTCTTTGTCCTTTTGGATGGGATGGAACTAGTTCTAGCCTTTTTACGGGCACCGATCCAAGTACTTCTGCCTGGTGGAAAGATTATCAAAATCAAATTAAAAGCTGGGCTATCCAATTTAAAGATCAAGAGGATGTTTGGATAGAGGTTTATAATGAGCCTTACCGATATGATAGATCCGATGGATATACCGATGCTCAATGGACTTCGGATATGAACACAATGGTGGGTCTTATCCGTAATTCAGGAAATCCTAATATCGTTTTAGTGCCTTGTGCTGAACAAGGCCAGGATGAATCGGTCTTGAATAATGTTGGAAATAACTTTTTATTAGGGAAAACTAATATTCTTTTCGATATCCATGCCTATGAAAAATGGCTATTGGTTCCAAACGCTAATATGGGTCAACGAATCCAGGCTTTAAGGAAGAATCAATTACCGGTTTTCTTTGGAGAACTCGGTCCTATCAATGCTAGTGTATTAATGGATCCAGGTCCTTTCCTAGACTCTGTTTATCAAAATCATCTTTCCCTTTGCGCCTGGTCCTGGAAATATAGCGATACCGACCAAGATGCCCTCCTCAATTCAAAGGGGACTCCCAATAATTTTCAAAATAATAATTGGGGATCTATATATCAATCCCTTGCTTTGAAGACTAGGAACCCTTAATTATACCGTCTCCAAACCCCAAGATTTATGGCCTAATTCTGCTTTTAAGGGTCTAATGGAATTTCCGTATTCCGCATGCAATTTGGCTACCCCATTGACAAAGACAGTCGAAACCGAAGCGAAACCATTTTTTTCTTCAAATACCACCAGATCAGCTCTTTTCCCAATTTCAATACTCCCTAATTCATCATCAAACTTCAATAATTTGGCAGGATTTAGACTAACATAATTGATAGCCTTACTGGGTTCCATCCCATTCTCCATCATTTTAAGAACAGCCCCTAAAAGGGTTGGAAAATGGTAATCGGAACATAAAATATCGACTAAATCTTCTTTGATGGCATCAAGGCAAGAAAGATTCCCACAATGAGATCCTCCTCTATAATAATTAGGGGCTCCAAGGCAAACCCATTGACCCAATTTCTTGGCCTCCCGGGCGGCTTCTATGGTAGTTGGCATCTCGGATAAACTGGCCCCAAATTGAATTCCTTCATGAACATGATCCAGGGTAGTATCATCATGGCTTCCTAGAATATATTTATCTTTAAATATTCGATGGATTTCAGCTCTTTGATTGATATCCTTGGTTTTTTCAATCTTATCCATTAGCCTTAGTTTTGCTTCCTCTGGACTAATGCCCCAGGTTTTTACCCGCATTTCCACCAAATCTTCCAATCGAAATTGTCTAGTCCCAGGAATGTGTTCATTATATACCACCAGATATAAACTTTCTAAATGGGTCATTTCCTCCAAATAGGGAAGTATGGAATCCGAATTGGGATCTATTCGCGCATGTAAAAAATGACGAACTAATAAAGAATGTCGAACTCGATCAATCTCTTTAGCCAGCTTTATAGATTCCAAATAGGATCGGTGCTTTTCCTCATTTTCCGAAAAACTTAAGGCCGTAAATACGGTAGTGATTCCGGAATTGGCAGCTCGGGCATCTAGGAAATGTAAGGCTAAGGGTAGTGGAAATGAAGCACTTGAACGGGGATAAAGTTCTTTCTCCAAATAATCTGTATGAATATCGATGCACCCAGGAATTAACCAATGGCCTTGTAAATTAATCCCATCAGAAAAAATCTTATTGCGAATAATGGAAACAATAATTCCATTTTCAATTTCAACCGATCCTATGAAATTTTCAGTTGGGGTTACAATCCTAGCGTTGGTTAATAAATGGGAATTCATATTTTGCTCTTTTAGGAAATCAATCCAGGACCCAACAATTTTTTACGCTGGTAATCCGAAACCTTTTCCATTGGAATAATTAATAAAATGATGATAAAGACAACCGCCATGGCCTGCCTATAGTGTAAGACCCTCATGGCTTCGTCAAATTGATAACCAATTCCTCCCCCGCCCAAGACCCCGAGGGCAATGGCCGTTCGGATATTCACGTCAAAAGAAAAGAGAATATTGGCAATAAAATTGGGGAGGATTTCAGGTAAGATGGCAAATCGAATAATTTGCAAATTCCCAGCTCCGACAGATTCTATCGATTCTGAAGGTTTAGGATCAATATTCTCAATAGTTTCAGAAAATAATCGGGCAAAAGTTCCAAGGGTAATTATTAAAAGCGTTAGAAAGCCACTGAATGGTCCAATCCCTACCGCAATCACAAAGATCATTAGAAAAGTTAGGGTTGGGATCGACCTCAAACTGGTTAGAAAACTAAGAACCAATATCCGAATCCAGGAAAATGGCATTGTATTTTTGGCACATAAAAATGCCAAAATTAAGGATAGGGAACTTCCAATTACTGTGCCTAAAAAAGCCATGGAAATGGTCTCACCAATCGCTATTATCCAAGCGGGGGATTTCCAAAGCCCTGAAAAATCTGGAGGAAGCATTTCTCCAATTACCTCCCAAACATAATGAAAGTCGGTAAACAAACTCGTAGGATTAAAGCCTATAAAGAAAGAGATTCCAATGAGAACCATGGAACATAAAAAGGTCCAAAGAATTCGTTGTTTGAATCTTTTGGAAGGTAGAACCCATGAGCCTGTTTTCATTTTAAACTAGCCTCCATCTTGATTTTATTTCTGAGGAAAAAGGAAATCCTTTCTGAGCCAAAAACGATCAAAGCAATCAGAATTACCGCTGTCATCGCTTTATGATATTCTATCATATTAAAAGCATAGACCAAATTATATCCTATTCCTCCAGCTCCTACCGCTCCAAGAATTAAGGAAAGGCGGACATTTATTTCAAATCGAAATAAGGCATAAGAGGTGATTTTAGGGATAAGATTGGGGATTACTCCATAATAAATAACTTGAGCCTTCCTGGCTCCAACCGATTGGATGGCTTCCAAACTGGAAGGATCTACCTCCTCAATACTATCGGCTAATAATTTCCCCATCATACCTAGACAACCCAAGGTAAGTGAGAGAATTCCTGGAAGGACTCCTAAGCCTACTGCAGCGACCAATATCAGGGCAATAATGATTTCTGGTAACGCTCGTTCTAAGCTGATAAAAAATCGAACCAAGTTTCGAATCCAAGGAGAGCTCGTATTGGATGCAGCCAAAACAGCCAAGGGAATCGATAATAAAGTCCCAAAAACGGTTCCTAATAAAGCCTCTGATAGGGTTACCAATGCCGGCTCAATTAATTCTGGAAGAGTACTAAGATCAGGCGGAAACATCTTGAGGGTAAATTCAAAACCCTTCCAAAAACCTGATAGGATATGATTAAAATTAAGATTACAAATCTTGGCCGTCCAAAAAACTAATCCAGCTAATATCAGGACAGGAATTATCCCCTTCCGGTATCTCTTTAAATCTATTTCCCGAATTTTCATGTTACGCTGGGATCGTTATGGGGTGTTGCTTTTCAATTAATTTCAGTTCATCCCCATAGATCTCAATTAATTGATCATTGGATAAAACAGGATCCCCATCATAAATTATTTTTCCCTCCTTAATGGCAATCACCCGAGTACAATATTTTGCGGTCATTTCTGGTTGATGAAAAACTCCAATGACCGGGAATTTTTCAGCCAAGGGTCGAATCATTTTCATGATGATCTTTGAATTACTTGGATCCAGATTTGAAATTGGCTCATCCGCTAATAATACTTGTGGATTCTGAAAAATGGCTCGTGCAATGGCTACCCGTTGCATTTCTCCCCCACTTAATTGGGAAAGACGTTTTCCGGCTAATTGATCGATTTTAACTTTTTCTAAGGCTTGTATGGCATCTAAGGCTTCCGAATCCGTGAATCCATAAAATATACTCCGAAATGAATTGATATAACCTAAGCGACCAATCATCACATTTTCCAGAACCGTTAAACTTTTCACTAAATGGTAGCCTTGAAAAATGACCCCAATTTTTTGCCTCACCTTTCTTAATTCATTTTTTTTTAAGGTTCCAATCTCATATATATGATTTTCTTCATGTAAACGAACGGATCCAGAATCAGGTCTTAATAATCCATTCAAGCATCGAAGAGTTAGGGTTTTTCCGGCCCCGCTGGGTCCCAGGATTCCCAAAAATTCCCCTTTTTCAACCTTGAAGCTTATCCCGTCGAGGACCTTTCTTCCATCCGGTAAGCTTTTCTTAATATCGATGACTTCAATCATGGCCTTTGAACGATTTTTTTACTTTTTAGCGTCCAAATAATTCATATCCCGGGCTATTTTCCTTAAGCCATCATACATACTATCCTGAACCACCATAAAATCTAATTTGGCAGGATCTCTATTGAGGAATTTTTGGAAAATATTAAAAGCATTGGGATCCTCCTTTTTAACATTGAGATAAAGTTTTTGAACTTGAGTATCAAAATCTCGGTTAATATCGGATCGCATCACAATCGCATCCGAAACAATAGGGGGAGAAATCCATAATATTTTCACATTTTCTTTTTTTATTTGCCCCATAGCCTCCAATCGATACACCCCCATTTCAGTCATGGTACAGCCAATATCCACTTTACCGGAAGCCACACTCATGATCGTTGCAACATGGTCTCCAGAAAAAATGCTGGCTTTAAAAGCTGTTTCGGGGTTGAGACCAATGGATTTTAGATAGGCCCCAGGAATTAAATGTCCAGAGGTCGAAGCAGGATCAGGGAAACAAATCGAAAGCCTTTTGGAATTCTTTTTTAAGTCCTCAATTGAATTGATCCCCGATTGAGGATTGGTGATGATACAACTATGGTACATGGCGGGTTTCCCCCCTTCTCCTAAGGTAATAATGGGAACCATTTTCATTTTTTGGCTAGCGAGAACATAAGCAAAAGGAGGTAAATAGGCCATATGGATTTTCTTGGCTTTTAAAGCCTCAATCACCGAAGTATAATCTGTTGCTAAAATGAATTTAACGGGCCTTTTTAGATTTTTTTCCAAATATTTTCGGAGAGGCTCAAGGGCTGATCCATATAATCCAGCCATATTCCCTCCAGGGGTTCCAATCAATAGGGTCTTAGGAATGCCTTGGTCGTCCAATTCTGCGGAACGGTCGCAAGAAAAAAAGCTCCAAGAAAAAAAGATAAGCAATAATGAAAAGATAGTTTTTTTCATATGATTTATTTTTTTTGAATCATTAAAATTGATGGACCGGAAAAAAATCCTCTCGATAAAATTCCGAAAGACTATGGTATCGACGAAGGCTGGTTTGAGAAATAAAGAAAAACGGAGGAGACTTAAATAATTCTTGATTTATTTTTAAAAGAACCTGGTTTAAATTCTCTTTTTCTACTTCTAGTAGTTGTTTTTCAAAATATCCTAAGGTAATATGACCTATAAAGGGTCTGGTCATCTGAACCCCATATTCTTGTAATGGTTGGAAACCGTAAAATTTTTCTCGAAAATTCAAGATTCTTTTATAATCCTCCTCTTTTTTAAAGATTCCCAAAAGCCCGATGGCATTTTTAAAAAGACTCAGTCCAACCATACTCATTCGAATCGGTTCATTCTCATGATAGGATCGAATCTTATGGAATGAATTTCGAATGATTTCAGTATAATCTTTTTCCTTTCCTGGAATACCAATTCTCGTTTGAAATTTTTCAGCTGAAAGGGTATTCGCCAAGGTTTGATGATAACTCGAGACCGGCAAGGAATAAAAACTTCCTTCCTTGATAAATGCAGATTCAATTTGATTTCTAATTTGAATGATTTGGTCCATTAAGGATTGATTCCCTGGATTATCGGTCACCATGGAAATGATGGCAAAGCCTTCATATGAATTTGAAGTCCAGGTTTGATTGGAAAAATGAAAATGCCCAGAAACCTCCAATTGACTTAATCCCCGATGAAGTCCTTCGGGGCTGATTTCGGATAATTGTCGCTGGGTATAATCCAAAAAGGATAAATCCATACTTTTTAGTTGAGTACTTTCCATGGATCTTCTTTGTTTTCTTTGGCTTTGGATCTAGCCACTAAATTTCCTTGAACCAGGGTTTCTCGAACAAAGGGTATTCCATTTCTCATTTCTACAACCATTAAATCAGCGGATTTACCTATTTCGATACTTCCTGTAAAATCTTGAATGCCAGCTGCTTTTGCAGCATTTAAGGAGGCTAAATTACTAGCCTTTGATAAGTCCATGCCGGAATCCAAATGGAGTTTAAAAATAGAATGTAGGATGGCTGGTGGATAATAATCCGAACATAATACGTTCACTGCATCGTTTAATACAGCCGTTTTCATATCCATATTCCCCGATAGGGAACCACCTCGAAGGATATTGGAAGCCCCCCCTACTACATCCATTTTTAAGCTTTTTGCAAAATGAGCCGTTTCAAAATTGATCGGGAATTCACAAATTTGCACCCCATAGGAATGCATCAAACTTACTTTTTCGGGGGTATCATCATCATGGGATGCAACTGCAATCCCTTTATCCTGAGCAAACTGGATTAAGGCTCTTAATTTTTCACCTTCAATCCTGGGTTTATTGATTTCCTCTTCAAACTTTTCCTTGGCTTCATTTTCGGTCTTTCCCATCTTTTTTAGAAATTCCACATAATGCTCCATCCCAAACTGACCTTGGCCTGGGGTATGATCCATTACCGATAACATGGAAATATAACCTGCATTGATAAAATCAAAACAGGTTTCATAAGCATGAATTCCCGTTAATTCAAATCGTAAATGAATTTTATTTCTTAAAAGTCCCGGCAATAGAAAAGAATCACTCACCGTTTTAAATACTTCTTCTCTAGAATATTTACTTCTAGAATTTAATTCTGCTGAATTATATCCCAAATGAAGGGAATGATAAACCGTGGTAAAACCCACTCCAGACATTTTCCTTTCCAATTCTGCAAAAGCGATTCCAATCGGTATATCTGCACCGGGACGAGGGTTAATTTCTGCATCCAAAGCATCCGTATGGATATCAATAATCCCAGGCATTAAATAGGCTCCATCCAAGGATAATACTTCTTCATCAGGATTGACAGCATTATGATCATTTATGGAATGAATCGTACCATCCTCAATTCTAACCGAGGCATTTTCTAAAATTTGGTCTGGTAAAACTACCTTGGCATGGGTAAGGTTTAGCTTATTCATGTATGGATAGATTGTTTAAGGTATGATTTATCGGATTTTGAATAATTTCCCCGTCTTTTAACTCAATTCTTCGGTCGACTAATTTCTCAAGGGTATATTCATCATGGGAAATACAAATGACGGTGGTACCTCGATCTCTTAATTCCCGAATCAATTCAATGACTTTATCCTTGGTCTTTAAATCCAAGGAAGCAGTTGGCTCATCAATTAATAATAATTCGGGTCTATTGATTATGGACCGGGCAACATTAATTCTCTGTTGTTCACCCCCTGAAAAAGTTACGGGAAAGGCATCCCATAATTCTTTTGGAAGTCCAAAAGTTTCTAATAAATCTCTAGCCTTTTTCCTAGCTAAGTCCTTATCCATCCCATTTTTAAATAGATTTTCGCAAACCACTTCTAAAGCTGATATCCTCGGAATAACACTTAAAAATTGGGAACAATAGGTTATTTTCTTTTTTCTAAGCGCAATAATCTCATGATCCGATGCTTTTACCAGATCAATTCTATTATCAGATCCTTGATAGATAATTTCTCCTGAACTTGCTAAATAGGTTCGATAAATGCATTTCATCAAACTCGATTTTCCTGAACCAGACTTTCCGGTTAATCCTAAAATCTCTCCTTTAGGAATGGATAAATCAATTCGACTTAATGCCTCGATTTTTTTACCTCCTAAAATATGAAGTTCAAATACCTTGCTTAATCCTTTGATCTCTAAAATATTCATGGCTTTATAATAGGGAGCTAACCAGTAATTGAGAATAAGGATGTTGAGGATCCTGTAAAATCTGGTCTGTAAGTCCTGATTCTACAATTCGACCATCCTTCATAACCAAGGTTCTATCCGTTAACATCCGGATTACCGATAAATCGTGGGAAACTACGATCATAGATATACCCATATCCTGTTGCAGTTCGCGAATTAAATCCAAAACCTTTGCCTGTACCGAAACGTCCAGCCCAGTCGTAACCTCATCTAAGAATAATAAAGGGGGGTTATTGGCAATCGCTTTAGAGATTTGTACCCTTTGTTGCATTCCACCTGAAAACGATGACGGTAAATCGTCCATCCTTAAAACAGGCACCTCAGTCTTATTTAATAGACTGGAGGCTTTTTCCCGGATTCGGCCTACATGAAATTCATCAGCCATGATTAATTTCTCGGCTATATTTCCTCCCGAAGTAAAATTAAAATTCAGACCATCTCGAGGATTTTGATAAACCATTCCTAATAAATGATTTTTAATAAATCTCTTTTTTTGATTCGATACCTCTAAAAAATTTTCCTCCCCCTCTTTAAATGGTTTTAACCAAGCTTTTCCTTCTGTTTTTTCTAAATCAAAATAAAGGAGTTTAACTAAGGTGCTTTTTCCGGAACCACTTTCGCCTACAATACCTAGTACCTCACCTGGATATAAATCAAAATTAATATCAGCACAAGCCACAATACTTCCCGTATCCGGGCAAATATTGGAATTGAATAAGGGTCCAGTTTTAGATAAGGTATTAGGTCCCGGTTCACCATAAATCTTAGTCAGATTTTCAACCTTGAGTAACCAATTTTCAGAATTTCTGATCATGCTTTTAATTCATTTAAATAAGGGTTTTCATGTTGGATTGGGTTTTCCTCTTCCAAAATCTTATCTAAGAAATTACTATCATTGATAACATATTCCTTGGTTCCATCATCCAAATAAAGCTCATCTAAAAAGGCAGAATTAATCTGGGTTTTATAGCATTTGGATTTTTTAAAATCCTCGATATGAAATTTGACATCTTCAAATTCAAGCGGATGAACTTTGGTAAAGGGAGGTATAGCATATAACCTCTTTTCTCTTCCAGCCCCATAAAGATGCAAGGCCTTTGAAAAATGTAGATTAGGAACATCCCATCTTGGAATCGGAGAAGTGGCCATAATATAACGGTCATTTACCTTGACGGGATAACCAGCACCCAACATTATATCCCCACTTCGAACAAAGGATTCATATAAAGAAACCCACATCTTGGAATAATCTGCTTCTCCATGCATTTGTCGAGTTCTGAATTCATACCGCTCAACCCCTCTTAAGGGTTCTGGCTGAGGGACCTGATAAACCATAATTTGATTTTCTCGGAGCATTTCCTCGGGAATCCGATGTCGGGTTTGAATGAGGGTAGCTTCTTGAGTATCATAGGTAGTTTTACATGCCGTCATCTCATGCACGAATTCCCTTAAGTTGCAAGCATTTACGGATGCATCAGAGCCTTGATCTATAATCTTAAAAACATCCGCCTTGCCAATAATCGCTAAGGTGACATGCAATCCACCTGTGCCCCATCCACGAGCAATCGGCATTTCAGGGGAGGAATAAGGGACTTGATAACCTGGGATGGCTATGGCTTTTAGCAATTTTCGACGAATTTCCTTTTTGGTCGATTCGTCTATAAAAGCAAAATTATATTGATTAGAAAATTTCTTATTCTCGATCATGGAGTCACCAATTCTGTTCTTTTTTCTTTACTTCTTTCCATCGCAGCACGAATATTACTCAGGCCTGATTGGAAGGTTACATAATGGGGAAGCTTTAAATGGTTAGTAAATCCCATTGATTCTATCCCTTCCGTATGATATAATACAAACTCTTGATCATGGGTCGGAGCATTCGTATTGGGAGACCGCATTGCCGTATCTAAAATCCCCATACAGATAACTTTAGTATCATTTTGTCCAAAGCAGAGTCCATATCCAATGGAGTAATAATGTTCTCCTCTATTTTTCTCCGGTTTGGCATCGGAAATCATTTCTGCTTCGGTGACCTCAATTTCCCCTAAATACCGAATTCGACCCGTTCTATCTTTTACCTTGAGGGGGACGGCTCCATACCTTAATTCTCCCACCGTTGGATGGACAAAACCAAAACCTCTCATGCTCGCATATCCAAGAGCCATTAAACCACCTGTTTCGGCTCTGGACATCATTTGTAATCTGGCAGATCGAGGTGCAGGAAAACGTATAGCTTCCTTTGTGATATCGACTAAGGCTCGATTTTCTTTTGGATTAGTGGGTTTTAATAGTCCTTCCTTCTTCAGGAGATCGATCACTTTTGGAAATGTTTCAATTGATTTTAATCGATCCGGATGGATCCTAGATTCAAATTCCTTTAAAAATCCTTTGATTTTTTCGATATCCTCATTAGCCAAAGCTGTATTGAGCATTCTTTGGGTATAATCCCGGGTAGGACCTAAGATTTGCCCTCCTGGAATTTCACGGAAAGAAGCAGAAATTTTCCTCTTGACAAACATGTTGCGAGTATCAATCGTTTCGGAATAAAATCTTCTTTCTAAAGTGGCTCTGAATGCTCTAAGGATAAAAGCGGCTTCAAATACATCTCCTTCGGATTGCTTAAAGGCAATAGCAGCATATTCCGGTGAATAAACTCCCCCTTCCCCCATGACCTTATCGACTGCAGATCTTAATTGGGAAACAATCTGACTTATTTCAATTGGATGAATCGCATCCTTTAAACGGTAAAAATCTAATAAAT
>Ga0075019_10001737_pt1 | contig 12369 bp, 11 predicted proteins | sample ColStrG_CSR_2013_FD_71473 | JGI IMG/M metagenome (GOLD analysis project Ga0075019, IMG submission 71473) | Freshwater sediment microbial communities in response to fracking from Pennsylvania, USA - Cold Stream Run_MetaG_CSR_2013 | ecosystem: Environmental > Aquatic > Freshwater > Creek >...
CCCTCGAACCGCGTGATGAAGGCAAGCCTGCGCTGGTAGCCGGCGGCCGATGCCGCCGCCTGGTCGCGATACATGCGAAACACCGAGCCCGGCTTGCTGATCGGCGTGCCCCGCGCCTCGGCGTTGGTGTCGAAGGCGACGGCGCCCGAGAGCAGCGCCTGCAGGCTGTCGATGCGGAACTGCACGCCGTTCTCGCCGAGGTCCAGCGCCACGCCGGAACCGTTCCAGAACTGCGAGCCCTCGTGCACGAATTCGTCGTACGGCCTGCGCACGAAAATCGTCACCAGGAAGCCCTGGCCCTGGGGGCCGAATTCCCAGCGCAGCACCTCGCCCACCACCACGTCGCGGTACAGCACCGGCGAGCCGCTGGAGATGCCGCCGATGCGCGTGGCCCGCAGGGTGTAGGTCTGCCCTGGCTCGTCGGAGCGCACCGCCGGCGGCTCGTCCAGCCCGGTGAAGTCGCGCTGCTGTTCGGCATTGGCGAGATCGGTCGGCGACCCCGGGTCGAGCTCGATATACGAGCCGGACAGCAGCGTATCCAGGCCGGAGACGTTGCCGCCGGCAAGCCGGGGCCGTACTACCCAGAACCTTGCGTGCTCGGTCAGTTCCGGGATCGCCGCCTTGCGCATCTGGATGCGCACGATGACCTTGCTGAGATCATCGCTGAGCGTGACCGATTCGACGACGCCAAGCTCCACCGCCTTGTGGCGCACCCGGGTCTGGCCCGCCGTCAGCCCGTCGCCGGCGCGAAAACTCACCGTGATGACCGGGCCGCGGCCGTTCACCGTCTGCCAGGCCAGATAGCCCGCCACCAGGGCGGCCACGATCGGGATCAGCCAGATCAGGTTGAAGCGGGGCCTGGGATGGATGGTGGCGCTGGGCTCGGTTTCGCTCATGCCGCGACCCTTGTGCTGGATTTGGTCGCGGCATCCCACATCAGCCGCGGGTCGAAGCTGTGCGAGGCCAGCATGGTCAGGATCACCACGGCGCAGAAGCAGATCACGCCGGGGCCCGGGGTGATCGAGGCGAACTGGCCCATGCGCACCAGGGCGGTGAGGATGGAGATCATGAACACGTCGATCATCGACCAGCGGCCGACCGCATCCACAATCCGATACAGCCGGCTGCGCTCGGCGAGCCTGCCGCGCATGCCGAGCTGGGTGGTGACAAGCAGCGTCGCCAGCCCCACCAGCTTCAGCACCGGCACGGTGATGGAGGCCACGAACACCAGGGCTGCCAAGGGCCACTGCCCGGCCGCGGCCAGCTCCTCCACACCCGAAAGAATCGTGTCCGGACTGCCGCGTCCAAGCTGGATGACGGTGGTGACCGGCAGCAGATTGGCCGGGATATACAAAATCGCGGCCGCGATCAGCAGGCACCAGGTGCGCACCAGGCTGTCGCGCTTGCGGTGGTGCAAGGTGGCGCCGCAGCGCGGGCAGACATGCGGCTGGCGCGAGACATAGCCGCAGGCGTCGCAGCCGATCCGCGCGGCATGTCCCTGTGGATAAGGCTTCTGGTGCCGCTGGATGTCCGCCCACACGGTTGCGTGGTCGATCGCCGCATCCGCCCCCGCCATCGCCAGCATGATGCCGCCCAACGCATAGACGGCGATGCCCACATGCACCGGCGCCAGGTCGGACAGCTTGGTGTAGGCCACGAACACGCCGAGCATGAATACCTCCACCATCGCCCAGGGTGTGAGATGCTCCACCAGGCGAAAGGCTGCGGCCAGAAACGGTGGCCGATGGCGCAGCCGCAGCCCGATCAGCACCCACAGCAGGGCGGCCAGCTTCAGCAATGGCGCCAGGGTGGTGGTGGCCAGCACCACGATCGCCAGCTCCCACATGCCGTTGTCGCGCAAGGCCTCCGGGCCTGCGAACAATGTGGTCTGGCTGCCCTGTCCGCGCAGATCCAGCTGCATGAAAGGCTCGGAGGCAGCCAGCGCGAACAGCAGCAGGGCGGTGGTCGCCAGCGCCAGCGCCCGGCCCTGCGGGTCCGTCCGGCCATGCGCCAGCGGCGCGTGGCACCGCACGCAACGCGCCGTGGTGCCGCGCGCCAGCCCCGGCACGGACTGGAACAGCCCGCACAAAGGGCATTCGCGCAACGGGGCGGGCTCGACGCGCATCTGGCACTTCCTCAGCCCGCATGGACGCAGGGCGCTGTGGTTGGCATAACGACGCCATCTTTGAAGGAGGCTTACGGGCTTGGCCACCGTTTCGCTTGAACAACGCGCCCATGTCATCGTGCTGGGCAATGAAAAGGGCGGCTCCGGCAAGTCGACCGCGGCCATGCATGTCATCGTGGGGCTGCTGCGCGACGGCTACACCGTCGGCGCCATCGACCTCGACGCGCGCCAGGCAACCTTGTCGAATTACCTCGCCGCCCGCCAGGCCTTCACCGCGCTGCATGGCATCACCTTGCCGCAGCCTCGCGTGCAGGCCGTGCTGCGCGCCGAGCTCGACAGCCGTGCCGACGCCGAGGCCGACGAGCGCGCCCGCTTCGAAGCGGCCCTGGCCGAGTTGTCACGCGACTGCGAAATCGTGGTGATCGACTGCCCCGGTTCGGACACCTACCTCTCCCGCCTCGGCCACGCCCAGGCGGACACGCTGATCACGCCGATCAACGACAGCTTCGTGGACTTCGCCATGCTGGCCAAGGTGGATGCCGAAAACCTCGATGTGATCAACCCCAGCGTCTACAGCGAAATGGTGTGGGAAGCCCGCAAACGCCGCTTCTCGCGCGACCGCGGCCGCATCGACTGGATCGTCATGCGCAACCGCCTCGGCTCCAACGAGGCCCGCAACAAACGCGACGTCGGCACCACCCTCGAAGCGCTGGCCAAACGCATCGGCTTCCGAACCGTCAAAGGCTTCGGCGAACGCGTGATCTTCCGCGAACTCTATCTGCAAGGCCTCACCCTCATGGACGTGAAAGAAGCCAACGTCGGCATCTCCCTGGGCATGAGCCACATCGCAGCACGAGCAGAAGTGAGAGCCCTTCTCGCAGCCATAAAAAAGCCAGCTCCCCGGCTGACGCTCACACCGCCGGCGGCATAGCAAACAAGCGGCGGGCTCTGCCCGCACCCGCCAGAGGCGGAGCCTCTGGACACCATTCTTTAAGAAAGTTTGAGGGAGAGCAGGGGGTCACAGCCAGGCCTTGATGAAGGCCTCGCGTGTGACCCCCCTGCTCTCCCTCAAACTTTCTTACTGAAAGAGAGGTCCAGGGGCTCGGCCGTCACGCGCCGGTGTGGTCAGCGCCCACCGCTTGCTTGCCTCGCCGCCCCGCAGTATGACCCGCCTTATGGCCGACATAGCTCAGCGGTAGAGCAACTGATTCGTAATCAGTAGGTCCCCAGTTCAATCCTGGGTGTCGGCACCATTCCCTCAGTTCGGTTCGGCGGGTGCGCATGTTCGTCGTGCGGAAGTTCTGGGATGCGGTCTGAAATACGTTCGCTCACCGGGCTTCGTGGGCTGGCTGCCATGTGGGTGATGGTTGGTCATTATCTGGGTGATGGGCCTTCCAGCGCCACGGTTCGCCTCGTCGTGGGGCATATGTACCTCGCGGTCGACATTTTCATGGTGCTCAGCGGCTTCGTGCTGGCGTGCAGCTATGATGCGGAGTTTCGGGTGCCCTTCGGCCTGCGCGACGTGGGTCGGTTTCTGTGGCGGCGGCTGGCGCGGATCTATCCGATCTATCTGCTGAGTTCGCTGGTGTGTCTGCTGCTGGTGATGACCGGGATCGATGTGTGGGGTTCGCCTGCGGTATCGTTGCCGATGCTGCTGACTAATCTGGCGATGGTGCAGTCCTGGGGCGGGCCGTATGACGGATTGAACGCGGTGAGCTGGTCGGTCAGCACCGAGTGGTTTGCCAATCTGCTGTTTCCGCTGTTTGCCGTGTTGTTTCTGCGATTTTCGCTGCGTGCGAGCGTTTTGGCGGCGGTGGCGACGGTGCTGGGGCTGGTGCTGTTCGCGGCCCTTTCGGGGGGCGACGCGCCGGATGATCCGCCGGTGTTCGGGGCACTCACCTGGTATTCGTTTCCTGGCGCCATGGTTCGCTGCACCACCGAATTTATGCTGGGCATGGCGTGCTGGCGCCTGCGTCGCGATGTGCCGGGCAGCGCTCGCCTGGGGCGCGATGTTGTGCTGGTGCCGGCACTGCTGGCGATGTGCGTGATGACGCTGGTGCAATGGGCCGACATGGCGTTCGTGGCGCTCGCCTGCGGCCTGGTGATTGGGTTTTCGCACGAGCGGTCCTGGCTGGCCGCGGCCTTTGCCTCGCCGGTGCCGCGCTTTCTCGGGATGATCTCGTTCTCGCTCTACCTTTGGCACATCCCGATGCTGCAGCTGATGCCGTGGCTGGAAGGCTGGATGGTGCGGCTGGAGGTGTGGCAGCCCTGGCTTCTGGGGCATGTCGTGCTGATGCTGCTGGTCGTGGCGGTGTCGGCAGGCTCCTTCGCCTGGATCGAGCGGCCGGCGCAGCGGCGGCTGAACCGGCTGTTCGCCCTGATGATGACACGCCCTGTCACGCCACGGCCGCAGATCGTCGGCTGACCACGCGGAACCGGGGCGAGGGAAGGGCGTTGTGAAGGCATCGTCATTTCCAGGAGGTTCACATGGGTCGCGGTATTCTTCTTTGGCTGATCGGCGTGCCGATTCCCGTCATTATCGTGCTCGCACTGCTCTGGCACTGAGATGTCGTCCCTCACCGGCACGGCGCCGATCCCCTATCCCGCAACCGACCTCGGCGGCACCGCTGAATCGAAGGTCTCGGCGGTCTCCTGGGCCGCCATTGTCGCAGGCGCCGTCGTTGCCGTCGCGGTGACGCTGGTGCTGGTCGCCTTGGTCAGCGGTCTCGGCCTGGCGTCGATCTCGCCCTGGGCGAACACCGGCATTTCGGCCACGAGCTTCAGCATCATGAGTGCCATCGGGCTGATCGTGACCCAATGGATCGCCTCGGGCCTGGGCGGTTACATCACCGGGCGACTGCGCACGAAATGGGTGAACACGCACACGCACGAGGTGTTCTTTCGCGACACCGCGCATGGCTTCCTGACCTGGGCGCTGGCGACGATCGTCGGCGTGGCGCTGCTGGGCTCGGCGGTCTCCTCGGTGGTCGACGGCGCCGCGAAGGCCACGGCCTCCGTCGCTTCCGGAGTGGCGCAGTCCACTCAACAGTCCGCGCAACAGTCCGGTCCCTTGGCGAACATGGGCTACAGCACCGATATGCTGTTCCGTGGTGCCAAACCCGATGCCGCCGGGGTGCAGGCGACTCGCTCGGAGGTCACGCGCATTCTGGTCAATGGTGTCCGCATGGGCGGCATTCCAGACGGCGACAAATCCTACATCGCTACCCAGATCGCCCAGGCGACCGGTATTCCGCAGGCCGAGGCCCAGAAGCGGGTGGATGACCTGATCGCCCAGGGCAAGGCTGCTGCGGAGAAGGCCAGGCAGGTCGCCGATGCCACCCGCAAGGCCACCTCGATGCTGGCGATCTTCACCGCCTTGTCGCTGGTGATCGGGGCCTTCGTTTCCTGCGTCGCCGCAGCTTTCGGTGGCAGCCAGCGCGACGAGCACGCCTAGACTTAAACTGGACTTAAGCTGCCTTGCCCAGAAGCTGCACCTTCGTTCGCTCCACATCGGCGATCGAAGGTGCAGCTTTTTGGATATGACGACGCCGCGGTCGCAGGCAGTCTGAGACGGCAAGCTCATTTGCTGCAGTGCCGGGAGCAGCGTCGTGAACGAGACGGATTTCCACCGGGCGCTCGCGCGGCCCGGCACGCTGGTGGACGTGGGCGCACACGATGGCGCGGTGGCGGTCCCCCTGTCGCATTTGCCCGGCGTGACGATTGTGGCCTTCGAGCCGCTGCCGCCGGCCTTCGCTCGTCTGCAGGCGGCGGTGCGCGCGGCCTATGGCAGCATTCCCCCGCATGTTCGCCTGTGCCCCGAGGCACTCGGCGCCGCCGTGGGCACTGTGGTGCTGGAAGTGCCGGTGGTGGCGGGTGCGGCGCAGGAGCAATGGGCCTCCACGGTGAAGGACTACGGCGCCATGCAGGCGCATGACGCAGGCATCGAATCTGTGACGCGCTACCTGGTTCCGATCGTGACCCTTGACGGCTTCGGCCTGACCGACGTGACGGCGATCAAGCTCGACGCCGAAGGGGCTGAGCTGGAGGTGCTGCAAGGCGCCATGGACACGCTGCGCCGCTGCCGCCCGGTGCTGTCGGTGGAGCTGGAGGAACGCCACCGGCCCGGCAGCACGCGCGACGTGCCGGCACTGCTTGCCGGGCTGGGCTATCGTGGATTCTACGAGTTCTACGGTGCGTGGCGCCCGATCGAGGGCTTCGACCCCGCGGCGATGCAGCGTGCCTCGCCCTCGCCTGCGGTGTTCGTGGCGTCAGACCCGTATGTGTTCGTGTTCTATTTCGTCCCGGCGGAGCGGGTGGCGGAACTGGCCGGCCTGGCGCGCCTGCCGTGATTGACACTGATATTAAACGTAGCTACAGTTAATTGGTGGAGATCACCTTCGATCCGGAAAAGCGCCAAGCCACGCTGGATCAGCGAGGACTGGATTTCGAGGATGCCATTCGGATGTTCGCGGGTGAAGTCGCCACCGAGCCCGATCTTCGAAAGGACTATGCCGAGGCGCGTTTCATCAGTGCGGGCTGGCTTGATGACAGGATGGTCGTGATTGTCTGGACCCCGCGGGGCCGTGCGCGGAGGATCATTTCAATGAGGTATGTTCATGCCAAAGAAGCAGAGCGATGGCAGCGTGTTCTTGGACCCCGATGACGATGCGCCGGAACTGACCGAGGATTTTTTCCGCCGCGCCGAAATCACCATCGGCGACAAGGTGATCCGTCGTGGCCGGCCACCGGTGCCGAACCCGAAGCAGTTGGTGACACTGCGTTTTCCCGCCGACACGCTGGCAAAACTGCGCGCGCGTGGGCGGGGCTGGCAGAGCCTGGTGGTGGCTGCCGTCGAGAAGGAGCTGGCGCGCGAGGAGGTGTGAGTCTCCCCCCCCTCAGCCAGCCCTTCGCACATTGGTGAACAGCGGCAGCCCCGTAAGCATGCCCTCCAGATCACGCCGATAGGCCGAGGGCTGAAAATACTGGCCGCAGGGAATATAGGCGCCCACGTCGATCGCGCGGGACTGGATCTGCCGTGCCAGCGCCTGCTGGCCGGCGAGGTCGGGCGCTGCGAACCAGGCGCTGCGCAACTCTTCCAGCTTCGCGTCGGTCAGCCACATCGGCACTCCCGCGCGTCCCACCCCGCGCGTGGCCAGATGATAGGCCGGCGACAGATGGTCCAGCCCGCCCGAGAAGATGCCGAACATGCTCCAGCCGCCTTGGTCGATCGGCTTCTGGCTGAGAATGCGCTGGTTCACCGTGCCCCAGTCGGTGGCGACGAAATCGAGGTTCATGCCGAGTTTTCGGCAGGTGTCGGCCATCACCTCGCAAACCGCTGCAATGCGCGGCACATCAGTGCCGGACAGCAGCACGATGCGCTCGCCCTTGTAGCCGGCAGCCTCAAGCGCGCGCCTGCTGGCGGCGAGATCGCGCGGCGCGGTCAGGGCCGTCATGCCCGCATCGGACGCCATTGGCCCGCCTGGGGTGAAGATGCCGGCCGGGCCCCGCTTGATCGCGGCATCGGTGCCAGCCACCGCATCCATCATCTCGCGCTGGTCCACTGCTCCCAGAAGCGCCCTGCACACCGCCGGATTGTCGAAGGGCGCGTTCAAATGGTTGAGCCGGATCTGCCCGATCAGCCCGGTGGTCTCGATCACCTCCACCTTCACGCCGCGCGCCTTGGACAACGCGGGCACCAGATCGACATTGGGCTGCTCCCACCAATCGATCTCGCCGGACTGCAGGGCGCCGGCGGCGGCCGCGGCGTCGGGGATGGTCAGCCACTCAACCTGGTCGAAATACGCCACCCGCGGCCCTGCGGTGAAGCTGGCCACGCCATCCTCGCGCGGCCGATACTGCGCGAATTTGCGGCACACCGCGCGCGAGCCGGGCACCCGCTCGTCCGGCATGAACCGATACGGCCCGCTGCCGATCAACTCCGCCACCGCCTTGGTGTTCGGTGTCACCGCGAGGCGCTCCGGCATGATCACCGGCAGGAACGAGGTGGGCTTGGCCAAGGCTTCGGGCAAAAGTGGGAAGGGGTGTTTGAGGCGAAACTGCACCACGCTGTCCGACGGTGCCGAAAGCTCATCCACCGTCTCGAACAAGGCGCCGCCATAGCTGTCGCGCGGCGCCCAGCGCTTCAGGCTGGCCACCACGTCGCGCGCCAGCACCGGCGTGCCATCGTGAAACATCAGCCCAGGCCGCAGGCTCAGCTTCCAGAGTAACCCGTCGTTCTCGACGGTATGCCCCGCCACCATCTGCGGCTGCACCCGCATCTCGGCGTCCAGTGCATACAGCGTGTCGAACACCATCAGCGCATGGGTGCGGGTGACATAGTTGGTGGTGATGATCGGGTCGAGCAGCGCCAGATCGGCATAGGGCACGAACTTCAACGTGGTGGCCGAGGCCGCGCGCACCAAACCCGGCCGGGCCAAGGTGGCCGCCAAGCCGAGTGTCAACATGTTGCGACGCCGCATTCGTGCCTCCTGTCTCAAGATGCGCAGAGGTATGCAAGTTCAGCGCCGCCGCACACCCTCTCGCGCAACCGCCATGCGGCGATTGCCTTGCACTGAGGGCCGATTTCAGCCATATCCCCGCCCGTCCGAGGCATCGTGCCGAGGATAATTCACACGCGGGACGCCTTCCTGGCCTTAAAAGGGTCTGGATCCGGTGTCGCAGGACAAGGTCCCGCGGAGGTTCAACCGGATACAGGAAAGGAGCACGCTCATGGCGATGCCCGATTTCACCTTGCGTCAATTGCTCGAAGCCGGCGTCCACTTCGGACACCACACCCGCCGCTGGAATCCGCGGATGGCGCCGTATCTGTTCGGCATCCGCAACCAGGTCCACATCATCGACCTGCAGCAGACCGTGCCGATGCTGGATCGCGCGCTGCGTGCCGTGCGTGACACCACCGCCGCCGGTGGCCGCGTGCTGTTCGTCGGCACCAAGCGCGCCGCCGCCGACCATGTCGCCGACGCCGCCAAGCGCTGCGGCCAGTACTACGTCAACCACCGCTGGCTCGGCGGCATGCTGACGAACTGGAAGACCATCACCGGTTCGATCAAGCGCCTGCGCCAGATCGACGACATGCTGAACGGCGACACCCAGGGCCTCACCAAGAAAGAGGTGCTGGACATCACCCGTGACCGCGAGAAGCTCGAGCGTGCGCTCGGCGGCATCAAGGAAATGGGCGGTCTGCCGGATATCCTGTTCATCATCGACACCAACAAGGAAAAGCTGGCCGTCGAAGAGGCGAACAAGCTGGGCATCCCGGTGATCGCCATCCTGGACAGCAACTCCGACCCCGCCGGCGTCACCTTCCCGATCCCGGGCAACGATGACGCCATCCGCGCCATCACCCTGTACTGCGACCTGATCTCGGGCGCGGTGCTCGACGGCATCAGCCAGGAAATGCAGGCCTCCGGCCAGGATATCGGCGCCGCCGAGGACCTGGCTCCGGAAGTGATGCCCGACGTGGCCCCCGAAGTGCTGGCCGAAGCGCCGGCTGCCTAAATCCTGACGCCTGCCACCCCGCGAGGCTGAATGCCTCGCGGGCGTGACACAAAGACACGGAGAACACCCATGGCCGATATCACAGCCGCCCTGGTGAAGGATCTGCGCGAGCGGACCGGCGCCGGCATGTCTGATTGCAAAAAGGCACTCGTCGCCGTCGAAGGCGATATGGAAGCCGCCATCGACTGGCTGCGCAAGAAGGGCCTGTCCTCGGCCGCCAAGAAGTCCGGTCGCGTCGCCGCCGAAGGCCTCATCGGCGTCGCCTCCAGCGCCAACAAGGCCGCGATGATCGAAGTCAACGCCGAAACCGACTTCGTCGCCCGCAACGACGCCTTCCAGGCCTTCGTCGAGACCGCCGCCCACGTGGCACTCGCCGTCGGTGAAGACGTCGAAGCCATCAAGGCGGCCCCCTACCCCGGCACCGGCCGCACCGTGGCCGAAGAACTCGTCCACCTCATCGCCACCGTCGGCGAGAACATGACCATCCGCCGCGCGCGGGTGTTCACCGTCGCCCACGGCGTCGTCGCCACCTACGTGCACAACGTGCTGCGCCCGGGCCTCGGCAAGATCGGCGTGATCGTGGCACTCGAAAGCACCTCCGAACTCGACGCCCTGCTCACCCTCGGCCGCCAGATCGGCATGCATGTCGCAGCTACCCGCCCCGCGGCCCTGGACATCGATGCCGTCGACCCGGCCGCCCTGGAACGTGAGCGCAACGTGCTCAGCGAACAGGCCCGCGCCTCCGGCAAGCCCGAAGCCATCATCGAAAAGATGGTCGAAGGCCGCATCAAGAAATTCTACGAGGAAGTCGTTCTCCTCGAGCAGGTCTGGGTGCTCGACGGTGAAAGCCGCGTCCGCGCTGTCGTCAAGAAAGCCGGCGCCACCCTCGCCGGCTTCGAACGCTTCCAACTCGGCGAAGGCATCGAAAAAGAAGTCGGCGACTTCGCCGCCGAAGTCGCCGCGGTCTCCGGCGTGCCCCAGCCGGTTTGATCGTCTGTTAGGCGAGCAAGCGGCGGGCTCTGCCCGCACCCGCCAGAGGCGGAGCCTCTGGACACCATTCGTTAAGAAAGTTTGAGGGAGAGCAGGGGGTCACACGCGAGGCCTTCATGAAGGTCCGGGTCGTGACCCCCTGCTCTCCCTCAAACCCGCTTACTGAAATAGAGGTCCAGGGGCTCGGCCCCTGGCGGGTCTGGGCGGAGCCCAGCGCTTGCTTGCCCACCAGCCGACCAACGCGGCTTGTGACGCGCGGGTGGCGCTTCTAGGGTGCTGTCGCCCTTATTTTGTATGGATTCGATGAGCCAGTCCCCAGCTTACAAGCGCGTCTTGCTCAAGGTTTCCGGCGAGGCCTTGATGGGCAAGCGGGAGTATGGGCTCGACAACGACACTGTGAACCGCATTGCGGCCGATGTTTCGGCTGTGGTGGCGATGGGGGTTCAGGTCTCGCTGGTGATTGGCGGCGGCAATATTTTCCGTGGGGTTTCGGCGGCCGCGTCTGGCATGGACCGGGCGCAAGCCGATTACATGGGCATGCTGGCCACGGTGATGAATGCACTTGCCATGCAGAACGCGTTGGAGCGGCACGGTACGCCAACGCGGGTGCAGTCTGCCATTCCGATGGCGAGCGTGTGTGAGCCTTACATTCGCCGGCGTGCGGAGCGGCATATGGAGAAGGGGCGGGTGGTGGTGTTTGCCGCCGGCACCGGCAATCCGTTCTTCACCACGGACACGGCTGCGGCGTTGCGGGCGGCGGAGATGGGGTGTGATGCCTTGTTGAAGGGCACGCAGGTCGATGGGGTTTATTCGGCCGATCCGCGCAAGGTGGCCGATGCGGTGCGCTATGACCAGTTGACCTATCTGGAGGTTCTGGCGCGGGATTTGTCGGTGATGGATGCGGCGGCGATCAGCCTGGCGCGGGAGAACAGCCTGCCGATCATCGTGTTCAACATTCATGCGGCGGGCGCCTTTGCCCAGGTGATGCGGGCCGAGGGCAAGTTCACGACGATTATCGAAGCCAAGTAAGCGGGAAGATCGCCATGTCGGCAGAACTCAAGACTCTCAAGGAAGACCTGACGCGACGGATGGACGGCGCGTTGGAGAGCCTGAAGCGGGATTTCGGCGGTTTGCGGTCCGGGCGTGCCAGCCCGCAGCTGCTGGAGCCGGTGCGGGTCGAGGCCTATGGCAGCGAGGTGCCCTTGACCCAGGTTGGCAGCATCGCGGTGCCGGAGGCGCGCATGCTGACCGTGCAGGTATGGGACCGGTCGCTGGTGACGGCGGTGGAGCGGGCGATTCGCGACGCCGGCATCGGGCTGAACCCGGCGTCGGACGGGCAGATTGTGCGGGTGCCGATTCCGATGTTGACCGGCGAGCGCCGGGCCGAGCTGTCCAAGCTGGCGGGCAAGTATGCCGAGGGGGCCAAGATCGCCATTCGCGGCGTGCGGCGCGACGGCATGGACCAGACGAAGGCGCTGGAAAAAAAGAGCGTGATCAGCGAAGACGAGGTCAAGACCTGGTCGGACGACATCCAGAAGCTGACGGACGGCTACATCAAGCGGGTTGATGGCATGTTCGCCGACAAGGACAAGGAGATCCGCACGGTCTGATCCCGGTTGGGGTCGGTCGGCGGAGGGTACGGGAGCATGGTGATCGCGCAGACCCAGGCGGTGGCTGCTTCGGCGTCGGTGGAGATGGCGCCGGCTGTTCCCGCGCACGTGGCGATCATCATGGAC
>Ga0075019_10001739_pt1 | contig 12368 bp, 8 predicted proteins | sample ColStrG_CSR_2013_FD_71473 | JGI IMG/M metagenome (GOLD analysis project Ga0075019, IMG submission 71473) | Freshwater sediment microbial communities in response to fracking from Pennsylvania, USA - Cold Stream Run_MetaG_CSR_2013 | ecosystem: Environmental > Aquatic > Freshwater > Creek >...
TAACTTTGGCTTTCTCAGCTCTTTGTATCGCCTAATAGCGGCGACTACTGATTCTGATGTTTTGATAAAATTATCCGATTTCATGCATGCCCCCACGTTACCCAAAACTGGCTTGTCGCGAAGGACTGCTGTTGTCCGCTTTCAACACTGTTAACTGCGGACGTCTGTAGAACACCAATTCTGCCAGTCTATTTTCATTTCTTCCCGTGCCGCTGTTTAAATCCTTCGCTTGGCAGCTTTATGCGAAAAGATAAAAATGAACAGTGCGATTATGGCTAAAATGGACAACGAAGCTGAATAGCGGCTTATCGCCAAACCACCTTTGAGGATGGGCTTGTCGAGAAAGTCGCCAACCACCGCACCGAGTGGGCGAGTCAGGATGAATGCCGCCCAGAACAGTACCGTATGTGAAATCTTTGTGCGGTAGTACGCCAACGCGATTACCGCCAACAGGGTTCCAAATACTACAGCTCCGCCGCTATAACCGAGTCCGGCAGTATCGGCAGTCCAATCGCCCAGCGCAGTTCCCAATGTTTGCGAGAACATGATGGTCACCCAGTAGAATCCTTCGGATTTTGGTGAGCTTACTGTATCAACTGCAACTGATCCGAGCGTTTGAGACCACATCATTAGTGATGCGATTAACAAAGCAAATAAGATGATCGCTCCACCTGCATATCCGATCCCAAGTGATCGGTCCGCGAAATCTGCCAAGGTCGTTCCAACCGTTGTTGTGGCAATGATGGTTGTCCAGTACACAACAGGGTGAAACTTTTTCGATAAAATCTGAACCACAACCGCGACAGCAAAAATTGCGGCAAAGATACCTGTACTCACCAGATAACCCAGATTCATCGACATGGATAAAGCATCACCAGCTGTTTCACCCAAAGTTGTGGCGAGAATCTTGATGATCCAGAAGACCAAGGTTACTTCAGGTACTTTGCTAATGATTTCTTGCTGCTTTATATTCATCATTTATCTGAATGTAGTTGACTTGACCAATAGCGGCCACCCGTGATTGTCCCTTTTTGGCCGGCGGAAATCTACTCCTAGAATTACACTGCCACAAAGCAGCCCCTCGTGACCATCTACCTGCCGAATTTGAAGTGATGTTCAGACGCTGCCTGTCAGATCTAATCAAAACCACCGCATTTAAAGCAATCTGCCATCACCATTGGTACGCGTCGATGGCAGATTGCAACTCATGCAGTACGGCTTCCAGCTCCGCCACAGCCTGATCGTTACCAGGCAGTCCGGCGGTTTGCTCGACTCGCTCCGCAGCCTGCATGGTGCGTTCTGCGGCGAAGATACCCACCATGCCCTTGATCGTATGCGCACTGTGCAGCACTGCTTCTTTGTCGCTTTGCGCCAACCCCGCTTTGACGCGTTGCATATGCAACGGTGCATCTAAGCGGAAGAGGCCCACTATCTCCTCAAACAATTCGCGGCTGTCGTCCATCATCTGGCGCGCTTTGCCCAAGTCTGCCACTTGCAACTTTCGCACAGTGAGACCGACATCCTCGCGTGCATCGACGCCTTGCGCCAAAATGTCCAGCTCGCGCCACAACGCTTCGTTGTCGATCGGCTTGGTCAGATAACCATCCATGCCATGCCGCAGACATTCTTCGCGCGCCCCCTGCATCGCGTGCGCGGTCATCGCCACGATAGGGATATGCGCCCCGCCGACCTTTTCCTGTTTGCGTATCTGCTCGGTCGCCTCGTAACCATTCATCTCCGGCATGTCGACATCCATCAGGATCGCGTCGAATTTTCCCGCCTGCCAGTGGTGCAAGGCCTCGATGCCGTTGTTCGCCAGCGTCACCTTGTGTCCCAGCTTCTCCAGCAATCTTATCGCCAGTGTCTGGTTCACCTTGTTGTCCTCGGCCAACAACAGATTCAGTTTGCGCTTGGTCTCGCGCAATGAATGCCGGGTGATCAGCGCATCACTCCTCTGCTGCGGTTCGCCCAGCGCAGTCATGATCGCATCCAGCAATTCCGATTGTGATATCGGCTTCATCAGATAACTCGCCACACCCAGCTCACGGCATCTGGCCGCGTGACCGCGTTGTCCTTCCGAGGTAAGCATCATCACCGTTGCCCCGACATATTCCGGATGCTGGCGGATGGACTCCACCAGTTCGAATCCGTCCATGTCCGGCATCTGCAGATCGAGCAACGCGAGCGTGTAGGGCTTGCCGCCCTGGGATGCCCGTTCCAACTCTGCCAACGCCTGTTCGCCATTTTCCACCACGGTAGGAAGCATTTTCCAGCTACCCAATATCTCCTGCAACAGTGCGCGGTTGGTGGCATTGTCGTCGGCCACCAACACCGGCATGCCGTCGATACGCCCGTTGTGCTGGTAACTGGTCAACGGGTGCGTGGAGGCCACATCCATTTGCAGTGTGAAGTGGAAAGTACTGCCCTTGCCCACTTCGCTGTCCAAACCGATCTTGCTACCCATCAATTCGACCAACTGTGCCGAGATGGTCAAGCCCAGACCCGTACCGCCGAATCTGCGCGTGGTCGAGGTATCCGCCTGCGAGAATGACTCGAAGATCGCCTGGAATTTTTCACGGGGGATACCGATCCCCGTGTCACGCACACTGAAACATATACTGGCCTGTGCCGCGCCGGGTGGATTGACGCACTGCACCTCGACTTCGATCTCGCCGACCTCGGTAAATTTGATGGCGTTGCCAACCAGATTGATGATCACCTGGCGCAGGCGTCCGGGATCGCCCATCAAACGATCGGGTACATCCGGCGAGACATGCAGCAATAACTCAAGCTGCTTCTGGTGCGCCCGCACCGCCAGCGATTTCATCGTGTCGCGCAGCATGTGCTCCAGCGAAAACTCGATGATCTCGATGGCCATCTTGCCCGATTCGATCTTGGAAAAATCGAGGATGTCGTTGATGATTCCCAGCAGCGCGTTGGAAGAAGATTTGACCAGCGACAAATATTCCTGCTGCTCTTGAGTGAGGTCGGTATCCAACGCCAGTTCTGTCATGCCGATGATGCCGTTCATCGGCGTGCGGATCTCATGGCTCATGTTGGCGAGGAAATCACTCTTGACATGGTTGGCCTGCTCCGCCGCTTCTTTGGCTTGCATAAGTGTGGCTTCTGCCTGCTTGCGCTCGGTAATGTCGCGCACCGTGGCTTGCAATACCGATTTACCATCGAGCTCCATCGCATTCAGCAACACTTCGACGTCGAAAGACTTGCCGTTGTCCACCCGCTGGTGCACCCATTCGAAACGGTGACTTCCCTGTTCCATGGCAATGCCGATATGCATATTCGCCAGCACCGATGACTCTATGCCTTCAGGGTGATCTGGCCCTCCCGGCTGCATCACCGGTGACAGGTCTGTCGGGTGCTTGGAACAGAACACTTCACCCGACTCGCACCCGAACATCTGCAATGCCGCATTATTGCAATCGAAGAATCCCTTTTCGTCGAGCAGCATGACCGCATCGCTGGTCGATTCATACAAAGTGCGCAGCTTGGTCTCGGACTTGTGCAAAGTATCTTCGGCGTTCTTGCGTTGAGTGATATCGGCATTGGTACCGGTCATACGCGTCGCGCGACCTTTGCTATCGCGCTCCACCACTTTGCCGTGGGTATGCACCCATGCCCAAAAATTGTCACTGCGCTTGACACGAAACTCGACCGAATAAAACTCTGTTTTCCCTCTGAGCACCGACTCGAGATTGTTTCTCACCGCCGCCTGATCCTGGGGATGCGCCAGATCGAACAGTTGCGCCGAAGAGAGGATCATCTCCTGACGCTCACCGCCCATCATCATCGACCAGCGGTCACTCAGATACACTCGGTCGCTCACAATGTCCCAATCCCACAGTGCCAGATTCGACCCGTCCAGAGAGAGATTCAAACGCTCCTGTGTCAATCTGATAAACAGCTCGTTCTTTTTTCTCTCCGAGATATCCTGGAACGCCACGACGACGCCATCGAATAATCCTTTGCGCATCACGGCCTGCGCTGAAACCTCGACCGGGAATGGCGTGCCGTTTTTGCGCACGAACACTTGATCATCGCTACGCGTACTGCCATGTGCTTTGACCCCGGACATGATCCGGCAGTCGCGACCCGGCAAGTGTTGCCCGTCTGCCGTCTGCGTATGGATCGTGTCATGTACCGGCTTACCGATGAATTCAGTGCGCGGCCAGCCGAGCAACCGCTCCGCCTCGGAGTTCATGTAGATGCAAAGTCCCTTGGCATCTTGCACATACAAGCCTTCACCCAGGGTCTCGCTGATGTGTTCATAGAATGCCCGCTGTTCCTGCATCTGTTGATCCATCGCCTTGCGCGCGGTGATGTCGGTACGTATGGAAACGTAGCGCAGAGGTTGGCCCTGTTCATCCATGAACGGAACGATGGTGGACTCCACCCAATAGTCGTTACCGCTCTTGTTACGGTTTCTGAACTCGCCATTCCATATCTCGCCGCGACTGATGGTCTGCCACATGTCCTTGAAATATTCTTTGGGATGGTATCCCGAATTCAGGATACGGTGGTCCTGTCCGATCAGCTCCTGCTCCGAATACTGGGTGAGCCCTTTGAACTTGTCGTTTGCATAGATGATCTTGCCATATCTGTCGGTGATACTCACGGCATCATGCTGGTCCAGCGCATATTTCTGGAAATTCAATTCAGTCAGGGTCGCGTTCAACTGGCTGTTGGCCTCGCGCAATTTGCTTTCGGCTTCCTGGATCAGGCTCTCATCCTGGAATGAAACCAACGCCCCGATGATCTTACCGTCCTGCACGATGGGTCTGGCACGATAGGAAACCGGGACAAATTCACCGGCATGACTGTTGAAGTATTCGTGGCCATCGATGGGTTCAGCGCGCCAGATCGCCACCATATGCGGTGAGTCTTCACCGGGCCTGACTGAACCATCCCGGTGATGATGTTGAAACAATTCGTGCACTTGCCGGTCGATCAGTTCCTGCTCCTGCCAACCCAGAATATGTTCCGCGGAGGCATTCATGAACGTGAGCCGGCCCTGCAGGTCAGTGGCATAGACGGCATCGCTCAAGGTGTTCAGCAGCGTGCGTGTCATCTCGACATTCTGGGCACGCATGCGCTCGTTCACCGCATTCAATTCGGTGGTGTTCATCGACAGTGCGTTCTGTAGCAACTGCTGTTCCTTGTCTACTTCCTTATAATAACTGTCGACGATATTCAGGAACGCCTGCAGATTCTCGTCAGGCTGGAAATCTTTGCCGAGTTGGCGCCTCAGTTGGCGCTCGAGCAAGCGATGCATGGGTTGTGCCTATTCGTAAAGGGTGGTCAGTGTCATGGTCTGATTGTGCAATTGACACAGCAGGACGTCGCTGAAAGGCGCCAATTCTCCATAGGAATAAAAACCTGTTATCCCGGTCGTATCACCGAGTTTTTCCTGCACGACTTCCAATTCCTCTTCGGTCAATTGCCCCATCACCAACCGTCTGCCGACGCAGCTCACTACCAGACACAGACCCGCGGCTCCCTCATTGCTAGCATGTGCCGTCTCCGCAGCCAATCCGGCACTCTCGATCAGACTGTCCAGATTGGTTCGCATCAGCTTGCATATGTAACCCTGCGTCACATCGCCCGCAAAAGTCAGGCTATGCGCTTCCTCGTCGACCGCGAGCAAGGTACGAATCAGCGGCTTGTCCGATTTGCTCGCCTGGATGCTTAACGGAAAACGCAAACCGCTGGCCGGCAATTCGCCCGCCTGATCGCCCAGATACTTTTTGTACAGTTCCAATGCAGGCTCACCATCGATCTCATACACCACATTGCCGACCGATCGGGTGACGATGCGCTCGGCGCCAAACTCTTCCCAGCCGGCGAAGCACCCGCTCTTGACCATGACTCCGCCGTAAAACCCCAGGGCGGCGATGCGCCCGCTCCTGGCTGGTGCATCAGCCATCACAACTGTCTTGGAAAAACGCGCACCGTCTCCTGCCAATCCGCCGGTGACCGGCACACCGGCCTGGTTCAAACCGAGTGCCAAGTCGCTACCGTTCACTTGCAATCCATCGGAAAGCACGAACACATGCCGCAGCTCAGGCACATCCAGTTCCGCCATCAGCCGAATACCGAGTTCGCGGGCTCCCAGCCCGGGTTCGATATCGACCACGGCGAGTCTGACACTGGATCGTTCCAACTTGATCGCGGTGGCAACCACGTCCCCGTCGCTGATCTCCACCCCCAGTACGCTACCGGCAGAAGAACAGCCGACGATGTGCGCTTGCGGGAACAGTGTGCGCAATTGGTTGTAACAGGCCTCGGTCTGAAAAAAATCAGCTTCGGCAAAGACCATGACAACATCAGCAACCGCTGAAAAATCGGAAGGCTGTGCCCAGCCTGATTTTGCGGACCAACGGATTTGACTGATTTTCATGTTTAACCCCCTTAAATTGAATTTTCCACCGGATGAGCCCGGTTCAATCCAGCGTGCGATCCCTGAGTTCGATCTCTTCATCGACGAACCGGTTTTTTATTTCCAGCACCTCATGCCAATCCTCGAAAAAGGCTGCCACGCAGGCCGGGTCGAAATGCTTGCCGGCACCATCGCGCAACATCTGCGAGGCTTGCTCGACGCTCCACGCCTTTTTGTACGGACGCTCCGAGGTCAACGCGTCGAACACATCGGCTACCGCGACAATGCGTCCGAACAGGGGGATATCTTCGCCCTTCAAACCGCGCGGATAGCCGCTGCCGTCGAACTTTTCGTGATGGGTGCGCGCGATCTCCGCCGCCTCTTTGAGCAGTGGTGAACTGCTGGAGCTCAAGATCTCGTATCCGATCACGGCGTGCTGTTTCATGATGGAGAATTCTTCATCCGTGAGTTTCCCGGGCTTGAGCAGGATCATGTCCGGTGTGCCGACCTTGCCGATGTCATGCATCGGTGCGGCTTCCAGGATCAGGTCCTGTTTCTCGACCGGCAAACCCATGATGCGCGCGATATGTTTCGAATAATGCGCCATGCGCAAAATGTGCGCGCCGGTCTCCGGGTCCCGGTATTCCGCCGCCTTGGCCAGGCAGAAGATGCTCTCGCGCTCCTGCGCCACGATCGTCTCCGTCGCTTTGCGCACCTCGCCCGCCAGCCATTCGGCTCGGCCCGCCAGGAGCTTGTGGTTCTGGCGCAATGCCAGCATGTTTTTCGCCCTGGCCAGGAACTCGATGTTATCCAGTGGTTTGTTGAGGAAGTCGGTGACACCGATCTGCAAGGCGTGATGGCGCAACTCCGTTTCATGGTTGGCTGTAACCATCAACACCGGAATATCGGAATGGCGCACGCGGAATTTTTCTACCAGTTCGGTGCCGCTCATTTGCGGCATCATGTAGTCGACCACGACCAGATCGGGCTCGTTCGCCAGGCACCAATCCAGAGCGGCAACAGGCTCGGTGAAACAAGTCGGCTCGCAATCGGGAAGTTTCTTGACCAAATGTTTCAGGAGTGTCACGTTCAATTGCGCATCATCGATAATCACGACATTCATTGCATTCTCCATTCACAGCCAACAGCCGCATCTGGTCGTGTTATCGGCATCTTTGCGATATTCTTGAGGAATACGCTGCCGATATTTGCAAAGCTGCGGATGGCATCCGGCATGACATAACTCATCAAGCTTAGCCCTGGGCAGCCGGATCGAGTGCCACCGGGACGGGCAAGGCCTCGGGTTCATGCGGGCGTGATCCGCCTTGCTGTTGATAACGCTTCAATTGATAGACATAGGCCAGCACTTCGGCAACAGCGGTGTACAGTGCCTCTGGTATCGTCTCGCCCAATTCGGTATGTTTGTGCAGGGCACGCGCCAGCGGTGGCGCTTCCAGAATCGGCACATTGTGTTCCTTGGCGATCTCGCGGATACGCAGTGCCAGTACATCCGAACCCTTCGCCACGACTACAGGCGCGTGCATCGCCTGGTTCTTGCGACCGCCCCGTTTGTCCACGGGCATATCGCCGTACTTGAGCGCCACGGCGTAGTGGGTCGGGTTGGTCACCACCACATCGGCGGTCGGGATCGCCGCCATCATGCGGCGACGTGCGGCTTCACGCTGCATGCTGCGGATACGGCCCTTGACCATAGGATCGCCCTCGGTCTCCTTGGCTTCCTGGCGCACTTCTTCCTTCGTCATCATCAACTGTTTGTTGTGCTCCCATAACTGGAACGGGACATCCACCAGCACGATCAACAGCATCGCACCGACCACCGCCATGAAACTCGCCCCGATGAGATGTCCCATTTGCGGGATCGCCGCACTGAGAGATTGGGAACTCAGCGCCATGACCGCGTCCTTGTTGTGCCAGATCACCCATGCCGCCACGCCGCCCACCACGACCGACTTGGCAACCGCCTTGACTAACTCGACCAAAGAATTCATGGAAAACATCCGCGCGATGCCGGACAAGGGATTGAGGCGGGAGAATTGCGGCTGCAACGACTCCGTACTGAACAGCCAGCCGTTCAGCAACAACGGTGAAAAAAGTGCGGCCAGCAACATCGCGATCAGCAAGGGCGAGAACGCCAGCAGGATTTCTAGCGACATATCATACAGACGCGGGATCATCAGGGCGGGATTGAATGCTTGTTCCTGTTTGAAACTCAAACCGTCGCGCAACAGCTTGGTCAATTGCTGGGTGAACGATGAGCCCATGAACCACATGGTCGCCCCTCCCGCCAGCAATACGGTGAAAGTGGAAAGTTCGCGCGAGCGCGCGACCTGGCCCTTTTCTCTGGCCTGCTCGAGTCGCCGCTCCGAGGGTTGTTCGGTTTTTTCTAGATCGCTGTCTTCAGCCATGACACACTCCACTGGAAATGCCGATTATCAGCAAATCAGTGCAGTGTGATCCGACGAATAAGGCGGGAATTGTCGAACTGATGCCGCATTCGACCGAGTCTCATGCTGCCGTTGGCACGGTATGCCGGCACGCTCAAGTGACGATGATGCGGTTGCGTCCGCTCTCCTTGGCGATATACAAACTTTTGTCGGCCTGCTTGAGCATTTCGTCCAGACTGGTGGTCAATTGGCAGGTCACACCGATACTGACGGTGAATTTTACCAATGCATCGCCCAGATGCAGCTGCGATTGTTCCACCAGCAGTCGGAAACTTTCACACTGTTCGACCACCTTGTCCGTGTCGTCGAACAACATGAAGAACTCCTCACCGCCCACACGCCCCACCAACTGATGCTCGAAATGCCTCCCCAGCAAAGTCGAAAAATGCTTGAGCACCACGTCGCCGCCATCATGTCCGTAGGTATCGTTGATCCGTTTAAAAAAATCGATGTCCATGACGACGGCGGCCAGCAATAGCCGCTTCTGCATGGCGTCCTGAAAAAGCTTGCCGCCCTGCTCGAAAAAAGCGCGACGATTCAAAAGTCCGGTTAGATAATCGTGGTAGGCGATGTGACGTACGGCCTCGATGCATTCCTGCATTTCCAGGTTCTGGCTGACCCGGCAGACCAATTCTTCATAGGTAGCCGGCTTGGAAATGAAATCGTTCGCACCGAGCTTGAGAAACTGTGCGGACAGTCGCGCCTTGCCGGCTCCGGACATGCCGATCACAGCCAGCCTGTCTTTACCCAATTTGCTGCGCACATGCGACAAAAATGCAAAGCCATCCATATTGGGCATCTCGAGATCGACGAGCACCAGTTTAATGTCGCGCTGTTGCTCGATCAACTTGAGTCCCTCGACGCCATCACCGGCCGTCACCACTTGCAGCCCCTGGACCCGCAACATTCTGGAAATCAAGCTGCAAAAGGTTCTCGAGTCGTCCACCACCAGCACCTTGGTGCGCAGATTCCGGTGCAAACGACCGACGAGCTCGACAATATATTCATAGGCGTCGACGCTGCTCTTGAGCACATAATCGATCACGCCTTTGCTCAGTATGTTTTCCTGCATGCTTTCATCGAATACACCCGTCATCGCGATCACACTGATCCTGGCGGCGATCAACACATCGATGACCTCGCCATTGGGTGCATCGGGCAGATTCAGATCGCTGACAGCCAGAAAAAAATGATGGGTGTTCTGGGCGATGATCGTGCGTACCTGCTCCAGATTGGTCGCGATCAGCACGTGACAGCCCCAGCGTTCATGCAGCATTTGCGCCGCCATCAGCGCCAACGAACGTTGATCTTCAATCAGCAGGATCTCTCCCTCGATTTCACTGGCCTTGGCGATTTTTCGGGATTGGAAACGGATGATTGCCATTGCTGTCTCAGGCTAGCAAGTTGAAGTATTGAGGTAGGCAACGACCTCCGAACCATTGCCTGAATATTCCAATTTGCTGCACATCCCCGTTAGCAAAGCAATGCCGCGTCCATGCCGCCGCTGGTTCAATTCGGGATTGAACGATACACGCCGCGCATGGTCGAATCCCTCGCCGCTGTCCTTGATGGTGACTTTCACGCATGCGCAGTCCAGGCAGTCCAGTTTTTCAATTTGGATGGCGATCTGCCCGTGCTTCAATTCCTCAAGGCGCCAGGCACGCTCTTCATAATATTGCTCCATGCCTTCTTCATGGTTCTTCAAACCGGAATCCAGTTTAAGCACACCATGGTCCAGTGCGTTGTTGAACAATTCCGAGATCACCATGAACAGCTTGCCATCGGATTTCCCGCCTTCTATCTGGCCGGTAATGCCTAGCAAAAATGGCACCACATCCAGGCGTTTGAGTTGCTCGGCGGTCAACATCACCGACATCTGCCAGGCGGGTTCTGCTGTTACTGCCGGCTCGTCCCTATTGTCGCAATAAACCTCGGCAGCCACCTCGATTTTTTGAAAGATCGGCACAACCTTTTCCTGCGGCTTAACTTTCTCAACCAGGCAATCAACCAGGATCAGTGCGATGTCATCATCGGGTTTATTTCCGGCAAGCTGGTCATCGATCGTCTCAACCAGTCTTTCAAACAAATTGCCGGCTGATGATAGCCTCGCCCCACCAAGCAGACCGCTATGATCCAGACTCAGCCCGTTTTTCATCGTAATCTCGGTGGTACCATCGGAACACATCAGCAAATGACTTGGCTGCCCGGTGTATTTGTGGAACTCCGTCTTGGCATCGAATTCCCGCGAATCAAGCACTCCAAGCGGCAGATGCTGGGATTTAAATTGATGGATTATGTTCTTTCCGTCGGTCGAGATCAGCAATGCTTCCGGGCAGCCGCCGTTCCACACCTGCAGAGTCTGCTCTCGCATGTCCAGCGACAGCATGATCGCGGCGACAAAACGCGGTAACGGCAGATAATCGTGCACCCGGCGATTGATCTCTCTCATGATGGCCGGCACATAGAAACCCTTGGCAGTCATCTGATAAAACGGCTGGGTGATGGGAATCACGGCAAGCGCGGAGGTCAGACCATGTCCCGCGCTGTCGGCCAACAATACATGCAAGCGGTTATCCGGCGTACGCGCGACCGCGATCAGATCGCCGCTGAAATTCCGCTCGGCCGGCTTGAGAAAAAAGTGCACCAAAGGTTCATCTATCTTGTCCATTGCAATGAACTGCTTGATGAACTCGCGTGCGGCGCCCGTTTCGTCTTCTGCGCGCGCTCGATAATCCAGCAGACGCTGATTTTGCTCCATCACTTTCGATGACATCGCCAGACGTGACTGGAATGTCTGGATCTTTGATTGCAGGATTTCGTAGTTCACGGGTTTGAACAAATAGTCATCGCCACCGGCATGCAAACCTTGGATCACATCTTCGTTGCCTGTTCTGGCCGAAATAAAAAAGATCTGTACCAAAACGTTGCTGCGCCGTATCACCCGGGCGACTTCAAATCCATCCATGACCGGCATCGACACGTCCAGCAATACCAGGTCGGGCTGGACCGATTCAAACAATTCCAGACTTTCCGCACCGCTGGCGGCCAAGGTCACGCTATGGCCCATTTTCGTAAGCATTGCGGACAGGAGTTGCCGGTTGAGCATGGTGTCATCTACCACCAGCACTTTCAGTCGGTCTGTTTTACGCTCGGCATTCATCTCATTGGTTCAGCCTGTTTAAATGATGCTGAACAATTTTTTGAAATTGGCGATTTCCAGTATCTGTGACACGGTAGCGTTGGGTCGAGACAAAATCACATTCTTTCCGAGCGCTACTGCGCGTTCGCGCAGCAGCATCAGCATGCCCAATGCTGAACTGTCGAGGTATTCGATTCCGGCAAGATCGACCTCCAGTGTTTTCACCGTATCCTGCTGCAGGACAGGATCATAGGCAGCTTTGAACGCGCGCTGTTGACTGAAGTCGAATCGCCCGCTGAGGCCTATCACCGTTTTCCCATTTTCGCTTGAAATTTGAATTTGCATCATTCCCCCTGTATTCGCTTTATTG